>ULTX01045974.1_pt1 | contig 18541 bp, 11 predicted proteins | sample 1958041 | NCBI WGS metagenome assembly ULTX01 (sample SAMEA4835747, study PRJEB28245) | human gut metagenome | biome: gut microbiome; material: fecal sample | place: Denmark | collected 2008
TCACCTTCTCACCTTTAAACTTATTCTTGTTTAATGTTCTTTACGGGATTTTCGCCCGCCGCAATCCAGCTTTGTACTGCCACTGCGGCAAAACTTATCAGCAGAACGACGCCGCCCGCCACGATAATCCACGGCCACCACGTGATGCGATAGCTGTATTGCGAAATCCAGTCGGACATGAAATGCACCACAATCGGCACGGCAATGACGAAAGCTATGCCCACGTATAGCAGGAAAGTACGTATCAACCGCCGCCGCACCTGGTCGCTCGTAGAGCCGAACACCTTGCGGATGGCAATTTCCTTTGCCCTTTGCTGGATGAAGTAAGTCGACATTGCGACAAGCCCGAGGAGCGATATTACTATCGCGACGAAGGCGAAGAGCGCCACGATTTTGGTCGTGCGGATTTCCTCCTGGAACACTTCCTCTATCTGTTTGTCGACAAACGGAGATGACGACTCGTCAATTTCCTCGTGGAATACATCTTTATATATGTCCTTGATTTTGGCGTATGCCTCTATCGGATCGCCCTCAACCTGCACCGTAACGGTCCACGGCATGGTGACGTTCTTGGTCACGAGGATAAGGATTGCCCGCTGTTCGGCCAGTATCGAGCCGAGGCGTATGTCGTTGATGACGCCCCCGTACTGCGGCTTTTCCGGGAAACGGTAGAATTGGCTGCCGTCATACCTGTCGCTAAGATGCGTGTCAGTGGGCTTCATGTGAAACGCTTTCAGGGCCAGGTCGTTAAGATACAGGATGCTGTCGCCCTTTGCGTGCAGGTCGGTTTTCAGCGTAATGCCGTAGATTTTCATAAATTCCGGCGTCGTGATGAACAGCTGGAACGACGTAAAATCATTGTCCCCGTCCAGTTGTATGGTGTTGTTATTGCCTCCGTCGGTCGGCGTTCCCATAGACGGAGCTGCCGCCTTGACTTCCGGCATGGCGCGTAACTTATCGAGGAACACGTCCAACTTGTTGCTCGCGAATGCCCTGCCGCCAGATATCGTGAGGTTGTTCACTGTCTTGAAGCCTAACGGAGCCTTCACCAGATGCAGCATCTGGAACGACATTATGAGGGCGCAGGCCAGCATGGTTATTGTTATCACGTTCTGCACCGTTATGAAAACGCGCGAGAAGAACATCTTTGTCTGCTTTGTAAACGTGCCGCGCACCACCTCGATAGGCTTCACCTTAGAGAGTATCGTGGCGGGAAGCACGCCGGCGATGAGGCTCGCCACGATGACGAAAGCAGCCAGCACGGCCAGTCCCAAGGGACTGAGCAGCGGGGCAAGGCTTATCTTCGTGTCGAGCAGACGGCCTATATAGGGCGCAAATACGTAGGCAAGGGCGGTGGCGATGACGAGCGACAGCAGGCACATTACTAACGATTCGCCGAACATATTGGTGCCGACGCCCGCCTTTGTGCAGCCGAAGAGGCGGCGCGTGGCCATCTCGCGGGCGCGGTAACCGCTCTGGGCTACGGTCAGGTTGATGTAGTTCATTATCGAGAAGAGCAGGATTACCACCGCTACGGCTGCCAGAATGCTTACCAACTTGAAGTTGCCTAAGTGCAGATAGTACAGGTTATCGCAGCCCGAGAAGTACAGCTTGTCGAGCGGAATGAGCACGGGGCTAACCTGGGTGTAACCATCTTCCGGCCCGGGCCAGAACGTCGGGAAGAACTTTTGCACGTCTTTCTCCTTTTGCATGAAGTCCGTTCCCTTGCGTACTTGCACGAAAGCCATTGTTGAGCCGATGGCTATTGACATCGGGAAGTTTTCGTCTGAGTAAGCGTTACCCATCAGATTGCAATAAGAGAAGTCCACGATGGCGCACACGTCCTTGCCGATTATCGTGCCGTCGAAGTCCTGCACCACGCCCGTTACGCGGAAGTGGAGCGAGTCTTCGGTCATTATCGGCCGACCGATAACGTCGTCAGTGCCGAACATCCGGCGCGCGAAGCTCTCCGTCAGCACGATGTTGTTCCTTTGGTTGAGGCACGTCTTGCGGTCGCCGCGCAGCAGTTTGAAGTCGAACATCGAGAAAAACGTCGAGTCGCTCATCAGCACATCGGGGTTTAGTATGTCCCCGCGGTCGAGCAGGCGCAGTCTGCCGCAAGTGAATCCGCAGGTCTGTTCAATCTCTGGATATTGCTTTTTCATGTACCGCAGCACCGCGTGGTGGCTGCCGGCTCTTGGTTTCGGTTCGTCCTTCAGCTTCAATCCGACGGCGTAAATGCGGTCGGCCTTGCCATGCTGGCGGTCAATGCTGAACTCCTGCCACGTGTAAAGGCCTATTACGATGACGAACATCAGACTGACGGCGAGGCCAAACACGTTGACCGCCGTGTATGCTTTGTTCCTTGAAAGGAACGTGAAATAGCTCTTTAAGTTGAAGTTTGGCATGATAATATGGGGTTTATAAGCCCCCTCCTAACCTCCCCGAGGGGAGGAATTGGGTTGCTTGTGTTTATTAATTAATTATATTTATTTTCAGTTTTACATCTCTTCTCCTCCCCTCGGGGATGTCGGGAGGGCTGCTTTGTAATCGTTTGATAATCAATGTGTTACGAATGGTGTTGCAAAAGGTCGTCTTTTGGTCTCTAAAAGGTGGCCTTTTACCGCCCAAAAGGCCACCTTTTGCAACGCGAAAGGCCATCTTTTAGCCCCCTCCTGATTTCAAGAGTAGCCCCCACCTAACCTCCCCGAGGGAAGGAACAGGTTTGCATTGTTGTTTTAATGTCATTTGATTGCTGTTTTTATTGTTCTACATTTGTCTTTCACCTCCCCTCGGGGAGGCTGGGAGGGGGCTTTTTTTTGCTGTTTTTATTGTTCTACATTTGTCTTTCCCCTCCCCTCGGGGAGGCCGGGAGAGGGCTTTTTGGCATCACTCCAGCACGAGTATCTCGTTGTCTTTGTAGCTTTCGTAGCCGCTGACTATTACCTTTTCGCCGGGTTCGAGTCCTTCCAGCACCTCGTAATACTGCGGGTTCTGGCGGCCGATGCGTATCTTGCGGCGGTAGGCCTTGCGGCCGTCCTTGTCGAGAACGAATATCCACGAGCCGCCCGTTACGCTGTAGAACGTGCCTTTGGGGATGATTATTGCCTTCTTGGCCTCGCCCAATTGCAGGTCGACGTAGTACGTCTGGCCCGTCCGTATGTTCTTAGGGCGCTCGCCACGGAACACGAAATCAATCTTGAAACGTCCCTCGCGAACCTCGGGATACACCTTGCGCACTCGCAAACGGTACTTTCTGCCGTTCTGTTCAAACGTTGCCTGCAGGCCCGTATGCACCCGGTCGATGTAGTGTTCGTCAACCTGCGCCTCCACCTTGTAGTCGCTCAGGTCGTTGATAACGCCGATCTTCTGCCCCGGCGATATGCTCTGGCCCAGCTCTACGTCAAGAAGTCCTATCTCGCCGTCGATGGTCGAGCGTACGTCGAGCTTCGCCTTGCGCTGCCGCACCAGCTCAACATTCTTGCGCATCGAGGCCAGGTCGCCCGTCATCTGCGCCACTTGCGAGCGGTTCAGCTCGTTAGTCTTCTTCAGCCGCTGCTGTATCAGCTCCTCTTTCTGCACCGCCAGCTCGTAGTCTTCTTTCGCCTTGAGGTACTCTTCGCGTGAGTTCAGCTCCTCCTTTTGCAGAGCTGCCTGGTGTTTGTATGCCCTACGCTTGGTCTGCACGTCCATCTTGAGCTGCAAAGCCTCGTTGCGGTTGTTCAGGTTGTCCTGCTCCATTGATAGCTGAGTGCTCCTCAGCATGTTCTGTTTCTCGGCAAGCTCGCTCTCGGCGTTGAGTATTTCGAGGTCGAGGTTAGAGTTGTTAAGGCGCACTATGACGTCGCCCTTCTTCACGTGGACGCCCTCTTCAACAGTCTTTTCAAGCACAACGCCGCCCTCTTCGGGTGAAATCTGCACCACCTGGATGGGAACCACGCTGCCGTCTACGCTCACGTAGTCGTCAAACTGCGCGTTCTCTACCGTCCCGATGTTAAGTCCGCGGCGGTCAACGCGCAGCGTCGACGAGAAGTTTGACGTCGCCAGCCATACCAATATTACTATTACGAGCAGTCCGCCGCCCGCCCACGGCCAGTATTTCCGCGGCAGGATGTATTTCTTTTTCTTCAGTTCAATGTCCATAACGGTTCGTTGTTTATGTAGTAGTTGACTAATTTCTGCCTTATTGCCACGAGCATACGCATCTGCAGCAGCGTGATCTGGCTCTCCAGGTAGGTCTGTGCCGACTCGTGAAGGTCGAACGTTGACAGCATGCCTTCCTCGTACTTGCGGTACGAAAGGCGGTAGGCCAGCGAGTCTGCGGCCGTCTTCTTCATCATCTGCCGCAGCTCCTTGGCATATCCCTCGTAGTCTATTATCGCCTGGGTGGCGTCGTCGTGCAGCTGTCGTTTGGCGTCAATGACGTCAAGTTGGGCCAGCCGGTAGCTGGTCTTAGCCTGCTTTACCGAGCGCCATGTGCTTGGAGAGAAGATGGGAATGCTCAGCGTCAGCGTGACGTATTCGCCCAGGTTGTTGCGCATTTGCGAGCGGAACGGCTCTATGGCAAGGTCTGATGACATGTTCTTGTAGTAGCTTGTCGACACGCCGCCGCCCAGATACAGCGACGGCAGCAGCGCCGCCCGCTGTATCTTCCAGTCAAGACGCGCCTTCTCGGCGTCGGCCTCGGCCATCACTATGCCAGGCTTCGAGTTTACCGCCTGTTCGCTGACGGTAAGTCCGAAGGGCAGGGTGGGGGTGAGCGCTGCTATCGAGCAGTCTATCGAGAGAGTATCTTCCGTGGGGTAGTTCATGGCTGACTTCAGCGAGAGCAGCGCCGTGCGGGCGAGGTTCTGCTGGTGGAGCAGGTTGTAGTCGTCCTCCGCCACCTGGCTCTCCATCTGCACAACGTCGGGCCGGCTCTTCTCGCCAAGCTCGTAAAGGCGGCGCGTTTTCCTGAGCAGCGCCTGCGAGTCGTCGAGCTTACGGCGCATGAGCTTTATCGACTCGATGGCATACGCCGCGTCGATAAACTTCTGCATTACGTCTATCGCCTTGTCGTCGCGCGCCTTCTGCACGGCCGTTGCCGACGTGTTTTTGGCCAGTCGGGCCTTGCGAAAGGCGTTCCACGTCTGTCCGCCGTCGAATATCGGCAGCGACGCGCTTAGCGAATAGTTGTTGTTAAACGTCGTTACATTATTATATGTATTGGTCTCAGGGTCGATGTTACGTCCCCAGTTGTACTGTCCGCCCACCTGTGCCGACACGCTGGGCAGGAAGTCGAGCAGCGACGTGCGGTAGTCGGTGAGTGCCTGCCGCTGCTCAATCTTCTGCCGCCCGACCTCTGTCGAATGTTCCACGGCGTAGCTGATACACTGCCGCATGGACCATTCCGCCTGGGCGAATCCCGCAGTCGGAACTGCGAGGGCTGTTAAAATTATGGCAATTCGTCTGTTCATACGCCTTAAATATAGCCAAAACCGTGCCAAAACAGCTATATCGTTGATTATCAACATGATAGCGTTTTGTGGCCATCAGGCTACTGTCCAATTATTAGACAGTGGCTGTCTAATAATTGGACAGTGACCTGATGTTTGCCCGTATCCGTTCGTAGTCATCGCCGTATCAATTATTCGGGTTTGCGAAAGACCGTCTTTTGCCTTGCGGTTTGCCGTCTTTTACGCGCTGAAAGACGGCCTTTTATGCTGCAAAAGGCCATCTTTTGCAATGCTCAGGGTAACATCTTGATAGTCAACGGGTTATGAATGCGTCAAAAATTAGGGGTAAGGATGCCTATAGAAAGGGCGTCGAAGACGTCCAACCATGCTTAACTGCTGGTGGAGCGGAGCGTAACCTGCAGCAATATAAGCCAAGAGTAATGGGCCTCGAAGAGGTCCAACGACCGCCATAGTTCGACCCCTTCGAGGCCGATATAAGTAGTACGATGCTACCGCAGGTGACGTTCGCTACGCTCACTCCACCAGCGGTTAAGCATGGTTGGACGTCTCCGACGCCCTATTAAATAACCCGAACATCATAATACGTTTTACTTTTTATCAACATCCGCAAACATCTGCACTACCGTTAACCGTGCATAAGCAGGCAAGGCATTTGTCTTTAACTCATTAGTGAGCGGAGCGAACGGTAACTACTTTAACTCCTTTAACTACTAAATGAATGTTCGTTGTGTGAACATTCATTTACTTTTTACTTGTTAATTTTTAATTGCGAGCTTGCTACCCCTCTAAAATTGTCCAAAAAATAGACACTCGCTTGCATTTCTCGGCATAACGGATTAATTTTGCATTACGATGAAACAAGGAACAATTCTTGTGGTTGACGACAACCGCAACATACTGGCGACGGTGAAAATGCTGCTCGAAGACTACTTCGAGACCATCGTCGCCATTGCCAGTCCCGACAATATACCTGCCCGCCTGCGTGAGGACAGGCCCGACGTTGTGCTGCTCGATATGAACTTCCGCAGCGGAATGAACAGCGGCAACGAGGGACTTTACTGGCTGAGGCAGGTTAAGAAGCTCAGACCACAGGCCCAGGTGGTGCTCTTTACGGCCTATGCCGACATCCAGCTGGCCGTGACGGGACTCAAGGAAGGCGCCGCCGACTTTGTCGTGAAGCCGTTTGACAACGCCAAGCTCGTGGCCGCCCTGACCGACGCCTACCGCAAGACTGCCGGCACAAAGGCCGCCGTCAAGGCTGGCGGAAGCGGTATGTTCTGGGGCCAGTCGCCATGCATGCAGGAGCTGAAAGCCATGGTCGAGAAGGTGGCGGCTACCGATGCCAACATCCTTATAACGGGCGAGAACGGCACGGGAAAGGAAGTTCTTACCAACGAGATACACCGTCTGTCGCTGCGGCGTGACAGGCGCCTGGTCACGATAGACATGGGCGCGGTGGCCGAGACGCTGTTTGAGAGCGAGCTGTTCGGCTACGTCAAGGGCGCGTTTACCGACGCCAAGGCCGACAAGGAAGGTATGTTCGAACTGGCGGAGGGCGGCACCCTTTTCCTCGACGAAATCGGCAATCTCGGCTACTCGTTGCAGGCCAAACTGCTTACCGCCCTGCAGCGGCGCAGCATTGTGCGTGTGGGCGGCAGTCGCCAAATACCCATCGACGTGCGGCTGGTCTGCGCCACAAACCGCGACCTGCGCCGGATGGTGGCCTCGGGAGAGTTTCGTGAAGACCTGCTGTACCGTATCAACACCATACACCTGCACCTGCCGCCTCTGCGCGAGCGGCGTGAGGACATTCCGGCGCTGGCCCGTATGTTTCTCGACCGCTACGTTACGATGTACAACAAGCCGCGCATGGACTTCACGCCGGCGGCCGAACGCAAGATTGCCGGTCTGCCGTGGTATGGAAACATACGCGAGCTGCAACACTCGGTAGAGAAGGCCGTTATCCTGGGTGACGGCCGTATGATAGACGAACAGGACATCGACGGCAACACGGCGGCCGCGGAAAAGCCGCTCGACGAGGTGCAGACCATTGACGAAATGGAGCGCAGGCTCATAGAAAAGACCCTGCGCGAGTGTGAAGGCAACATGTCGCTGGTGGCCTCGAGGCTTGGTGTCTCACGGCAGACGCTGTACAATAAGATTAAGAAGTATGGACTTTAGCGTAATTATCCTGTCCGTCGCGGTAGTCGTTCTGGCCTCGTGCTGCCTTTATCTGAGGCGGCGCTATAAGGGCACGGTGCGCAAGGTAGCGTTCATGTTCAACGCCCTTGACAACGGAGACTATACCTTCCACTTTCCCGAAAGTGGCCGCACCGACGACGACAAGCTGCTTAACGCCTCGCTGAACAGGGTGAAGGACATACTGCGGCACGCCCGCGACGAGCAGATTGAGCGTGAGAAGTACTTTGAGCTGATACTCGACTCGGTGGATACGGGCATACTCGTGGTTGACGACAGCCGTGGGGTGGTGCTCCGCAGCAACCGCGCCGCGCTGAGGTTGTTGCAGAGAGACGTGATAACCCACCTTGACCAGGTGAAGGAAAGCATGAAAAACCTGTCATCGCGCGAGACATATACCGAGCTGCGTGGCCGCAAGGTGAGGATTGTAGCGCTGAGCGACATCAAGGGCGAGCTGGCTAACCAGGAGACAGACTCGTGGGTTAAGCTGATACGTGTGCTCACGCATGAGATAATGAACACAGTTACGCCCATCGTGTCGTTAAGCGAGACACTGCTCGAACGACCCGAGGGCGAGCGGCGCGAGGGCCTTAACGTAATCAACCGGACAAGCAAGGAGCTTATACGTTTCGTTGAGAACTACCGTAAATTCACGCACGTGCCTACGCCGGTGCCCAAACTGTTTTACGTCAAACCGTTCCTTGAGCGCATGTCGCGCCTGTCCGAACCGTTGTTCAGTCGTGGCTGCTCTATTATAATAAAGGTAGAACCTGACGACCTTCTGGTGTATGCCGACGAGGGCTTGATAAGCCGGGTGGTGTCCAACTTGCTGAAAAACGCCGCCGAGGCTGTGGGCGAAGGCGGCCATATATGGCTAAACGCATACACCGGCGAGGGCGATACCGTGATAATAGACGTAGTCGACGACGGCGACATCATACCTGACGACGTGGCCGCCCACATCTTCATACCGTTCTTTACTACGAAAAAGGAGGGCAGCGGCATTGGCCTGTCTATCTCCCGTCAGATAATGCGCGTAAGCAACGGATTCATCTCTCTCGTAACCGACAAGCATAGCGGGCTTACCACTTTCAGGCTTATTTTCAACTGACTGACGGCGGCAGCGTTTCCGAAAGGCCGTCTTTTAGTTTGTAAAAGACCGTTTTTTGCCTTGCGAAAGGCGGCCTTTTAGCGCCCGTTTGATGGCCTTTTGTAATGCGGTAGGTTTCAACCGCCATTGCGTACGGAAAACGGTTATGTTTTTGCAGGATATGGTATTGGTGTAAACAAAGTAATAACACTCAAGTGTTTTGTCAACTGAAAATTTTTTAAATTTTATAATTTGTTGATTATTAAGTGGTTATGTAGTTCCTAACCGCTAAAATTCCATGTCGCTTTAAGTTTTCGTTACGTTAGTTAGGGATTTTTAACCGGGGGGTAAATTTTGTGATTAAATTTTTATAAATTTGTTCCCATCAATAAAAACACAATTAATTAATAGCGTAATTAATTCTCAAGTATGTCTTAGTATATTGTTATTACCAAAACGATAAGGGCATATACAACAAAAACAGACTAATACTTACGGCAGCAAGACTGGAATATGACAAACGCCGGCATGCCGATCAAAATACAAATTAAAATAACCAACGCATTATTGCATGCCGTGGTCTCGGAACGGAAGCATCCTCGGGCTTATCGTGTGACGGATGGATAGTTGACTTAACGACTTTTTCATTTTACCGCATAGTTGTCAAAGGGATTTCCTCTTCTTGATAATCGGGGTATAGTAGCAGTAAATGAAATATTAAATCCAATATATTATGACAAGGAAGTTACTTATATGCGCGGTTCTGGCGATGTCGGCCCTGACGGCGGCATACGGCCAGAAAATCGCTCTTAAGACCAATGCTTTATATTGGGCGACCACTACGCCTAATATAGGTGTTGAGGCATCTGTCGGCAAGAAACATACCGTACAGCTCTTTTACGGCCTCAATCCGTGGAAGCAGTCGGGCGGCGACCAGTCCAGCTTGCGCCATTGGACGCTCATGCCCGAGTATCGTTATTGGTTCTGCCAGAGTTTTAACGGATGGTTTATCGGTGCACACCTCATGGGCGGACAGTTCAACATGGGTAGCGTCGACTTACCGTTCGGAGTGTTTAACGAGCTTGAGGACCACCGCTACGAGGGCTGGTATGCCGGCGGAGGAATCACGGCGGGTTATCAATGGCCCCTGTCCAAGCACTGGAACATCGAGGCTTCGCTCGGCGTAGGCTACGATTATATCCAGTACGACAAGTTCCGTTGCGGCGAGTGCGGAGAGAGACTGAAGTCCGACCACACCAATTACTTCGGCCCGACGAAGCTTGCGCTAAGCGTGCTGTACATATTCTAATTAAGAATTAAGAGTTAAGAAAACGGCTGACGCCATTTTAATTAAGAATTAAGAGTTAAGAATTAAGAAAATATGCCTCGTTGACTATCAGTCTCATTCGGCTTATTAGTCTTATCAGGCTCATCAGTCTTATCAGGCTCATTAGTCCAATTACATTAACTCAAAAAAATGACAACTATGAATAATCGAAGATATATATCCCTCCTCGCAATGGCCGCAATGGCATGCCTGCCGGCACTGTCGCAGACGCGCATGGCCAACCGCGGAATAGGCGTAGAGGATGTCAGCGTGACGCGCGACGGCGGGTATGTCATGCTGAACATGAAACTTAATCTCGACTCGCTCGACCTTCCTACGAATACAAGACTGGTCTATACCCCAGTGATAAAGACTAAAGAAGGTCAGGTGGAAATGCCCGAGATAGTAATTAACGGCCGCCGTCAGCAGATAATGTATGAGCGTGGCGACATGAAGAAAGACGTTGATGAGCGCGCGCTGGTGGTAAGAAGGCGCAACGGCAAGCCGCAGACAGTGGCATATCAGGGCGCCGCCCCGCTTGAAGACGTCGTTTCCGAGTATGATGTCGAGATATTTGAGGACCTCTGCGGTTGCGGTGACAGCATTGACGGCAACAACTACTTGCTGAAGCGTACACGCAAACCGCTCATGGCTTTCGTACGCCCCGCTGCCGAGGCCCGCAAGGAAAGGCATATTGACAAGACGGCGTATATCGACTTCCCCGTCGACCGTACCGAGCTGCACGCCGACTACAGGCGCAACCCCGCCGAGCTTGACAGCATTATCAACACCATAAACATGGTGAAGCAGGACAACAACCTGACGATAAGCAGCATAGACATTCACGGCTACGCCTCGCCCGAAAGCCCGTACGACCACAACGACTATCTGGCGCGCGAACGTGCGAAGACCCTCAAGGACTATGTTCGCAACCTTGTAGCGCTTGACGACAAACTGTTCACCGTATCGCATACGGCCGAAAACTGGGACGGACTCATCGCCTACCTGCGTGACAGCAACCTTGACAATAAGGACGCGATACTTGCGATAATCGACGACGACAAGCTCAATCCCGACGCCCGCGAGTGGAAAATCAAGCGCGAATATCCTAAGGACTACCGCTTTATGCTCGATACGTGGTATCCAGCGTTGCGCCGTTCGGACTACCGGGTGAACTACGTCATCCGTCCGTTTAATGTCGAGGAGGCAAAGCAGATAATCAAGACCAAGCCGCAGCAGCTCTCTCTCGAGGAAATGTTCCTTGTTGCCCAGACGTACGAACCCGGCTCGGCAGAGTTTAACGAGGTGATGGAAGTGGCTGTGCGCATGTACCCCGGCGACGCCACGGCAAACCTGAACGCTGCTTGTACACGTCTTAACGCAGGCGACGCCGACGGCGCAAAGCCCTATCTTGACAAGGCCGGTAACAGCCCGCAGGCCCTCAACGCCCGTGCTGCCTACGCCCAGCTGAAAGGTGATTACGACGAGGCGCGCCGCCTGTACAACCAGGCAGCCCAGGCAGGAGTAAGCGAGGCAAAGACCAACCTTGACAACATGTAGAAGGTGAGAAAATGAGACGGTGGGGCTGTCGGGCAAATCTAACCCATAAGCCCGCTCCCTGCCGGCTATAGGTCTCATTAGGCTTATCAGCCTTATTAGGCTCATTGGCCTTAGGCCCATTTGCCATATCAATAATAATTTTACCAATTTATATAATTATTAATCAACCAAACTAAATTATTAAACAATGAAAAAGTACAAATTTTTTGCCCTTGCGTTTGCAGCGCTAACGTTGGGAGCATGCTCAAGCGATGACGTCGTGGACAACGGCCAAGGCGGTATCGTCCCGGCAGGCGAGAAAGGGTATGTAAGTGTAGCAGTCAACCTGCCTACACAGCCGAGTTCGCGTGCCAATGACAATTTCGACGACGGTACGGCACAGGAGTACAATGTTGAAGACGCAACGTTGTTCGTTTTCGAAGGAACAAGCGAGGATGCAGCCGTTTTCACAGGGGCGTATGACCTTGACCTTGGAACTTCGTCAAATGTTGGTGGAAACATTACAACAACCTACCAGTTGACACAGGAGATAACCAGGCCTGAAAATGAAAACGAAAATGTTTACGCCCTTGTTACGGTTAACGACAATAACATCGTAAGCGCAGGAAAAAGTGCTGCTGAGGGATGGCAAATCAACAAGACTGGCATCACAGCAGGTACTACTACTGTTGCTAATGTGAAAGACATGATTGCCACTGTAGATGTCGCTCAGTTGGCAAATACGGCTGACAAAGGCTATTTCTTCATGACCAACGCACCTCTATATACAACTCCGGGTGGTGCTAACGACCCGACAGGTGGCAGTGTTGTGACGCTCACCGAAATCGACCCGAACAACATCTTCACAACGGAAGAAGAGGCTGAGGCTAATCCTGCAGCAAGCATTTATGTAGAGCGTGCTGTTGCCAAGGTTTCTGTCGTTGAGGGAGAAAACCTTGACAAAGCAGGCGGCCTTGCTAATGAAATAGCTGGTTGGGCGCTTGACATGACAAACAAAAAAACTTACATTGTCCGCAATGTTGACGGCGCAAACTGGTGGGGATATGCTTCAACACAGAACCCGCCAGCTGACAGGTATCGTTTCGTAGGCTCTAATCCTGTTGCGACAAACCTTTACCGCACATATTGGGGCATCGACCCGAACTATGACGGCAACGGTTATACTCTTCCCGGTGAGTTCAACAATGCAATTGGCGGCATTCCCACAACTCTCAACGCTGCCGGCGCAGCCGACTATTGCTTGGAGAACACATTTAATGTTGCAAACCAGAACCAGAACCAGACGACCCGCGTTATCGTGGCTGCCGACCTTACAGTAACTGGCCAGGATGCTGACAGCAAGGATTTCTATGTAATCAACAACTTGAAGGACAACATCCTCAATAAGGCAGGTCTTGATAAAGCCGTTAAGGCTGCTTACCTGCAGAATGCAACTGTTGTAGCAGCTTTGCAGAATCCCACCTCAGGTCTTGATGACCCCAATACAGGACTTGGCGAGGATGACCTCATTGTAACTTATTCAAGCACGGATGAAGGCGGTTACATTGATGTTGCAGAGGTTACGATAAAGGACGCTTCCGTTTCTAAGTTTAAGGGCGATGTTGTGCCTGCAATATTGACTGCAGCTGGCAATGACCCAATCATTGCAGAAATCAATGCTGACAACAGCATAGCTTACTATAAGGGTGGCCGCAGCTACTATCCTGTTATGGTAAAGCACTTCGGCGACGATTCTACACCTTGGACGGCAGGTGGCGCGACCAGCTATCCCGAGCCTAATGCAGATCAGAACTTGCTCGGCCGTTGGGGCGTTCTCCGCAACAACTGGTATGAAATCAGCGTTAACTCAATCACAGAGATTGGTTATCCTGAAGTTCCCGAGGTTTACGGAACTCCTGATGACCCGGTAGAGTCTTGGATTTCTGTAGAAATCAACGTCCTCTCTTGGGCTAAGCGTACTCAGAGCGCAGACCTTTAATTCAACTTTGGATCTATTAGATCATTCAAACATTATATTCACTTTTGATTCCGGCGGCGTCGTGAAGACGCCACCGGGATTTCAAAAAACTCGTGAGCCGCGGCTTTAAGGCTTGCAGCTCGAAATAATAAGAAACGATAAGTAAATAAATCATTAGGTGTGATGTAGAATGTCTTTCCCGGCGTCAGAGACGTCGAACTATGCTTAACCGCATGTGGAGTGACCGTAGGGAACGCAACTTGCGGTATAAGGAATGAAAAGAGGAGAGGGACTCGTAGAGGTCCAACAACAATCGGACAAACGCCCGATTATCAATGAAGAAAACAACGACCAAGTATATTGGCACTATATATAAAAAGGTGAGAAGGTGAAAAAGTGAGAAGGTGAGATGTTTAGTCAACAAGTAGATTTGTTTAGCAGACAAGTAGACAAGTGACGAGCAGACAAGGAGATTTGCCTTAGAGAACAACCAACAAGGCATTTGACTTTAACTCCTAACGGAGCGGAGCGAAGTGATAACTCCTTTAACTACTTTAACTCCTGAAAGAAAACTCCTTAACTCCTAAAAGAAAACTCCTTTAACTACTGAATAATTATAAATACATCAAGATATGAAACGCTTAATAAAACATTTGTACATGTTGGCCGTCATGGCGGCAGGCACAGGAGTGATGGCGTCGTGCGACATGATGGAACAAGACCTTGACGACTGCCCCTATGGACTTTACGTCAACTTCAAGTACGACTACAACCTGCAACGTGCCGACATGTTCAACGACCATGTAGGTTCTGTCACCCTCTACATCTTCGATGAGGATGGCAACCTTGTGAAAACACAAGAGGAGAGCAATGTGGGCGGAGTATCACCGCTCAGCGATCCGGGTTACGCAATGCACATAACCGACCTTGCGCCGGGCCACTACCAGTTTATCGCGCTGGCGGGGCAAAAGCCTTACGGCGACATGTTGGAGACGACGCGCGCAAAGTTCGTGCGCAACGACATGGCGGCAGGCGCATCGATGCAGAGCCTCGAGATAAACCTCGATAAAGGCGCCACTGTGACCGGCCCGGATGGAGCGACCTATTATTCCATCGAGAACAACGGTCTGCCGCTCGACACCCTTTGGCACGGCATGATGACCGAGCCCGTAGAGGTATATCCCGTGAGCAGCAACCGCGCGGCGTATGCCACCGTGCCCCTCGTGCGTGACACCAAACACATCAATGTGGCCCTGCGCGAGCTTGACGATCCGACCGTGATGGACATCGCAAAATATGACATGTACATAACAGACCACAACTCGCGCATACTCTGGGACAACGCGCTCGACGAGACCGACCCCGTGATCTACACCCCTTACTCAACATGGAACTCTGATGACCGCACGCCTCCCACCTCGCCCGGTGACGGCGACGTGATAGAGGGTGTAGGAAAGATAGGCCATGCCGACTTTATGACCTCGCGCCTTATTTATCATGACAACGCAGAAAACGACGGACATCTGTACATCCGCAACAAAGAGACGGGTATAATCGTGGCTAACCTCAACCTGCCCGACATCCTCTCTCGCTTGCGCACCAGCGACGAACTCCATGCATACTCAGAGCAGGAATTCCTCGACCGCGGGTACGACTACCAGATAACCGTATTCCTGCGCGGCGACGAGCTCCAGTACATCAACATCAGTATCAGCGTGCTCGGCTGGAGCAAGCGCATACAGTTTGAGGAACTGTAATCTAAGTGAAAAGGTGAAAGGGTGAGAAGGTGAAAAAGTGAGGCTCTTAAGAAAGTCGACAAGCAGACGAGGATATATATTTAGTCGACAAGTTGACGAGAAACGAGCAGACAAGGAGATATGTTTAGCAGACAAGTTGACAAGTGACAAGCAGACGAGGAGATTTTGCCTTAGAGAGCAACCAACAAGGCATTTGGCTTTAACTCCTAACGGAGCGTAGCGAAGTGAGAGTTTCCTTGAGCAAAGCGAAAAACTTCTTTAACTCCTAAAAAACTCCTTTAACTCCTGAAAGAAAAACCCCTTCCCTCCTAAAAAGAAAATTCCTTAAAAAAGTGAATCTATGAAACATGATAAATATAAATGGTTAGGCTCCGCCCTCTGTCTGGCATTGATACTGGTAATGGCGTCGTGCAGCATGAGCGACGACATGGAGTGTCCGCCCGACAATGGCGGCGAAGGACAGCAAGTTTACGTGCAACTGCGCCTCACCGTACCCTCATCAGGGCAAGGAACACGAGCAGGAGACACCCCAGAAGGTGGCGAGGAAAACAATGAAGGCCGTGAGGAAGGACAGGAATATGAAAATACAATATCCTCGGCTCTTGTTTTCTTCTACCGCGCAGACAATAATATCAATGCTGACGGCAGCACCCCGATAGACGAATATGCCAGCTTCACAGTCAGCGGCATGGAGAATGGGAATTATGTCACCAATCCCGTACAGGTACCGTTGGAATTTAATACTACTTATAACCTGATTGCCGTTGCAAATCCTGGTAATGACGGACGTTGGGAACGGCTCGCTGCCGACGGACTGACACTTGCTGAGGTGCGCGACAACATTAGCACACAGGTTTGGACAGAGACGGGAGACGTAGAAAAAGTATATTCAAACTTCATGATGTCTTCGGAAGATGGTAGCGAAAAATTAACCGTTACTGATGCAAACACAAGTCCGGATAATCCGGCAGGCAGGAATACGTCAATCTATGTGGAACGCATTGCTGCACGCCTTGACTATCAGGTAGACAACGAATACACTTGTAATGACCCGCAATATCCTGGCGCACGGGTTGTGATAAACGGTGCTGCCATACTCAACCGGTTTACCGCCGGTTCTTACCTTATAAAGCGTGTGACAATCGACAACAAATTAGATGGCAGCGTGACTTATCTCGGCGATGAAGAGCCTGCCAATGGCGGCATGGCTACAAACTATGTCATTGACCCATGGACATTGACGAAGAACGAAAGCAACAACAGTTTCACATTGCCTGATGCTGACGGGCGGCTTGCCGGAACACAGGTTGATGCCGCCGGCCTTTACGACGCCGAGACCTACATCCCCACACGCTCCGACAACCCCGAGGACTGGGCCGGCTACTGCAAGCCGGGCGTTGACGCTACCGAAGACAACTACCTACGCGTAGGCTATGCCCTCGAAAACACCACGGGAAAGCTTGAAACATCGCTCAACTACAACACGGGCATCGTGTTCAAGGCACAGTTCCATCCCGTAGGCGTTAACGGATACACTGACGGACAAACATTCTTCACCTACAACGGCGTAATCTATCCCATGCTTACCGATATGATGGGACAACTCAACGGACAAGAAGATTTCTCCACTCACGTCGGTAAGGCTATTGCCGCTCTTACCAGTTGGGACGAATTGAAAAAATTTGCGGCAAGCATTACCAACGACCCCACCGGCTACCGCACGTATCTTGAGGACTACGCCAACACACATTCAGCCGAAGCGTTCAATACGTCAGATGAATTAAAATGGGAATACTACCTTATCTACGAGCTTGGTGTGTTTGAGAACTCGCAGGATGGCCCTGAAATCAACAAGAACGACATAAATACCCGCAACGTGCTTTATGAAAGCAGCGGCGAGAAGCTGCGTACCTACTACAAGGGCCAGTGCTACTATGTTTGGTGGCTGCGCCACAGTAACAACAATGATGATACAACCAACGGCGTGATGGAATACGCCATCGTGCGCAACAATATATATAAGGTGAACGTGACCGGCGTTTATTCGCTCGGCGGCGACATACCCGGCGATGAAGAGCTGAGAGCCAACGTTTATGTGAAAGACTGGGAGGGACTTGACCCTGAAACCTTGCCGATGTGATGAACCGAAAAAAAGACATTTTATGAAAACATACGCATACTTTTTGAGATACGCCCTGCTGGCACTGCCGCTGGTGTGCGCCTTTGCCCTCTCGTCGTGCTACAACGACGAGGACGGCGACTGCCCCGGCGGCAACGAGCCGGTGGAAGTGCGCCTAAACGTTTCGGCGCAACAGATAGGCGACCTTAACGGCACACGCGCTGGCGGCGACAGACTTGCCGACGAACACGAGTTCATGCACAGCCTTCGCGTCTACATCGTAAATAAAGCTGGCAGCGTGATGCAGTCTTTCGTGCGTAATCCGGCAGCCCTTGAGGCCTATAGCACCGCGGCAAGTACTGGCGACCTGACCAATTGGAGTTCTGAATCGTTTGAGCTTGCACCGGGAGAATACACAGTTTATGCCTTTGCAAACTTTGAAGGACACCAAGGATTTGCTGAAGGGGTTGCGCAACCAGCTGATAATTTTATACACACGTGTTTTGAAGGCAGAACGGTAAACACCACAGCCCTCAACGGCTTTACGGTAGCCGATCCGGCAGGCAAAATTAAGTTTGTCAGTGATGGAAGTGGTGAGGTGGTGTATATCCCCATGAGTGCAAGTCAGAGGATAACCGTCACAGCCAACACGCACGACATTTCGATAGGCCTCGTCCGCCTTGTAGGCAAGGTAAGGCTTACAGTGCCGTCGAATGAATACATTTCAGACAACAGCAAGGTGCAGTTTTCAGACTACTCGGAGAACGTGCCCCTGCTCGGCGCAGACAACGGCGGCTACGGAGACACGCAGCTTTACGGCGGACGCACGGCTGAGACAGCGGAAATGCCGTTCAGCCAGCCGGGCGAAGTTGTCTCGTTCTACGTCAATGAGACAAACACGGGCGACCCGTTCACCGTGACCTTTAACACCGGCAAGAGCGGTAACGGCGACATCTCCACATACGTGGCCAAGACGCTGCGTTGTGACATACCCCGCAACAGCATCTATCCGCTGTCGCTTACGTTCCCCGAGTTCGCCCCGCAGTTTGAGTGGCAGTCATGGGAAGCAGCAATCG
>ULTX01040956.1_pt1 | contig 18522 bp, 11 predicted proteins | sample 1958041 | NCBI WGS metagenome assembly ULTX01 (sample SAMEA4835747, study PRJEB28245) | human gut metagenome | biome: gut microbiome; material: fecal sample | place: Denmark | collected 2008
GTTTTATTCTGTAACCAAGCTCAGGCCAACAGACATACAGCAAACCGTCAGACTCATAACGTGCGATGATTACATTCTGCGACGGGTTAATTTCGGCAAGGAAGTCATACCCGTCAATGGGCAAACGGTATTCATGTGTCATGCCTTCATGCTCTATCAGCAGTGTAATGGCGGTCTTGCTGATTGACGATGCAACATGTAGATATAATTGATAATCAAAAACTTATATTTTAAACGGTAGAAAAGTATTTTTTAGGCTATAATGGGTTGTTTTTGAATCTGAATTTACTGTTCCTACGTTTATTCTTCAACATAAAATTAGAGCCGTGGAAAATCTAAATTTTCCAACTGAAGTTCACCTGTTTTCTGTCTACTTACAAAGGTACAAATAATACGTGAGTTTTTCGCCAAGTATGTCAACTAAATGCAAGAGAGTTTCGCGTATATTGTTTTACTTAACAGAGGGAAGAAGGTGAACTATTTTCTCTTTTCCCTTTATTTGACTTTATTTTAATAGACGTATATATGAATACAGGAGTAAAGTAAACCTATGAAAAATAAAATTTCGATTTAAACACATTATAAATAAATCATGATTTATTTATAAAAACAGTATTTTGATATTATATTTTCTGTTTTTTAAGGTATCTTTGTTACAGAAAAAATATAATAGTTTAAAATGGATACTGACGGCAATAAACAAATTACATTTGAAGAGTTTTTATCTTTGCTAAAACAAGAAAAAGATTCTCTTGAAAGCCAAATGGCAGAAAGATTCGGTATGAAGATATACAAATCTGCAGACGGTTTTACCCAAGAGGAAATATACGATTATGCAGGTGCAAAGGATTGTGTCGCAACATTGACTTTAACTCAAGAATCTGCTAAGGAGTATGGAGAGTCATTGACAGTAACTTTCGTTTATTATCAAAAAGATAGGATCGCTCTTGAAAAAGATAAAACAGCTCTTAATGATATTCCCAATGTTAAAGCGAAAGAACTTTTGGGGGAATTAGACGATATTTTGCATGCTAAACTTCTTAAAGATGGGATTCCAACAAATGAAATTGTTGAAATGCTGGTGGGGCCACCGTCAGAGGAGAATAATACCTATGCTAGTTCTCTTTTGCGTAAGCCTAAAGTACTGGAAATTCCCATTGAGAGTGAAGGAAACGGTTTCGATATTTTTTTTATGTATGGGGCCTTATCTCATTTTATTTCTGATGGAATCGGATTGACTCCAGAAGAACATAATGAGTACCTTGCCTATAAGATTTTACTGGAACGCGAGAAATTGACAGAAAAAGAAAAAAAGGAAATATTTGACGAGAATGGAGTAATTATTAATCAGGAAGTTGGCTATTTTTGGTTATTATTTAAGAAAGCGGTTGGTAAACTGACAGAGAAGAATGAAGCAGATTTAAAGCTGTTAACTCAAAATAGAATTGCAGTTCGTTTAGAATTAGCGAATAAAGAACTTCAAAATATGGGGTTAAGTTTTGAAAAATTGGCAAAGAAATATCCGGAGAAGGCAGCTCTATTGTTTTCAAGGATTCTTAATTTTAGGGAGCATCGCTACAATATAGTAGGTAAGCATTTACTTTATATGAGTTTTGAATCGTTCCTCCACATTTACCTTCGTCATGTAAAAGAGTTAGCTGTTGACAATCAGTTCGGAGAAAGAAGTAAGTTTCAATTGGCGGAGAAAGATTTAAAAGTAACCATGGATCATGTTCTTGGTGCTTTGAATGATGAGTATCAAGCATATAAAGATGAATATCCAAACAAAAGATTTTTTCGTAAAGGAACCATGGCGTATTACTATAATGGAGATTATTATGATATTGACATTTTGCCAGATGGTCAAATTGGTAGCTTCTATAAACGTATTGACGAATAAAGTTTAATAATATAGCAGGTGTAATCGTGTGAATCATCACTGAAGTAAACCTGTAAATTAAAGACTTTCGGTGGTAATAGTGCTGTGGTTCCACCTCTTCCCTTTTCGAACAGAGAAGTTAAGCACAGTTACGCCAATGGTACTGAGAAATCGGGAGAGTAGGAAACTGCCAAATAAAGTCTTCGTCCAAAAAAGCGGATCAATGACGTTAAACTTAAGTGATGCTTATTAAAAAACCTATTTACACTATGATAGAGTTTAAAATAAAAAAAACTGGAGTGTAGATTTGCCTTTTTAATAAGAAGGCAAGTTCTACCAAAACCATTCACCTCACGTGGAATGTTATTGTTAATGTAGTAATCCTAATTGTGGATGTTGTGTAGTTTCTTGCGACTCCTACACCCTTTGGGGCAATTTCAGTAGTAACAGATATCATCGGTTTGATACCCGATATAAGGAACCTCATTAATCAATAAGGTCTTCAAAAAAATCCTTGGGAGCTTTGGTAAACTCCCAAGGTCATTTTTATATGTATATCTTCTTTAATTATAAATTTAAAGATATTTGATATCCTAATTTAAATTAGTACATATAACAATATGTTGCTGTGAGTTTATTGTGAACTTAATTAATAGACTATGAATAATAAAGGAATAATGTTTACACCACTCCAAAGATTTTATGGGGCATTAAGTAATCTCGATAAGTTTGCATCGGCCAATAATCTAATAGATAATGTAGTTTGCTTAGATGATTTTTTCTCCAGCTTCAGATCAACATCTTTTGTTCTACAGTGTGCTTTAGCACATACTGAATATGAACCATTGTATGATAAGTTCCGACAGAAGTATTTAAAGGAAAATCGTGTTTGTAAATGGATGGTAGATACAAGGAATGAAGTGGAAAAACAACATCCATTTGATTTGTTGAAACAAGTGTATGTTACTATATATACGCCTGTATCCGCAATGATTCTCAAAAGTGAGACTTTTACGGTAGAAAACGATGTTGAATATCAAACACTTGTCGAATCTTTAAAGGATGAACTGAAAAAGATAAACACAGTAGAAGTACATTTCTCACTTGATTTTCGATTTAGAAAAGCTGATGATAACGCGGATTTATATAATGATATTTGTGCAGCTATCATTATAATGACGAATATGCTGAAAGATATGTATTCAACCATTGGGGATTGTACTGAGTTATGTGATGATCTTATTATAAAGATAGAGGAACTTGAGAGAAAGATTCTTAAGAGTGAAATTATCTTTGTTGATGATTATGTATATTACGCTGATAAAGACATTTTTGAAAAAGGAGACAGGCTTATCCCAGAATTGCCATGTAATAATGTTGATGTCCGAAAAATGCTAGAAAGCTATGGTGTAAAATATCCTTCATATGACTCTAAGGAGTTTATGAAATTTCTTGCGAAACTGCATCTTGCAATATATCAAAAACAGGGAAGACACTTGATGCCTGTAATATTTGTTGTTTATGGCAATAACATATGTAAAACTATCCCATTTGATTCTTCGATTAGAACAACAGCATATCGAAAAGTCAACGAGATAGCTGATAAAGTAATCTCAGACGATATAAAGTATGTTACAATGATTCACGAAGCGTATAATTATAAAAGTTTTCAATATCATATGTTACCATACTACAAAAGAATAGAACATAGTAATGGAGAATCGATTATAGTTCAGCAAATTGGCGATGGCTTCGTCCCGAGAATGATGATGTTTGATACAAGCAAGATAAATGATCCGAAGTATGTAGATGATGTACTGAAAAATCGTTTTGATGTTAAGTGTATTGTTGAGAAATCGGCCATGTATCCAATATACCTTGCCATAAAAGAAAAACGCGACCGCAAAGCTACTAGGAAGAATAGTTAACAGAAAGTTTCAAAACCCTTACCTGGTCTATTTATTACTTAAGCAAGGGCTATGTACTTTTTATTGCAATATGAATATTAATTTTTCATGTATGAACTAACCGTCCTGGTATGGATCTCTGAAGTTACAAAACTACTTGTTCTCTTGATACTCACTGATTGTTATCTGTTATTTCATCAAAATAAATTGAATAATATTAGCTTGTTACATTGAATTTTGATATATTTGCATTAAACTACAAATTATCTCAATTATGAAGCAACTGAATAGGATTAAAATAGTCCTCGTTGAAAAGAATAAAACGGCTAAATGGCTCTCTGAGCAAGTTGGTAGGAATGTGACATCTGTTTCCCGTTGGTGTACTAATGCTTCACAACCAGATTTGGAAACATTATTTCGCATAGCGGAACTTTTGGATGTTGATGTAAGAGAATTGCTTCATGTAGAAAAGGATAAATCTAAATAAGTATATCAAGATGGCTATTCCGGTAAACATAGAAGACTTGCTTCATAAGCGTAAAATAGAATCCACCCGTATTGAATTTAAGACAGGGTGGAATCCAGATAAAATTTATCGTACCATCTGTGCTTTCGCTAATGATTTTGATAACATTGGCGGAGGATACATCATTGTAGGTGTTCAAGAAGAAGGAAACACAGGCATCGCAAAACGGCCAGTGACAGGTGTTCCTATAGAGGAACTTGATAAAATACAACGTGATATGGTTGGGTTCAATCATAAGATTGAGCCATTCTATTTGCCACGAATCGACGTGCAAGAGATTGACGGGAAATACGTTTTGCTTATTTGGGTGCCAGCTGGAGTGAACCGTCCTTATAATGTGCGCGAACGAGTTACGGCAAGTAATCAATCGCCATGTAAATGGTATGTCCGTAGTGGAACCAATACGATTGAGGCAAAAGGTGAAGTCTTGGATGAATTGCGTGAAATGGCAAATCGCACTCCATTTGACGAAAGAGGTAATGAGAGTATAGAGATGACAGATATATCAAGAGCCTTGGTTCTTGATTACCTGCAAACAGTCAATAGTCGTTTAGTAGCCGACTTCGAAAAACTGTCTCTATCTGAATTATTGTTGCAGATGGACCTACTGGTAGGACCTACAGAACGTCAACTGGTCAAGAATGTAGCTGCCATGATGTTCTGTAAGAATCCAGCCAAATTTTTCCCGACAACACAAGTGGATATTGTTATTTTTCCTGAAGGCTGCATCAAGAATCCCAACAATATGATTGAGGTCCCGAAGATTGTCGGACCTGTGCCCGATATGATAAAACAGGCATTGGACTATATCAAGACCAATGTTATCAAGAAACGTATCATCAAGCAGAAAGATAAGGCTGAATCTATAACTTTCTTCAACTATCCTTACCAGGCAATTGAAGAGGCTGTAGTTAATGCTCTGTATCATAGGGATTATCAAGAACGGGAACCAGTTGAGATTACGATTGAGCCAGACAAGATTTCTATTCTTAGCTATGCTGGTCCAGACCGTTCCATCAGTATTGATGCTATCCAAAAAGCTGAACGACTGAAGTCACGTCGTTATCGTAACCGTCGTCTAGGTGATTTTCTCAAAGAACTTCAGTTGTCCGAAGGTAGAGGAACCGGTATCCCAACCATACAAGACGAGTTAAGAAGAAATGGCTCTGCTCCTGCTGTGATTGAGACAAACGAAGAGAGAAGTTATTTCTTGATTGAGATTCCTTGTAGAGAAGGTTTTGGTGATAGAGTCTTGATCGGTGATGATTTTATTGAGCCATTAAATGATGCTATAAATGATGCTATAAATGATGCTATAAATAATAATGCCCGATTGGTGTTATTGGCAATATCAAGGACTCCTTTCATAAAGCGTAAGTTATTATTGGATAACATTGATATTTCCAAGGCAACTTTGGAGAGAATTCTCAAGCAACTCTCATCAGAGCCTTTAGGTTTGGTAGAATATCAAGGATCGTTAAAAACTGGAGGGTATGTGTTGACTGAAAAAGGTAAATCCTTTGTAGAATCAATGAATGACTAAAATGGCAAAGAAAACAATAAAAAAAGAACTTACAGGGGCGCAAGATTTATACAATTTCTTGTTTGAGGCCTGTAATATCATACGAGGTCCTGTAAGTCAGGACAACTTTAAAGACTATATAACACCATTGCTATATTACAAGCGTATATCTGATGTTTATGATGAAGAAATGGAGGATGCTTTGATTGATAGTGGTGGTGATAAAGAGTATGCATCCCTACCAGAACAGCATCGATTCATTATTCCGGATGGCTGTCATTGGCAGGACGTACGCGAACGCAGCGAAAATCTTGGTGCTGCAATAGTTGGAGCTATGCGACAGATTGAGATTGCAAATCCAGATACGCTATATGGCGTTCTGTCAATGTTCTCTGCTCAGAAATGGACAAATAAAGCAATTCTGAATGATGGTAAAATCAGAGACTTGATTGAGCATCTTTCAAAACGTAAATTGGGTAACAAGAATTATCCGGCCGACCTTATGGGTGATGCTTATGAGATCCTTTTGAAGAAATTTGCTGATGACAGTAAGGCTCAGGCTGGAGAGTTTTATACTCCTCGTTCCGTTGTTTCGTTATTGGTTCGCATACTTGATCCACAACCAGGAGAAACGGTGTATGATCCCGCGTGTGGTAGTGGTGGTATGTTGATTGAAGCCATTCGCTATATGCACGATGATACACTTTGTTGTGGAAGCATTTTTGGACAGGAGAAAAATGTAGTCAATGCTGCAATTGCTAAAATGAATCTCTTTTTGCATGGTGCATCGGATTTTAATGTGCTTCAAGGTGATACATTGCGAGACCCGAAAATCTTGCAGAGTGGAAATATTGCCAAGTTCGATTGTGTAATTGCCAATCCTCCATTCTCTTTGGAGAATTGGGGCTCTACCGAGTGGGCTTCAGATAAATACAAACGTAATCTCTGGGGAACACCTTCTGATAGTTGTGGCGACTTTGCTTGGATTCAGCACATGATAGCATCAATGGCTCCCGCTCATGGTAGAATGGCGGTCGTAATGCCACAAGGTGTATTGTTCCGTGGCAATCAAGACGGGGAAATCAGAAAAAAAATGGTAGAAAGCGACTTGATAGAAGCTGTTGTAACTCTTGGAGACAAGTTATTCTATGGAACAGGATTATCTCCATGTTTCTTGATTTTGCGAAGAATGAAACCTGCAACACATTCTGGTCGGATACTTATGATTGATGGAACCAAAATTCTTACTCAGCGTCGTGCCCAAAATGTATTAGAACCTGCAGATGTTGATAGACTATATGCATTGTATAAACAGTATGAAGATGTATAAGACTTCTCCAAGGTCGTTACTCTGCAGGAGGTAAGAGATAAGGACTATAACTTGTCTCCCAATCGATTTGTGGAGTATCATAAGGAAGCAATTCGTCCATACTCAGAAGTATTGGCTGAGTTTAAGCAGGCGTATGAAGATGTAAAACGCCTTGAACTTGAATTCTCTCAATTAATTAACGTATAATAATATGGCAGAAAACAATATAAAGACTTACAGAAATCCCGATGACCCTATTACGCTTGAAGAGTTGAAAAGCTTTCTTTGGGCTGCAGCTACTCATTTACGTGGTCAGATTGATGCAGCAGGTTATAAAGAATATATATTTCCGTTGTTATTCTTCAAGCGCATTTCTGATGTGTACGATGAACAATTTGATGGATTCCTCCATGAAGGCGGTGTGGAATATGCCGGTATGCAGGCCGAAGAATTGCCTATCCGCATTCCTGATGGAGCTCATTGGCGCGATGTACGGCAGGTTACGGAAAATGTCGGCCAGCGACTGGTAGAAGCTTTTATTGCCATCGAGCAGGCAAATCCCGCCAAAGAAATGGATGGCAGGAAGATTGGTGGCTTGGAAGGTATATTTGGTCCTAAAGATGGTTGGACGAATAAAGCCAAGATGCCCGACAGTATTATCACTTCTTTGATAGAAGATTTCTCTAAATATACGCTCTCGTTGAAAGCTTGCCCGGCAGATGAAATGGGACAGGCTTACGAATATTTGGTTGGTAAGTTTGCAGATGATGCAGGAAATACAGCTCAAGAGTTTTATACCAATCGAACAGTAGTTCAGTTGATGGCTGAGATTCTTCAACCTCAGCCGAATGAGAGTATTTATGATCCTACATGTGGTTCTGGTGGTATGTTAGTGAAATGTCTGGACTACTTACGAAATAAAGGTGAGGAATGGCAGGGAGTACAGGTCTTTGGTCAGGAGGTCAATGGTTTGACATCTTCTATTGCACGTATGAATCTTTATCTTAATGGTGTGGAAGATTTTTCTATTGCTTGTGCTGACACCTTGGAGAATCCGGCATTTTTAGATGGTAGCCACTTGCGTAAATTTGATATAGTCCTTGCGAATCCACCATATTCAATTAAAGAGTGGAATCGTGAAAAGTTTATGAATGATAAGTGGGGGCGCAATTTCTTGGGTACACCACCACAAGGTAGAGCTGATTATGCTTTTATACAGCATATTTTAGCATCGATGGACGATGAAAATGGGCGTTGTGCAATATTATTACCTCATGGTGTCTTGTTTAGGAATGAAGAACATGACATACGTAAATGTTTGATAGAAAGTGATCTTATAGAAGCTGTTATAGGATTGGGACCAAACTTATTTTACAATTCTCCAATGGAGGCCTGTATAATTATTTGCCGGACTCGTAAAGACATTGAGTTAAGTAACAAAATAATCTTTATTAATGCACTCAAAGAAGTTGAGCGTAAGAATGGAGAAAGTTGTTTATTGGATACTCATATCAGCAAAATAGTTGATGCATATAGAAATCATTCTGATATAGATAGATTTTGCAGAGTTGTTTCATTAGAGGAACTTATTAAAAATAACTATAGCTTAAATATTCCATTATATGTCCATGCTTCAACATATCAGGATTATACATGGAATTTTGATTTGCAAACTTCCTTGAGAAAATGGAGAGATTCTCATAATACAGTTATAGAGTCTATTGAAGAATTATTATCCTTAATTCAAGATTAATATGAAATTAGGAGATATTGCAAGAGAAAGTAGAAAAACTTTCAAAGGAGATAAAACAGGTATTCCTATAGTTGGTTTAGAGCATTTAATTCCACAAGAATTGACATTCTCGACCTACGATGTAGATACTGATAATACATTCACTAAAATGTTCCATAAAGGGCAAATCCTTTTTGGTAGGCGACGTGCGTATTTAAAAAAGGCAGCAGTTGCTGAATTTGATGGTATTTGTTCAGGAGATATTACTGTTATTGAAGCTATCCCAGGAAAGGTGGATAAAAACTTATTACCTTTTATAATACAAAATGATGCATTGTTTGATTATGCAGTATCTCGTTCTGCAGGTGGTTTATCTCCACGTGTAAAATGGGAACAATTATCAGATTATGAATTTAATTTGCCCACACTGGAAGAACAGAAAGTTTTAGCTGATAAATTATGGGCAGCATATCGTCTGAAAGAGGGTTATAAGAAACTCCTTGCTGCAACAGATGAAATGGTGAAATCGCAATTTATCGAGATGTTTAGTTCATATCAAACTACACCAGTTGGTAACTACATAGAGGATAGTTATCCTGGGGAATGGGGAACTGAGGATAAGGACGGAAACGGCGTAAAAGTTGTTCGTACTACTAATTTTACAAATAGTGGTAAATTGGATTTAACAGATGTTGTTACGCGTTCAATTTCTGAAAAAAAGATAGAACGAAAAACAATAAGAAAATATGATACTATTCTTGAACGTTCAGGTGGTACTACTGATAATCCAGTAGGTAGGGTCGTTTTGTTTGAGGAAGATGAACAATACCTATGTAATAATTTTACACAAGTTCTTAGATTTAAAAAGGTGAATCCTATATTTGCTTTTTATTCTTTGTTTTATTTCTATCATACGAATAAAATAGTAGTTAGAAGTATGGGGAGTAAAACAACAGGCATACAGAATTTAAATATGAGTAAATATCTTGAGATTGGCATTCCTAATGCATCAGATGATGAACAAAAGAAGTTTGTTGCAATTGCTAAACAGGCCGATAAATCAAAATTTGAATTGCGTAAATCGATAGATGCGATAGACAAAGTAATAAAGAGTTTAATTAACAATTAAAATTATAGCCATATGATTGAAAGAACTATTACATCCTATACAATTCTACAATACTTTTCAGAAAAGGGGTTGAGTCAACTTGATTTATATATACCATTTGCATGTAAATGTACTAATAAATATGCATTTCAGACAGTTTCTGCTGAAGAATTAAAAAAATGGTTTTCTGATGAATATGGTTTGTCTAAGGTTTATCAAGGAGTATTTGTTAGTCTATTAAAAAGAATGGCATCTATGGGCTTATTAACTTTAGAAAGAGGGACTTATTATATAAACAAAGAACAACTTATCAAAGAGCTTGAAAAGTATCATGAAACAGATAATTCTGCTAGTATTGAAGAATTATGTAAAAAAATAATTGAGTATTCAAAAAAAATTATGGCCTGGATTATTCTATAGAAGAAGCTCAAAATGGTATTTTAAGGTTCTTAGATAATCACGATGGAGAAATGATTTTTGATGAAGATGGTCTTATTGATAAAACAATCAAACTTACACAGAAACAGAAAAATATAAAAAAGTTCAATTATATACTTTCAAAGTTCATTATTTGGAGCAAGGAAAATAATGCTGATACTTTTCAATGTATTAAGAATATTGCAAAGGGACATGCTTTATCAATACTTATATCAATGAAAGGGGTTAACAATTATACTGGGAAAATGAGCGGTGTTACAATTGCTTTAGATGCCCCTATAATATTTAATTTGCTTGACTTGAATGAGAGAGTTAACTATGATATGTCTATAGAGCTGTTGGATATTCTCAAAAAGCAAGGATGCCTTTTTGTTATCTTTAATCAACATTATAATGAAGTTATACAGACCTTCAACTCTACAATACATTTGTTGTATACTAAGGATTATAGTTTAGATAAAGCATCAAGATTACTTAAATATGCAGTTCGTAATAAAATATCCGCAAGTTTCTTGAAAACTAAACGTGAATTATTAGATAGTATTTTTTCTAAATGGAACATCTCTGTAATTGATGCACCTTCAATCCCCAATAAATACACGGAGATAGATTTCGATAAACTAAACGAACTATTATTAAAAAGGTATCAAGATCATAAAGTTGAAATAGATGACAATAAAAAAAGGACAATTGATAATGATGTAGATGTTATCTCTTATATATATCGCTTAAGAGGAAATAATCCTGCATCTAATCTTAAAAATTGTAAAGCTATATTAGTTACGACCAATACAGCTCTAGCATATGCATCAAAGCATCCTGCATTGAGTAATGTATGTCATTCTATTCCAGCATGTATGACAGACACATTCCTTTCAACCATTTTGTGGTTTTGTTATCCTGATTCAGGTAGTGATATTAATGAAAAGATTTTATTGAGCGAATGTTACAAGAACTTAACACTTTCAGATGAGATTCTTCATAGATTTTATACCGAAGTCAAGGAATTAAATGCTTCTACTCCAATGTCAGAAGAAGTTATGTTGAATATAAATACCTCAAGAATGGTTCAAGAACTACTTGAATCAAAAACATTTAATGATACTTCCTTATATTCAGACAAGACTACTGCTGAGATATTACAGGAAATCGAATCTTCTAAGAATTCAAAGATTAACAAACTTTCGGGAACGTTGGATAATCATGATGATAGATTTTTATCTATTTCTAAATTTATCGCAGGAATAATTATATCTGTTATTTGGATTGGATTAGTCGCATTATTTATTGTGCTGAAATATATTGATTATTCAAATTGGTATAACATTTGGAAAATCATTTTTAATAGCCTTTCTATTATTCCAACATTATGGGGTTTAATGTGCTGGATTGGGATCATAAAACAGAAAGCTTACTTGTTAAATTATTTAACCGAAAGAATATTCAAAGGATTAAAAAACTGGTTTGATAAACAATAGCAATTATGGTTATGTTTAACGAAGATAATACAGTGGAGCAAATGCTCATAAATGCAGCCACTCACAGTGGCTGGCAATATGTAAAGCCTAATGATGTGCCACGAAGCACTGATTCTGTTCTGGTCGAATCTTGGTTGCAAGAGGCGTTGATCAGACTTAATTCTATCACTCTACAACAGGCCGAACAGGTGATCTATAAGCTTCGTGCTGCTATTACCTGTGGTGGAAATTTCGATGACTTGGTGACTGCCAATGATCGTTTCCGAGCATTATTGTTTAATGAGAATACAGAACCATTTGGAAAAGATGGTGAATATATCCCTATTCGTTTCTTTAGCGATGATCCTACTGAAGACTATTGTGTAGTTACCAATCAGTGGGAATATCCTAGACCTTCTGTAGACGGAGGCAAGCGATTGGATTTAGTGTATCTTATCAATGGTATTCCTATTTGTATCGGAGAAGCGAAATCGCCGGTAAGGCCTCAAGTTACATGGGCAGATGGGGCTACTGATATGCTACATTATGAAAAGAGTATACCTGAGATGTTTGTTCCTAATGTATTGACCTTTGCTACGGAAGGAAAAGAACTTCAATATGCAGGAATCTGTAATCCAGTTGATAAATGGGGACCTTGGTTTAAGGATGAGCAACGCCAGCATGGAACTATTGAGTCTGTAAAATGTAATGTAATGAACTTAGTTGAGCCTAATCGATTGCTTGATATCTATCGTTATTATAGCGTATTTACAGGAACTTCATCAGGTAAGAAAATAAAGATTGTATGCCGCTATCAACAATATTTAGGGGGTGAGGCTATTGTACAACGAGTGCTTAAAACCTATCGAGAGAAGCAAGGACCGAAAAAAGGCCTCATTTGGCACTTCCAGGGTTCAGGTAAATCATGGTTAATGGTATTTGCTGCACAAAAACTTCGTTTGCAAAATGAATTACAGGCTCCAACAGTTGTAATTGTGGACGACCGTATTGATTTGGAAGATCAGATTACTGGTGATTTTACTCGTGCAGAAATCCCCAATATTGAATCAGCCAAAACAAAAGAGGAATTGGTGGCGTTCTTCAGACAAGACCAACGTAAAATTTTAATTACCACTATCTTTAAGTTTGGTGATGTGGAAGGTGTACTTAATGAACGTGACAATATTATTTTGTTGGTTGATGAAGCCCATAGAACACAAGAAAAAGATTTAGGGCAGAAGATGCGAAACGCATTACCTAATGCATTTTTCTTTGGGCTTACAGGTACGCCTATCAATAAGCGAGATAAAAATACTTTCCTTGCTTTTGGTGCAGATGAAGACATGGAGACTGGAGGTTATATATCAAAATATACATTCCAAAATTCTGTGGAAGATGGTGCTACGCTTGAGTTGAATTTCCAGACTGTTCCAGTAGAAATGCATCTTAATGAGGAACAGTTGCAGGAGGAATTTGATGAATTAACTGATCAGATATCAGAAGCAGAAAAGAATGAACTGGTTAAACGAACCTCTGTAGAAGCATTTTTCACGGCTGAAAAACGTATTAATGATGTTGCTCGCTACATTGTTAACCATTTTAAGGCTTATGTGGAACCTAGTGGAATGAAAGCGCAAGTTGTTGTGTATAATCGTGATTGTTGTGTAAAATACAAGAGAGCCATTGATGCTTTGTTAGGTACAGAAGATGCCACAACGATAGTGATGCATACGGCTGGAGACAAGGCGGATGATTATAAAGAGTATCGTAGAGATAGAGATCAGGAAAAGAAACTACTTGATCAATTCCGGGATCCATTATCTCCAATAAAAATGGTGATTGTTACTTCTAAACTTCTTACAGGTTTTGATGCTCCTATCCTTCAATGTATGTATCTTGACAAACCAATGAAAGATCACACACTTTTACAGGCTATTTGTCGTACAAACCGAAAATACACCGTAAACAAAAAGTGCGGATTGATTGTGGATTTTGTAGGTGTATTCGATAATGTGGCAAAGAGTCTTGCATTCGATGAAGAGACAGTCAAAACGGTTGTAAAGAATATTGATGAAATTAAATCTTTAATCCCTAATTTTCTACAAGAATGTCTTGATTTCTTCCCAGGAGTTGACCGTACGATTGGTGGTTGGGAAGGTCTTCAAGCCGCTCAGCAGTGCTTACTGGATGATAAGACAAAAACTGATTTTGCACGCCATTTTGCCCGATTGTCTAAGGCTTGGGAAACAGTAAGCCCTGACACTATGCTTACTCCGTATCAGTCAGATTATACTTGGCTGGCACAAGTTTATCAGAGTGTTCGTCCTGTTGGAACTAGTGGTTCACTTATTTGGACATTATTGGGTGCCAAAACTATTGAAATAATTCATCGTAATATAGATACGATTGATATAGGTACACCTCTTGAAGATTTGGTAGTTGATGGTGATGTAATTGATATGGTATTGGAGCAGGCAAAGGACAATCCTAAAAAGATTCTGGAAGTTGAGAAAATGCTGCGTTTAAGATTGGGTGAGCATCGTGGTGATCCAAAATATAAGGCATTTGCGGAAAAGCTGGATGAACTTCGCCGTCACATGGAAGAAAATCTTATTACAAGTATTGACTTCCTTCGCAGCTTGTTGACTCTTGCCAAAGAAGTACTTGAAGAGGAAAAGAATTCCAATCAGCCCCTTGACAAACGTGAGCAGGCAAAAGCTGCGCTTACAGAATTGTTTGAATCAATAAAGACAGAAAATACTCCTATTATTGTGGAGCGCGTTGTCGCTGATATTGATGAAAACGTGGTAGCTATTGTGCGTAAATTCAAGGACGCTTTTAAAAGTATTACTGCTCAACGAGAAATAAAAAAGAAGCTACGTTCAATTCTTTGGATTAATTACCAAATAAAAGATCAAGAGGTCTTTGATAAGGCTTATCAGTATATTGAGATGTATTACTAAGTACTTGAAGTTTGAGAAGTTTTAAGTGACTTAAAAATGGGTATGACTAAAAATGGATAGAATAGAGAACGCTATAAATAATCTCTTGATTAAGCCAAATGAGGCTTTAAAGTCACGTATCGAAGAGGTAAGGTATTGTATTGACATACCAGACACTAATTCGAAGGGGTATTGTTATTGTCTAAAAGTTGATGCTAATGGTACGTTAAGACTTAAAGATTTAATAGATTATCTTGATACTCGAATAGTTGATTATGCAATTCCCAAAAAAGAAATTGATGAAGCGAAAAATGATTTTAATAACACTGGATCTACAAGAAAAATCATTCAGTTAAAAAAGAAAGCTGAAAATCTTTTTACTGATTTGAATAAAACTGGTGAAGGTGGTGAAATCTTATTATATATTCTTACACAGGATATTTTGAAGCTTCCTCAACTGATAAGTAAAATGTCTTTAAAGACATCTCCCAAAATGCATTATCATGGAGCAGATGGTATCCACTTCCAATATGATAGCATAACTGGAAATTTAGAACTTTATTGGGCTGAGGCTAAAATGTATCAGGACCTAAATGCAGCTATGGTAAGTTGCTTTGATAGCTTAAAAGGTTTTCTACTTGATCCGAAAGGTTGTAAATCTACACAAGAAAGAGATATTGATTTGATTACATCGAATATACACCAAAATATAAATAATGAGGCTATTGAGGATATACTTGTAGAGTATTTTGACAAAGATAAAGAACAGTCAAATCATTTAGTTTATAAGGGCGTATGTTTTATTGGATTCGATTATGATAAATATCCAAGTAATACAGATATTACAAAAACGACTGCAGATATAAAAAATGCTATATTAGTAGAGTATGACAAATGGCACAATAGCGTAGGAGACAAGATAAAAGAACATATGAATCTTGATAAAAAAGAGATTCATGTGTTTTTGATGCCTTTTCCTTCCGTTGATGAATTTAGACAATATTACCTTCAAACAATTAAATGATGTTAGCTGAAAAAGTTTATAATTTAAGTAGTTTCAATCGTCAATATGAGGCTTTACTCATATTATCTGTTTGTGAGACCATCCCTAATTTAGTTTGGGATAGAGATAAATCTGATTTATTATCTCAAATAGATTGGAATAATATGCTGAGTATAGCATCTCTGTTTAGCTATTGTAATGAAAGTAAATATTTGGATGCGGCTCTTCGTATAGCTCAAACGTGTCTAGTACAAGAAGAAACTAACGAAAATCAGAAAAATGCAGCTGCATTTATACTAGATAATTTAACAAATAAACCAGCACTTAAAATTGCATTAGATAAGCAGTTTATAAAAAAGGACTTTAGAGATAATTATCCTTTTGCATTGAGACTTCAGCAAAGCAAATCAGATATTGAACATACGATAATAGTAAATGATGAAGTATTCCTTTTAAATAGGTTCCAAAAAGAAGTTTATTATGCATATAAACATAATGAAACAATAAGTATATCTGCACCAACCTCGGCAGGTAAGTCTTACATTCTATGTACTCTTTTGTTAGAGGAATTGACAGAAGGCAATAAGAATATTGTTTATGTTGTGCCAACAAGAGCACTTATAAGTCAGGTAGAAGCTGATTTAAAAGCACTACTGAGACAATATAATTTAGAGAATCAAACTAATATAACAACAGTACCACCTCAGGAAGATATTTTAGATAAGAAATCCAATGTCTTTATTTTTACGCAGGAACGTCTTCATTGGTTTTTATATGGGAATTCTAATTGTAAAATTGATATTCTTATTATTGATGAAGCTCAGAAAATTGAAGATGGGAATAGGGGAATTTTGCTTCAACAAAAAATAGAAGATGTTGTTAAAGCAAATCCTGAAATAAAGGTATTCTTCTCCAGTCCATTTACCTCAAATCCGGAGATACTTCTGGATAATGTCATTAATAATAGCCGGAAAAGTAAGGTTAATACTCAGTATATTGCAGTTAATCAGAATCTTTTATATGTTTCTCAGGTACCGAGAAAAATCAGAGAGTGGCAAATTCATTTATGTACTGTTAAAAACACTATTTTGTTGGGGAAAATTGTAATGACAGATCGTCCAACAACAGAACTGCATAAAATAGTTCATACAGCTTATCAAATATCGAATAGAGGTGGATGTTTGATTTATAGTAATGGGGCTGCAGATGCAGAGGATACAGCAAATTTACTTTACGATCTGCTGCCAGAGTGTGAACAAGATTCTGAAATTGAAGAACTAGTTAAATTAGTACAGAGCACTATTCACACCCAATATGTTTTAGCAAAAGTTTTATCAAAGGGAATTGCATTTCATTATGGAAATATGCCTTTGCTTATAAGAAATGAAATAGAGAGATTGTTCTCTATAGGTAAAATAGAATATTTGATCTGTACTTCAACTTTATTGGAGGGGGTTAATCTTCCTGCTAAATCTATTATTATAAGAAAACCATCAAGAGGTAGAGGAAATCCATTGAATCAAAATGATTTTTGGAATTTGGCAGGTAGAGCAGGACGATTGGGAAAAGAATATAGTGGAAATATATTTTGTATAGAACCATTAAAATGGGATATTTATCCTGAACCAAATAAAACGAAACAAGAAATTAAAAGAGCATTAAATGTTGTAGAAAGTAAAGGGGATGAACTTCTGGAATATATCCGGTGTGGGGCACCCAGAAAAAAGGCAGGAAAGTGTTCAGATTTAGAATTTGCTTTTGGATATTATTATATAAAGTACGTTTTGGACAAAGAGAATGCACCTTCAACTCCATTTTATGATAACTTGTTGTGTGAGTTGAGAACTCTGCAATCGATAATTACATTACCAGCTTCAATTATTAAGAAAAATCCTGGCATATCACCTTTAGCGCAACAACAACTTTATAATTATTTTACTGACCATATTAATGACATAGATACACTGATTCCTGTGTATCCTAATGACTCTAATGCTTTAGAGGAATACAGAAACCTTATAGAAGTTATAGGACAAACGATATCAGATTATCCACAACAATTAAATGTTCCTAGAGCAATATTATTGATCAATTGGATGTCAGGGAAACCGTTGTCGTATCTTATTCGTAAAAGTTATGATTCTTATAAAAGGAATGGTTATAACAAAAAACTTCCAGTTGTTATCAGAGAGGTTATGGAAAACGTTGAAAATTTTGTTAGATACCAATTCGCTAAAGATTCAAGTTGCTATGTCGATATTTTGCGATATGTTCTTGAAATAAATAGAAAAAATGATTTACTTAATAATATTCCACAATTAAATCTTTGGCTAGAGTTTGGTGTATCACAAAAGACCCATCTTTCATTGTTGGCTTTAGGACTAAGTCGTAATACGGTTATAGAATTGACTAAATATATTACATCTACGGAGAAATCAAAAGAGGAATGTTTAAATTGGTTAAGATCATTGAATTTAGACGAATTGGATATGTCTCCAATAATTGTAGAAGATATTAGGAGAATTATATGATTATTGCATAGGATACAGTCCAAAATTTAGTTGTAAAAAATAATAACGACTTATTCAAAGTCTTATAATCGTTATGTAATTTTTTTTATGTTGATAATATTGTTTCTTTAGCACGTTTCTTATATATATTAACGTGAGTTCGGTATAAGAAAACGATTGAAAAAGTTG
>ULTX01005884.1_pt1 | contig 18478 bp, 16 predicted proteins | sample 1958041 | NCBI WGS metagenome assembly ULTX01 (sample SAMEA4835747, study PRJEB28245) | human gut metagenome | biome: gut microbiome; material: fecal sample | place: Denmark | collected 2008
AGTCCGACGCCGTTGTCTGTCGGGGCGAGATTGAGGGAATATTGTGAATTGGCGTAGTTGCTGTTGTAGGCATTCGCGGCACGGCGCATACGGTTCTGACCGACGATGTAGAGCGGGATGCCGGCTCCCAGAAGACAAACTCCGGTTGTGGTCATAAGAGCTCCACTTGTTGTCGCCAATATACCCAGGACATCACTTTCGTAATACCCGCCATCGTTTCTTATTGCTGTGTTAGCCATTGAGATTGCTCCAACAGTGAGTGCCAATATGCCGACTCCGGTTGTCACCGAACCTCCGATGATGAGTCCCTTTCCGGTCCTGCGCATTCTCTGTCCGCCGATAGCCGAATTGTAGATGTAGGCTGGGAACAATGCCGCCATATCCTGAGCCGAAAGCACTCTGCCGCCCAACATCAGATAGCCCTGGTCGTAAACTACTTCGTTGCCGTGCCTTATGCCGGTGCTATTGTTTGCAGCGCTTCCTGTGGCATCAATTGTTTGAGTGTCATTAACATACTGCGCAGAGGCAGTCACGGAGAAAACCACTCCGAGAGTCATCGTGAGAACCACGATTGCGATTTTTTTCATATAGTTCAGTCGTTTTTTTTGTTTAACTTTCCACTGCGCATCGCAGAATTGTGCGAAATTAGTGAAATTTTTCGAAAAGAACGTCAAAACCTGCCGTCAAATTGCGGGAAAAGGCTAATTTTGTCCGTCAAAACAAAATTTGTCGAAAAATGAAGAAAGTCTATTTTGCCGGTTCCATCCGGGGAGGAAGGGAAGATGCCGGATTATACCGCCGCCTTATACAATACATCCAAAAGGATAACATCGTCCTCACAGAACACATCGGCGACCTTTCGCTAAGCAAAACCGAATCCTTGGGCGACAGTGCCATCTACGAACAGGACACCGCCTGGCTTCGAGAATCCGACCTCGTAATCGCCGAATGTTCAACACCTTCGCTCGGAGTAGGCTACGAACTCGCATACGCCGAAGCCCACGGCATTCCGGTCCACATCTTCTACAACCATTCCCGCACACAGCTCTCAGCGATGCTAAAAGGCGACAGCTATTTCCAAATCCACCCCTACACCCGGGAAGAAGAAATCTACTCCCTCCTCGACACTATCTTTCATCCCTGAGACCTTCAATTTCATTTTTTGATGTATCAAAATTTGTAACATCGATTCCTCAATTCCTCTTCGATGAGCGGGATGAGTTCTTCGTCGGCGGGCAGCCAGTCAACCGAGCGGAGCAAATCGGCTGTGAGCCATCGGGCTGCCTCGTGTTCCCGAAGATGAAGGTCGCCACGGACGATAGAGCAGACGAAGCAATCCATTGAAAGATGGAAAGTGGGGTAGTCCCATTCGACAGTCGTAAGCAGGCGTCCCACAGCCACTTCAGTCTCCAGCTCCTCCATAATCTCCCGCCTGAGCGCCGCCTCTGGGCTTTCCCCCTCCTCAATCTTCCCGCCCGGAAACTCCCACCCGTCCTTAAACTCCCCATAACCTCTCTGAGTGGCAAAAACCTTCCCCTCCTCAATTATAATCGCTGCAACTACTCTGATTGTTTTCATATTTCAAAAATGTTTTCCTTTTTCAATCCGCAAAGTTAGCTATTTACTCGCAAGCCGATGTGATATAATCATACAAATTAGGCTCCACGGGTGTCAAAAGCCGATATCCGATTTCGACAGCCGAGGCATCTGTGTTCGGCATCGTAAATGTCTTCAGGACAGCATTTTCCGGATGAATCACTCTTCCGAGGTAGTAAAACTCTTTGGATTCCTTGTCGTCTTTATTCTTTCTCACGAACAGTTCCATTGTCACATTCCTTTCTTCGGAATGTATTGCCGTGTCGACATCTTTTGAAGAAATTGTCCTATTGCTTTTGGAAATTGCAATCAAATTCGAGCGATCCACAAAGCGGTCTTCATATTTTGTGGTGTCGCTTATATCTTCACTTTTGCTGTAATTTATGAATATTGGATACGTCTTAGTTGTCTCATCATATTTGTAACCTCCGATATTGAGCGAAACTTCATTCTTTTCCCAACACAACAGACGGCACACATCTTCATAGGTATATTTATTTCCGACAGAAAATGCACTTCCATATTCACGTTTACTGTAAAACTGCTTGTGTCGCGACAAGCCGAAATCTACAATATCTTGCAGTTCATCTCGAAAATCCGGATTCGCAATAGCTGTTTTGAACGCCTCGGACGCTTGATATGTTCCGCATTTGTTACATTCAATGAGTGCGAGACCTGCGTAATTCTTTTTTGCAGCTCCAATCGCATAGAAAGAAGCGTTCATAGTGTTTATGACGTTGGTTTCTATAATTCCCCCGCATAGAATATTATACTTTTCGAGCATCTTATCTCTCCATTGCGGGATTATATCACAATTATTTGTGTCAGAAAGAATTATAGAAATCATTTCCAACTCGTGAGGGCGTTTGCCTGATGCGAATTTCTCGGAAATGAAATTCAATAGCTGTTTCTCTTTTTCAGAAAAGGTCTCATCAAGATTGTCGTAAGAAACGAGGAAATTATGATAAGATTTTTTGCAAGCAATGATTCTCAGCGGGTCCAGTTCTCCATATTTATCAAAGTCTGTCAATTTCGGTCGCCGTCCGAGTTTCATTTTCACATTCTGATACTCTTCCCTAAGTGACTTCAAATTGTTCATTTGGGCTTTGTCAATTGACTGGAAGATTCGTTTTTTGGCAATCTCGTCAAAATAGATGGACGAAACTCCTTTTATGACAGCGTCACCATACATCAAATGGCGCCGGATGTTGTCTTTATTTCCTGTCCTATCTCCGGAAAGCGCAACCGGAATAAGATAATTGCTTTCATAGTTGCCGATAAAATCGAGAATGACGACAAATTCTTTGCCCTCAGCTTTTCGCAGACCACGGCCCAACTGCTGTACAAAAATGATTGCAGACTCTGTCGGGCGAAGCATAATGACTTGATTAATCTCCGGAATATCAACACCTTCATTGAAAATATCGACAGTGAGGATGTAGTCTAAACGATTAGGGTCATTCTCTTCTGCAATTAGCCTTGAAACCGCATTTTCTCGTGCCTGCTGCGAATCGTCACCGGAGAGAAAAATCGTTTTGAGGCCTCTTTGATTAAACTTTTCCGACAAAGCCGCCCCTTCTCTTTTGTTGCTGCAAAAAATCAATCCTTTAACTCTGCTGCCGCTATATCCGTAATAATTTGCGGTTGAAACGATCTTCTCCACCCGCTCATCGGAGGTTAACAGACGAAACTTTTCCCAATCTTCAGTCACACCGTCAATCGAAAGGTCGGTGATGCCAAAATAGTGGAACGGGCAAAGCAATTCATTTTCGAGTGCTGTCTGGAGGCGTATTTCGCAGGCAATGTTGTGGTCGAACTGTTCATAGATGTCAAAACCGTCGCCTCGCTCCGGGGATGCCGACATTCCGAGGAGAAACTCCGGCTTGAAATAGGAAATTATACGCTGATAACCGCTGGAGCCGGTCCTGTGGCATTCGTCAAGAATAATCATTGAGAAGTGGGTGGGCGTGAATAGTTCCTCTCTCAAGTCGTCCTTTGACATCATCTGCATCGTTGAGAACACAAGGTCTGCCTTCCGCAATGCTTCCCTGTTGCAGTTTGTACCCGACAAGAGCTCCATATTATATCCTTGGCCCAGAACTTTGCCGTAACTCTTAAGTGCTTGTTTGTTAATTTGTTCCCTGTGAGATAAGAACAGAACTTTTCGTTTGTGAAGGAGGTTTTCTGCGAGGAGTTTTCTCAGTGCAAATGCTGAAGCAAATGTTTTTCCTGTTCCGGTTGCAGAAATCAGCAAAGCGCGTTTTTGCCCGTCACGGACAAGCCTCTCGACATTCATACAGAATTCTGCCTGCATCGTGTTTGGTTCAATGATACGGGCTTTTTCCAGGTCAAGCGAATTGAACAGTTTTTTCAGTTGCTCTCTTTCGTTTGTCTTTTCCCTGAATTCCTGTTGATACTCGTCGCGACACTCGCTATAACTGACCGAACTATTCCAGATGTTCTCAAACTCAGCCTCAACATCCTTTGCGAACTGCCCCTCAGACTTAGAGACCATCATAGTGTTCCATTCGTGGTTTTTGGAGATTGCCGCTTGCGTGAGGTTAGAACTGCCGATGAGAATCTTGAGGTCTCCGTTGTTGTGGAAAAGATAGCCTTTGGTGTGGAATCCGATGCCGGAATCGCCTGTGCGGTACATTCGGACGTCAAGATTTGATAATGAGTTCAATTTGTCGAGAGCTTTCGGGTCGCTGAACATCAGATAATCTGTCGTGAGAATGCGGCCGGGGACTCCCTTTGACTCCAATTCTTTTAGGAAACCGAGAAAAGGAGCAATTCCGCCGGATGTGATGAACGCGACGGACATAAACATAGATGAGCAGTCTTTCAACTCGTTTTCAATGACCGACTTGACTGTAGTTCCGTTGGAGTTGGAGACAAATCGGGGAGTGAAATCCGGTTCTGCCTCAGTCTCCGAATCAACGAAAGCCTGCCGATAGCCGTCGACAAGTCGAGATGTGTTATATGTGTCAGGTCTTTCCATTTAAATTATATAGCGACATTTCGTCACATTTTTCTTTTTCTATATGTTTTTTCTTTTTTCTTCAATCATCTTTGGCAAATTCGCCGGAAAAATCACCGGTCTTCGGCAATTTGTCACATAGGATTATGGTTTACGGATACATCAGAGTCAGCAGTAATAAACAGACGGTTGAAAATCAGAGGTTTGAAATATCGGCCTTCTGCAATGGGGCGTCTCTTTCTGTTGACGGCTGGATTGAGGAAACCATCAGCGGGACGAAAAACTACGACAAAAGAAGACTCGGTAAACTCCTCAAAAGGGTGAAGAGGGAAGACCTTATCATCTGCGCCGAACTCTCGCGTTTGGGAAGAAATCTCTTTATGATTATGGAGATTTTGAACATCTGTATGAGCAAGGGATGTCGTGTCTGGACAATCAAGGAGGGTTATCGTTTGGGTGATGACATCCCCAGCAAAGTTCTTGCATTCGCATTTGGTCTGTCAGCGGAAATTGAACGCAAACTGATATCACAGAGGACAAAAGAAGCACTTGCCCGCAAACGCGCAGAAGGTGTTGTGCTCGGCCGTCCCAAGGGAAAACCGAATGCCCCTCATAAACACAAGCTCTATCCCCAACGCTCTCTTGTCAAAGAACTTCTGAACTCCGGAGTATCCAAATACGAAATCTCCCGCATCTGCAAAGTTGACCGTAAAACCCTCTACCGCTTCATCAACTCCGGAATAATGGATATTCAGGAGCCTTAGCCTCGTTGACTATTTAGGGTCGATAAATGTCAACTGTTTCTTATTCATAAACTAATCTTGCTTACAAAAGCGCGAATATACGAAATTATCGTCAAAGCCGAAAGAAAAAATGCTTAAGCATTATTGAGTGGGCTTCGCTAATTGCTTGTATAGCCAGCAATTTCATTGATTATGCTCCGAAATGTGGGGCGATAAATAGACCTATTTTGTGGCATTGGCGGGTTTCATCAAGCAATGTCATCCATAGGAGCTAAATGTGTTTTTGCATGTGATATTGATGCCGAATGTCGTAAAACATATGAATTGAATTATGGAATAAAACCTGGAAGCGACATTACAAAAATTAAAGCGGAAGAAATCCCATCCCATGATATTCTCTGTGCAGGCTTTCCGTGCCAAGCATTCTCAAAAGCTGGAAAAAGACTTGGTTTTGATGATGAAACCAAAGGCACTTTATTCTTTGATATATGCAGAATTCTAGAATACCATCATCCGAAATATGCCCTTTTGGAAAATGTTCGTAACCTTGCTACACACGATCGTGGCAACACTTGGAAGGTAATCCATGGAAAACTGCAGTCACTAGGGTATGATTTACTGCCTGAACCGGTCATTTTCAGCCCGCATTATATCGGAATACCGCAACATAGAGAAAGAGTGTATATCATGTGTATCAGAAATGATGTTGGACAAGTTGCTCCGTTTCATTTCAAAAGCAGCGAATCAATACCATGCACAATTGAAAGCATTCTACAAGACGATTCGGAGATTCCCAATATAGAAGATTATCAAATCTCACCGGATATGGAAAAACTTATAGATTTATGGAATGAGTTCCTGCAAAATATAAAAACTGAAAAATTACCAGGATTTCCTATTTGGTCTGACCGCTTATGTGCCCTTGATACGGCAGAAGATTTAAATATGTATCCTCAATGGAAACGGAACTTCATTGTCAAAAATAATGCTCTCTATATTGAAAACAAAGCATTCATTGACAGTTGGTTAAAGAAAGCAAAAAACAATCCGTTGTTTTTTGGAGCCAAAGCAAAATTGGAATGGCAGGCAGGACAAACCGATTCTCCGGACATTTGGAAGCAAATTTTCCAAATGCGCCCTTCTGGAATACGCGTGAAAACCAATTCATATTACCCAGCGCTCGTAGCCATCGTGCAAACATCAATTATTGGTCCACGAAGACGCTACTTGACCCCACGAGAATGTGCAAGGCTTCAGTGTTTTCCTGATAGTTTTATTCCAAATCAGAAAGATGCCCAGGCTTATAAGCAATTTGGTAATGCAGTGAATGTAGAATGTGTAAAATTGTTTGCCAATCATCTACTAAAATAGAAATAGGATATGATACCGTTCATAGAAACCATTCAATCAAAAGAAGAATTAATAGACGCCTGCAAAAAAGGATTCGCCGATTTCCAAGAAAAAAAAGTTTCTAAAAATGATTTTTGCATGTATTTTGGTTTTACTCATGGGGAAGCCATAACAAAATACTATAGCGGGAATTTCGGTCAGTTATTGATTGACGGAGGGTTCAACCAAGGAAGTGAAGCATATTTTTCCGGGGGCATCAACGCATGGAAGAATTTGCGAGACGGCTATTATACATTCCCTCCGATAAGAGAAGTTTATGATTATCCCCGGACTCTACCGAACCATCCACTTCAGACAATCTACTTCGGGTCTCCTGGAACAGGTAAATCGCGTCAGGTTAAAGATAGTCTTAAAGATGTCCCGGAAGGACAGATTTTCCGCACAACATTTCACCCGGACAGCGACTACGCCTCCTTTGTCGGATGCTATAAGCCGATGTGCCATAGTGTAGCGGCTCAGACCTGCAAAGTCCTTGATTATGATGAACTTGTCGCAAAACTCAAGCAGACGCTCGGTGAACACTCATCAAATCTGACGGCTGGATTCGCGCTATTCGGGTTTGAGTGCCGTGAAAGCATCCTCGATATGGAAAAATCCGGTGAACATACTATTTCGAAACTCGTTGAGGACGCGTATAAGCCCCACATGACCTACGACACGACAATCCGTGCCGGGATGCAGATTAAAGAAGAGGCCGCTCTGCCGGAATCCTCAAGAATCAGCTATGAATTCAGTCCGCAGGTGTTCACAAAAGCCTACTGCAAGGCTTGGAAGAATCCTGACAAGCCGATATATCTCATCATAGAAGAAATCAACAGAGGAAATTGTGCCCAGATATTCGGTGACCTGTTCCAGCTTCTTGACCGCAAGGACGGAGTTTCAGAATACCCGATTGACGCGGACACGGACCTGAGGTTCTATCTTGAAGAGGAACTTTCAAATACGGAAGATGGGGAAACGGACGGAAGCGAAGGAATCGAGGGAGGAAAGCTCCGCCTGCCATCGAACTTCAACATCGTAGCGACAATGAATACTTCCGACCAGTCGCTTTTCCCGATGGATAGCGCATTTAAACGCCGCTGGGACTGGAAATATATCCCGACAACAGCGCCTAAGGGCAAAGACAGACAAATGGAGCTGACAATCAAGAATTCTATCGAGACAAAAGACGGAAGGAAAATAAATGCCGGGAACTACGAATATAGCTGGAAGGATTTTCTCTCCAATATCAATGCAAGGATTCTGAATGTCACCCACTCCGAAGATAAGCAGCTCGGATATTGGTTCGTGAAAGCAGACGAGGTTTCCGGTAGCATATCAATAAGTACTTTTGTTTCAAAAGTGGTGTTCTATCTATGGAACGATGTTTTCAAGGACGTGGGAGCGAAGGACACCAATCCGTTCACGATCAAGGTAAACGGAAAGAACGAAATCATGTCTTTCAATTCGTTCTTTGAGGAGAATACGGAGGGCAAAGTCGTTGAGAGCCTTGGAGTGCTGCATACGTTCCTCGCGAATGTAGGGCTCACGCCAGAACCTGTCTTGATGGAAAAGTCGGAGACTGATGGCGATTCCGGAAACGGGAATGAGGATCAAAGCGGATCAGAGTAAATGAAAGTTCTAGTTGAAGGACACAGCTACGATGCCGCCCTTGTCCGTGGCATCTGCCGCGACTTTGAAACTGTCGAAAATGAGAGAATCAAGGTCACGAAAATCGGCTATTACTTCAACTCTGCCATCAATGACTGCGTTCTGTGCCTGCCGAAGATCGTATGCGATGCTTCTGGAGCGACCGTGTTCGGAGGGCTGTCCCCAGAGAACCTGATAGATGCATTTTCTTCTGAAAACCAGCTTAGTGAAGAACAGACAGAGTTTATCCGCAGTTTCAGCCTGTGGACATATCGTGCAATCTCCGCATACGCAAGGCTGAATCCGGACAGCGACATTGTCACAAAATCCGGTGCCACAGAGAGCCACGGAGAGCCCGATGCCGCCGAGGGAACTCTGTTAGACGTTATTCTTGACATCATCCGGTTCTTCAACGCCAACAGGGACTATTTCATATATATAATAAGGAATCTCCACAGCGGATATGACCGCATAAACTGGCAAAAGACAATTCAGACAAAAGCACCGGTCTACCAGGACGGACAGCCGTATTACCTTGAAGTCATAAACCGCAGGAAACAGATTGACTTCGATGAGGAACTTATGATTATCTTCCATTCAATCCTGCACTACATATCATCGGAACTCGGACTCGATGTCCGCACGGAATGCTGCTATGAACCGATTACCGGTGCGCAGTTTGAGGCTTATCTTGATGGATATGGACTCACCAGACTGAATGCGATCAAATATAAATACTTTTCAGACAAAGATATACGATTGTGGAAGCTGTGTCGTGCATTTTTCCTCAAGACTGCCGGCATTCAGGAAAAGGAAAACATTTGCGACTATCTTCTTGTTGGTAATTTTGAAATCGTGTTCGAGGCAATGATGGACGCGCTGATTTCGGATGCGGATCTGCCGGAATTGCTCAAGAAACAGAAGGACGGCAAAATTGTCGATCATCTTTTCAGGTATCGCTCGCCGATCGATGACCGCGAAATCTATTACATAGGCGACAGCAAGTACTACTCCATCGGTTCGACAGTCGGAGACAATTCCATCTACAAGCAGTTCACCTACGCGAAAAACATTATCCAGTACCATTTTGCACGTTCTACGTCAAGGAAACTCGATGAGATGGGCTATCGTGACCCTCTCACTGAAGGCTACAACTTTACTCCCAACTTCTTCATAAGCGCCTTTGTTCCAGACACTCTCTCATTCGGGAACTCCGGACTGACCCTCCGTGATTTCTCCGGGAATGGCGCGGAGGAAGATAAGCACAGGATTTTCCATTTTGAAAACCGTCTGTTTGACCGAGATACTCTCTGGCTTTTCCATTTCGACATCAACCTGCTCTATGTCATGTCGCTGTATGCCTCCAGTGACCCGACAGAACAGACATTGTTCAAGGAAAATTTCAAGGACAAGGTCTTTCAGGCAACGCTCAGGCTTCTGAATACGAAATATATTTTCTTCACCATCAAGCCATTAACCCTGGAAAAAGAAGAATTTGTTCAGCGTTATTTCTATCTTCTCCACGGCAAAATCTACAGCAAACCCGACGGCACTCTTATGCTCGCACTTGAAAAGGAACATCCTGAGAATGAGGCTCTTCTGGAGAAACTGCGCAAAGTTGCGGACATATCCAAAGACAACTAAAAACTTAGAACTTCGGCATTATTATCATCATAAATTTACTAATTTTGTAATGATAAATCTTGGTGACTATACCAAATTGCCGGACAAAAAACTCATCATGGTAAATATCGGATACAAGCATAGATTTATTATGTTGATTCTTACAAAAAGTTCATTATATTTGCCTGAATATTGAATCATTCGATTCATGTCATGTTAAACAAACCGTATAGTTTTACTGATTTATGAAAAGAATTCTATTGTTATGTCTTTCGCTCATCATGCTGGCATCGAGCTGCCAGAAAAGTTCAACGTGGCTATCCGGCACAGAATGGGAATTAAATGATGGCAGTGTACAATTATCATTTACAAAGATTCAAGCTGTTTTTACATTCTCTGACGGGTCAAGTAGCTATTATTCCTATGAATACAATGACCCTACGGTCATAATGTACCCAGAAGATAATGATAAAGCATCATTAAAAGGCATTATCAGCGATGATAATATGAGTGTTGTCAATCTATCTACAAGCAAAACAATTGGCATTTTCACAAGAAAATAATATTCCATTGTCACAAGGAATGGAAAATCATATGTTCATTAGCTAGTTCAATTGAGAGCTTTCTTCAGGAGTCTCGTCTCTGTCGGGCTTGAGCATGACCTTATGGTTGTCGATCTTCTCGATTGATGTCTTGACCGCAAAGTTCTCTGTTGGAATAAAAATAGGGCTCAGAATTTTGTATTATGCGATAAAAACATTATGTTTGCGTTGCATAATAAATGTGATATATGAAATTCGTTGATAGAATAGATGAAGCTGCACGATTGAAAGATGCTCTTACAAGAGAGAAGTCCTCGTTAGTCGTGATGTACGGTCGCAGACGCTTGGGTAAGTCAACGCTTATCAAAAGGGTGTTGTCGGACAATGATGTTTATTTTCTTGCCGACCGTTCTGAAGGGCAACATCAGAGGGTATTGCTTGCGAAAGTGATTGCACAAATATTTCCGGATTTCGACAAACTGACATATCCGGATTGGGAATCTATATTTCGTGCGGTCAATTATCGGACAGACAAGCGTTTTACTCTATGTCTGGATGAATTTCCATATCTTGTAGAGCAATCACCGGAGCTGCCGTCTGTGTTGCAGAAACTTGTTGATGAGAAGCAGTTGAAGTATAACTTTGTGCTTTGCGGTTCATCACAAAATATGATGTATGGGTTGTTCCTTGATTCTACTGCACCTCTATATGGGCGTGCTGATGAGATAATGAGGCTTGCACCGATACGTTTGCCGTATATTCAAGAGGCTTTGAACCTTGATGCGATTAGTGCCATTGAAGAGTATGCCGTATGGGGCGGTGTGCCGCGTTATTGGGAATTGAGGGAAAATAGAAGCTCGCTTGATGATGCCCTATGGCGCAATATCCTTTCTGTAAATGGAACTCTTTATGAAGAGCCGATAAAATTGTTTCAGGATGATGTGAAGGATATTGTCAAGACTTCAACGATAATGTCTTATATCGGTGATGGCGCAAATCGGCTTTCTGAGATTGCTGCACGATGCAATGAGCCGGCAACCAATCTGTCGCGTCCATTGAAGAAACTTATCGATCTCGGATTCTTGGAGAAAGATGTTCCGTTCGGGATTGATGAAAAGAATGCGAAAAAGAGTCTCTATAAGATAGCCGATCCGTTTATGGCATTCTACTATCAGTTTGTTGTGCCTAACCGTTCGTTCATTGAACTTGGTCGTCGTTTGCCCATAGAGCAGGCTTTGACTGCTCGTTTTTCTGAGTATGTGAGTATGCAATGGGAAAAACTGTGCCGGGATGCCGTTACAGGAAATATTGTCAATGGAGTAGTTTATGGCAAGGCGAAGCGTTGGTGGGGTTCTGTTCTCAATGTGGATAAGAAGCCGGAACAAGTGGAGTTTGATGTAATGGCCGAATCGCTTGACAAAAAGTATCTGCTGGTTGGCGAGTGCAAATGGACAAATCAAGAGAATGGTAAACAGTTAACAACTGAACTTCTTCGCAAGGCTAATTTATTGCCGTTTGCCAAGAACTATACCATCGTTCCGATGTTGTTCCTTAAGAATACTCCGAAAGATGATGTCGGGGATGTGATGCTTCCGGAAAATGTTGTTAAAACGATGAGGTAAATTTGGCACTCTTATGCTCGCAGTTGAAAAGGAACATCTGAATTGCCTTTCAAAAAACTTGCTCCGTTTCGTGGCGATTCTTACCTTCGCACTATGAAAATGTCGATTCCATTTGCGCAGGATTGTTTTGCGCGTTTTAATGATTTGTGTTTCAATGGGGTGTTGCCGGTGTTGCCGATGGTTCTGACGAGTGCGACGAGTTTTCTCGGGAAGTTGCGCTATTCGAAAGTGGGGCGAAGGTTGACGGGGACGAGAAATGTCGATTTCCAGATTCGTTTGAGTTCGGAATTTGATCTGACGGCGGAGGAGTGGGAGGATGTCATCATTCACGAGATGATACACCTTTATATAGCAAGTGGGAATATGAAGGATTCGTCGTCGCACGGGAGGATTTTTCGGACGATGATGAACGAAATCAACTCAAAATATGGTCGGCATATTGTTGTGAGTCATCGCATTAAGCCTTCGGATGATTCTCCTCGTCTCACACGTTCGCGATTACATTCCATTTTTGTCTCGACATTTCCGGACGGAGAGAGGGGAGTGACGGTTTGTTCGGCGACGATGGCGCAGCGAATCCGTTTCGGTCTGCGGAACTCCTATGCTTTGAAGTCCATCCGGTGGTATGTGAGCGACGATGCCTTTTTCAACCGTTACCCTCATTCGCGTTTGCCACGAATCTATAGGATTTCCCCCGAAGAACTTGATGCCCATCTTGTCTCGGCCATTGAAATCTACGATATTCAGCCATAGGGTACCTAGATTATTTTCCACACCAGCGTTCCTTGAGAGGTCGGTCAAAAATATACGGCTAATTTTAAAAAGAGCAGTAGTTTTTTTTGCGATTCTTGAAACAAACCTAAAGATTGCGGAATCAATGATTTCGCAATCTTTGTATGTCAAGGAGAACTGACTTAGAAAATGCTAGACAAGCAACAGTAGAAAAACTATGCCTACCACGAGATTCTATCTGCAATAGGTGGAATGACAAATTCACCACTTTGATTTATCACACCCCCTTTATTATTGGATTCCACACTGGCAAATCCCTCACTGAAAGGCCACGCGGCATCATAGACACACGGGATAACCATCTTCCCTTTTGTATCAATGAAGCCCCATTTATCATTGGATTTCACACTGGCAAATCCCTCACTGAAAGGCCACGCGGCATCATAGACACACGGGATAACCATCTTCCCTTTTGTATCAATGAATCCCCATTTATCATTGATCTCACCCTGGCAAATCTCTCTCTGAAAGGGTACGCGTCATCGAATTGCCTACCAAAAAGCATAACGCCATTTTCGTCAGCAAAGTACGAAACACCAGCTACTTCAACACAAAAAATGACCGATTCCGATTTCTTTAATTTTGGCCCTGCGCAACTTGAAATCAAAATCAAAAAGGCCATACAAATTCCAAAAGATCTAAAAAGTCTCATAATATTGGATTTAATATTAGTGATTGTCGTTTAATGTTCTCAATATTTTTCTTTATATATTCTTTCTATGTCTTAAATCAGTTCAGTCATATAGACCGGTACGCAAGTGGTCTGTCCGTCTTTACGCAAATCTTTTGTGTAGAGCAGGTAACGGGCTCCTATTCTTGATGAGAATTTCTCGCAGAATGCGTCCAGGGACTTGTGGGTGGTATAGCCGGAGCTCTTCACCTCGATAGGGCATAATTTTGTGCCACGGGAGAGGAGGAAATCTATTTCGTAGTTGTGCTTGCGGTTTTCTGTGGGCCAGGTGTGGTAGAACAGTTCGTTGCCGCTTGCCTTGAGCATTTGGGCCACAAGATTCTCATAGACATAGCCTAGATTGACTGGAAGTTTGTCCGTGAGGAGTTTCTGGTATATTTCGTTTTCGGTCACGGACTTGTCCCAGAAGGCCATAGTGATCATCAGTCCAGTGTCTGCTACATACATCTTGAACTGCTCGATGTCTCTATGCAGTGAAAGTCCTACGGACGGATCGTTGGCGTGGCGGGAGATGAGAACAACCATCGAGTCTTCCATATCCTGAAGCGTTTCGCTGAGCCGGTCTACTTTGCCATCTTCCACGACGCTGCCGACCTGGTATCTGGCGGCATTGCCGGTGAGCTGTGCCGGAATTGCGTAGAATAGGCTGGTGGCTTTGCCGGAGGTGTCAATCTTTCGGAAGTCGTCGGCGTAGAGCTCGATGATTTCTCTTTTTACGGCATCTACCATACTCAGATTGTTCGTCTCAAGATAGGAATCTACGGCCTGCGGCATTCCTCCGACGAGCATATATAGCCGTAGGTCATCCATTATCTTGCGATTGACAGCATCTCCTAAAGATGTCTTTTGGTTCCACGCATCTCGGAGCATAGGGAGCGTGATTTCGTTTCCTCTTGCCCAATAGAATTCCTCGAAGTCCATCGGATAGAGCGTAAGCCTTGTCTCTTCACTTGGAATCCTTATGTCTTTGATGTTCTTTTTTATGCTCAAGAGACTTCCGGTCTCGATGTAGTCGTATCTGCCGTCTTTCACGAGTTTCTTGATGGCCTGCCTTGCAGAAGGGCAGTTCTGGACTTCGTCGAAGATGATGACGGATTTCCTTTCTTTCAGTTGGACATCATATAAAAATTGCAGACGGAAGAAGAGTTTGTTCAGATCTGATATGTCGATGAATAGGTCTTTGACTTCGGGCTTACATTCGACGAAGTCTATCAAGATGTAGCTTTCATATTCATTTTTAGCGAATTCTTCCGCAAGTGTGGATTTCCCGACGCGCCGTGCGCCCTTGATGAGCAAGGCGGTGGAGCCGTTTCGTTCCGATTTCCATTTCAGCATCGTTTCGTAAAGCTTGCGTTTGAATATTCTTTCACTCATATCGTTTTTGTTTTGCGAGTAAAAGTAACACTAATTTTCGGTGTCCCCAAATTATTTTCATTAAAAATGCCGAAATTCTCAGTTTTTATTTACGGTGTTATGCCGAAATTCTCAAATTGTGGGGTGTTTTCGTGAGTTTAGGGAAATCTGCAATCAATACCGATAAACCTCTATGAGGCAACTTTCGTGGGCGAGGTCGTTGGGATTGGTGCCAGGGGTGCCTTGGGGGATTTCTTCACCGAGGGTGGAGAAGAGGTCGGTCCAGAATTGGGGGAATGTTCCGTCGGGGGAGAGGAAATTCATCGGGCGGGATTGGAAGATGTGGTCTCCGGCGGGGTTGAGGTAGGATTCGTAGATTAGTTCGGAGCAATAGAGCTTGTTGTTGTCGGGGAGGTAGGACCAGTCGTAGGGGAGTCCGAGCATTGATTCCGCGCGGTGTACTGCCTCTTTGACGCTGAAATCGCAATTAACTCTCATCACCACGACTCCGGCTCCTTTCCCAACGGCAGAGTTTCCGTTTTCTCCTCCCAAATGCCTTCTTCCCTTTGTCCAAAGCCCCTTCTTTCCTCCACAAAAACTTCTACTCTCCGTGGCTTTGTTTTTCACGGAGAGTCTCTCTGCTAAAAACTCCTCGAGCGAAATTCGTCGCACTCCATCTTTGGGGCAGGCTTCAATCACAAATGGCTTCCCGTTGTTGAAACAGACCATTGCCACGTGGTCGTATGAGAGGGAGTCCGGGGTGGAGGTGGCCTCAGAGATGGCTTCACTCATCGGGGAATCTCCGGAGATGCAGAAAAGAAGGTCTCCTTCTTTTGGGGCGAATGTCTTTGGGTGACAGGCGCTTAGTGACACGATTGCGATAAGTGATGCGATTGCGATAAGTGTCACGGAAGTCAGCGTCCTTTGCCACCACATTGTGGGTTTGTCGAAAATTTTTTCTTGCATATTCTTTTTCGAGGATTCTGGGGGGCGGAGATGCAAATCAACGGAAGTCCGAGATGAGGATACGCCTGCGGAAGCGAGAGACAGGGTAGCTGTCTTCGCGGATGACTTCTTTGTCCTTGTCGGGCATTTCTCGGATTGTGACTGTGCTGTCGCGGCTCACCGGGTCGTAGCGGGTCCATTCGACAGGCACATTGTGGAAGCGGCCGTCTCCTCCATAGACGCTCACATAATCCACCATCGGGGTGCCGGAGAAACCGTTGGCAGTGACCACGATGTTTTTTTCTCCCTTGTCGTTGTCGCTTAACTCGCTTGTTTTCAAGATGTTCTCTGTGATTGAGTTGGGGTGGGCGAAACGGGCGTCGCTTTGGTAGTTTGCGAGTGATTCCCACTCCCAGAAGGAAGAGTTTTGCAGAAGCTTTGCACCATAGATTTCTTTGCGGGTGCGGGTCTGCTGGTAGAGCGGAATCGCCAGAAGGGGAGCGAAGGCGAAGTAGATTTGACGGAAGTAGTCTTCGTTGGTGCTGATGAAGTTTTGCCTCACCTTCTCAAGACATATCCCTTTAAATTGTTGAGGGTCGGTGTCTATGTTGAAAACCTGGAGATGTTGTGGGAAAACGACATTAATCATCTTTTCTTTCACCACGGAGAAGTCGTCGCCGTAGCCGATGCTGCGGTCGCGCATCAGTTTCAGTATGTTGCTTTGTGCGAGCGGGGTGAAGAGGAGGCGGAATTCGACTTCGTTGTTGCGGTCTTTGGTGTTGAACATCACTTCGAATTCCTGGTTGGACATCATCGTGTAGTCGCTATCGTCGTCGAGTTTGCGGGAGAATTTCTCCAGATTCCGCTTTTTGATACTTTTGCGTATGCCGGTTATCATCGAATCTCCGTCGAGGCCTTCGGGAGTTCGGGTGAAGCGGAGATTTGGCGCCGCTTCGTTAGCATACATTATGAATGTCCTGTTGCCGTATTCGGGGCACGGCTTCGTGACGCAGGCGGTGAGAGTTTCGCTGCGGGTCACAGGGTAGCTGTTTCCTTTGTCGTCCCGTTCATATTCGGTCCAAAAGATTGTCTTGTAGCCGGTGTAGGTCTTCATACCCATTGAAAACTTCTTGACTGTGGCTATGACGAAGGGGTTGCCTTTGATTTCTCCGCTATGGGCGAAGAGAACAGAGGAATCGTTGTTGAGAAAGCCGGTGTAGCCGAATTCTTTGCAGAGTTGTTTGAGGCGGGCTGCGTTGAAGTAGGGGTCGAAGTGGATGTTTGGGACAGTCTTTTCGATGAGTTTGGTGGGCATATCCCAGCTGAAGAGTTCGTTGAGGGGAGCCATCTGCCGTGTGGCCTCATCGCGCATTTCTTTCACTTTGTTTTCAAGCTCTTCGAGCAAAGATTTCATTACCCCTATTTTCTTTCGGACGATGGTGAATGCGAGGACAATGAGCGCGACTCCCACAGCCACTGCGCTGACTATGAGAGCGATGAGGTAGCCTGTCTCGAATCCTGTGGATGCCCAATATACGGAGATCTCGTCTAAGAAAAACAGCGGCACGAACAACGCCACACCAGTCAGAATCATCAGCACCATCAGTGTCTTCACTGCGAAGAGTTTGCTGTTGTGGCTTTCGATTTCCCTGATTGTGTGGGCAATCTCGTCGCAGAGTTTTTTGTTGGCGGCGGCGTCAATCCCGGCTTTGGCCTCCATCTGCGCGAAAGTTTCTTCGGCTTTTGCGCGGAAGGCGGCTTTCAGCTGGTCGCGGTACAGGTCCAGGGGTTCATAAATGTCATCCATAAATTTGGCTTCTGTTAGAAGAAAACCTGTCTTGCGCGTTCCTTGGTTTGAGCTGATGCGGTGAACGGAATCCTTGTGGTGTAGCCCTCTTTCGCTGCGACAATCATCTTGGTAGGCCAGTCGTAGATGTCTCTGTTCCACTGGAATACGCTGTCGTTGTAGAGAGCGCGTGCCGCGGTGATTTCCTTCTGGAGATAGGAGTTCTGTTGCATCGCATCGGCAATGGAGGCGTGCGCCTTGAGTTCAGGATAGGCTTCGACTTGCGGGAAGAGGCGGGCGTAGGCGTTGTCGATGTTTTGCGCCACTGTGTTTCTGTCGGCTTGAGGATTGATGCCTCCACGGTAGGCGGAAATGGTCTTCATCACATCTTTGTCCAACTCGATGGCCTTTTCAAGCAGCGGAGCCACATTCTGGAGAATCTGCACCCTCTGTTCGAGGTAGTTGTCGATGTTGGAGGCCTCTGCCTGAATCTTTTGCTGAAGCTGCTGGAAGTAGTTCTTGGCCTTGATTTTCATAATCTGGAAGATGACTCCAGGCAAAATTCCGCACACCCACAGACATATTTCAAAAATCACGGAGCCCACTCCTGTCTTGACCGGAAGTTGCTTTTCAATGACGTTCACATCACGTCCGGCTTCATTCACAACCGGATTCATTTCGTCCAATTCGTTTGCCATAGCTTTTAGGATTTTTCAATTGTTTATGACATTACTGTCCACTAAAAATTCAAGATAGTTCTTTGAAA
>ULTX01074411.1_pt1 | contig 18446 bp, 14 predicted proteins | sample 1958041 | NCBI WGS metagenome assembly ULTX01 (sample SAMEA4835747, study PRJEB28245) | human gut metagenome | biome: gut microbiome; material: fecal sample | place: Denmark | collected 2008
TTGCAGGAACAGATCAACACCATCGCAAGCAGCCTGGAAGACTTGAAAACTAAGGTTGAGTCAATGGGTGGTGTGCAGGATGTAACTTTTGCTGACGGTGTCCTGACAGTAACTACAAACTCTGGAAGCGCTACCTATAACATTCCTGATAAGGTAGGTATCACCAAAGTGGAACTGAAAGACAATGTACTGTATGTGGATGGTGTAGAAGCCGGAAAGGTTTCAGCAGAATCTGCTCAGAAAATTGAAGTTAAAGACGGTGTTCTTTATATTGATGGCGAAGCTCAGGACTTGAACGTTGACTTCGATAGCAACGTAGTCGCTGTTATCGACAAGGCCGCAGGTATCTATACATTGACTGTAAATAACGAAACTATTGAATTACCGATTGCTTTCGCTAATGTAAATATTACATTGAAGAATGTAAACAAAGGTGAAAACTTTATATTTACTGAATACTATTATGGTGATTACAAAGAACCTGCTACATCTTCAAACCAGAAATACGGTATCCATTGGGCTATAGCCAGCAAGGATTTCGAATGGGACGGCCCGAAAGATGCTCCGAAAGCTGGTGAAATGGTTGTAGGTCAGATTACCGCAGCACATGTTTCTGTTCGTCCGATTAATTTTGACCTTACAACTGCTGATTTGAAATTGGTTCCTTCAGTTGGTGAAGCAGCTGCTGTTACAGTAAAAGCATATCCTTCACAGGATAATGGACCACTTAACACAGGAAGTAGAAGCGCATCAGTTACATATAAAGATGTTAAGCAGGGTGACTACGTGTTGACACTTGAATTCGACAAGAACAAGACAGCAGAAGACATGATTCATGATTTTGCTACAAGTGACAATGATGCCAATCTTAAATATGCTTTGAGTGTAAACGGTGTAATCGTGACAGATTATCAGTTCGTTATCGATACTCAGTTGAAAGCTGATGCACAACAGAGCTGTCCGGAAGTTGAGGGTTCGTACTTTGCAATTGGTGGTGTGACCGGTAATAACTATCAAATAGATCCAGAAGGAGTAAAATATTATAACAATATGCCAGTAGGAACTCATCAGATGAGCTATCTGGATGGACGCATCTATGATATGAAGGTAGAAATCGATGACAGTTCTAAGAGTGATGCTAACGTTTATGGTGTATCAATCGATAACGAAAAAGGTACAATTACTGCCAGCGATAATGCTGTTGATCGTACATTCAAGTTGAAAGTAACGCTGATTGATGTCAACGGAAACAAATCAAAGACTGCTGTTATTGGAGTAACATTTACTAAGGCTGAAACCAGTCAGGTTGTTACTTTGGATGCCAGCACATACAAAGTATTCCCGAATTCTAACTCATTCGTTATTAATTTGGGTGATGTCTTCACTTCTTTGGATGACAAGGATGCCATCACTTTAAAGAATGAAAACAAGATAACATGGGCTATTGAAAACAATGACGACAAATTCGTTGTTGCTGACATGGATAACTGTGATATTGTATATTACAAAGATGAAGCTTGTACTCAAGATGTTAATCTGAATGACCAGACAAACGGTGAAGATGTCAAGAGTATTCGTTATGCAAAAATTACTATCAATCAGCCGAATCGCATCGCAACAGTAGGTGAACACTTGCTGAGTATTAAGTTGAGTCGTTATACAGGTGTTCCTGGTGACGTGATGGTACAGCAAACTATCAAGAAGGTAAATATTCCTGTACATGTTCAGTTACCAGCTTGGAACGAAGTATTTAAGACAAATGACAACTGGGCAGATGGTAAGTTCGTTTCACGTCTGACTAATTTGTATGTAAATGCAGGTGGCAATGGCGGTGGAGTAGAACTCCCGATGAATGCATTTGCTGCAACTGATGCTGCTTGGTTGGAAGAAGCTAATAAGATTGACTTGGTTAAGTTGACATACAAAGACCAGTATGATGGTATGAACGAAAAGCCAGCATGTCTTAATGAAATTCTTCCAATTGAAATCGGTAAAGTAGGCAATAATGCAATTATGAATTATAATGCATTGACTCAGAAGACAGCTGAAACAGGAAAACTTGCATTTACAGAAATGACAGCTGAAGCAGTTTATGCTTATGATAATTACGACGAATTCAAGATTTATTCAGATACATATACTGTTAAGATTCTGTCTCTGATGGAGAATGCACAGTTATTGTATGACAAGAAGAAAGAAGCTGTTTTGGATAAGAATAACCACATTGATGGAAGTAAGTTCGTGCTTTCTTTGAATGGTTTCGATATTAATATAGCAGGTAGTGCTTTCAGCGGTAATAACCTTGAAACAGGTACTTTGAAGATTGAAGGTGGTGCTAAAGAACTTAAATTCTTCGAAGCAAGTGGATATCCTATTGCTCCAGCCAATTCAGTTAGAGATATTTTCTTCCAGCAAGTTGTAACTTCTAATAACTTGACAGGCTTGACAGCAACTCTTGATGCTACCGGTGTTCAAATCAATGTTCCTACTGGTGGTACCATTGAGCAGGGTCAGAGCGGTAAGTATACAATCAACTTCCGTGATGCCATGGGTGTTACTTGGTCACAAGAAATTACTTACAAGAAGTAATTATATTAATAACCACAAAAGAGCGGCCTTAACGGTCGCTCTTTTTTATTCAAGGGCCTTAAGATAAACAACAGGTTTCCAAAAACAAGATAACTTTAAAACTAAAATCTGAACAGGCTATGAACAAACAGAATCTGTCAATAGAACTGCAGATGTGTATAGAAGAAGCATTACATAGTGGTGATGCGGTAAAAATACATGGCTGCATTGATAAAGTAAAGGATAACCTACCCGTATTGGGAAACGACCGGGAAGCAATACCCAGTCTTTTAGGACTCTGTCGTCTACTGGAATTTGAGGGACGCAATGATGAAGCATTAGACTGTCTGAAGAAGGTTTCACAGATTTCGGCTGACGACATGTATCTCCAGTCGATATTGTTACGGGAAACCGGATTATGCCACATGCGGATGGAGCAGAAAGAAAAAGGGCTGGATGCTCTTCAAAGGGCATTGAATATGGCAAAAGAAAACAACTACCATCAAGAAATAATAGTAACCTCTCTGTTTCTAGGGAAATACTATTTTACGGAAAAAGACTGGACACAATCTTTAGACTATTTCAATGACCAGATAAAACATGCACGCATCATTCATGATATACCGAATGAAGCCGAAGGATATTTGTGGATAGGGTCGGTCTTTTATAAACAAAAGCAATACAACCTGGCTTTGGACAATTGGCGTACAGCAGAAGAGCTTGCCGTTGACAGCCATCACCTTCCTTTGATATATCGTACAGGAATCAAAAGATGTAAGGTCTATCTGGAGATGAATAAGATAGAACTGGCAAAAGAAATCATAGACGGTCTGTCTACATTATAGGAACTCTTAAAAACCCCAATACAATGATACACATGGATAAATATTCAGAAATTCCGTCCTGTAACAACCTGACATCCTATCCGACCATAATAGACATCGTTGAGATGATTGCAGAACAGGAAGAAAAATCAGTGGAATCCTTTTCTCCATTACAGTCAACATCCATCTCAAAAATGATTAGAAATGGATTCTACACTGTGATAAGAGGAGAAAAGAAGGGGACAACCGAACTGGTACCTACAAGCAAAAGCGGCCTGACCACTTACCGTGGACAAAACAGATTCTATGAAACATGTCGGCCTTCTCTTTATCGGGACTACAATGAAGGCAATGAATTATACTCCCATCTCCAGATATCCGAATTGAAAGTCCTGCTGGATTCACATCCTGTAATTGCATCGATTGCCGGGAATTCATTATATCATCCCCAAATAGGAGCAATCCATCTCAATATCCATTACGAAGGTCTGGCACAACATTACGGTATCCATACCCGACTTATGGATTTTACCAACGACAAATGGACTGCCGCTTTTTTTGCTACAACGCATTGGGTCAACAATACTTATGAACCCGTATATCCGGATAAAGACAACAGGTACGGTATCTTATACATAGCGGATCCATCCAATCCGGAAATGCACGCCATCGGCCTGCAATATTTCAACCGTCCCGGAGCACAGAGCGGCTTTGCCTTACGTATGACTCCGAATCAGGACTTGAATCAGTTACCTACAATTAGAAAGATATTCTTCAGACATGATGCCAATGCCTCGTCTGTTACATATTCTATGAACCAGAAAGGCTCCAGACTGTTCCCGGAAGACAGTCTGATAGAAAAGGTAGACAGTATCATAAAATCCAAGACTTTTTCCGATGCAGCTATTGCTGTATGTAAGGAATCATATTATAGAACTCTTTCAGCCGATGAATTCAAATTACTGTTAGACAGATATGGTATCTCATCCCAACCCAAACCGGTTGTCTCATTCCCAGACGAAGAATTGACCAAAGAATGGAACGCATGGATTAAGGATGGAGCTGACAGGTATCTCAGCTCATTACATGTCCTGCCTCTACTCAGGTTTTAAAGTTCTTCCGGAATTTGCAGTACTATTGCATTTATAAAATTACCCTTTTCTTCTTATGCGTGTTTTGACAGATTTGCAATCTGCCAGAATACGCATAATGATTGTTAACCCGATTGAACAGAAATCCCTAAAAACCATCCCCAATAATTACAGTCCCGCTTCCCGGATACTATCCCTCAGCACCAACAACCCTTCCGGCCCCATGTTAAACAGCAAATCGACGATACTCAGGTTTGGCTGGAAGCCCTGCTTCTCTTCGAACACCTGATAATAAGAGCATGGGACAAAATCGGGAACCGCCTCGGCCACATCCCGTTTCGGATGAATCCGCTCCCGGAAATCATCCACCGACTGAGGTTCGGTTACATAGTCCGTAGTCGGACAAAGTACGGGCTGGATATCCAGCTGCTCGCACACCCACGTACAGAGTTCTCCGTTGAAATCGTACAGGAACTCGTATTTCTGTTCGTAGAAGCGATGGAACTCATCGGCATAATAATCGAAGAAAGGGCTCTGCCGGTAAGCGGCTACAAAAGCGTTCCAGTGCGTATGCCGCCAGTTGCCGTGGTCAGAGATACGGACATCCTTCATCAGACATTTCGCCTCATCCGCCTTCTCGGTCGGTATCGTCAGCGCCAGCGGACCGTTGGCCGAAGCGATGACACACCGATTGCGGTAAGTCTGCTTCATGTAATGGTCATAGCGTTCGATATATGCTTTCTCGCACGCATATAGCTTGGTGTAATATACCACCGGGGCCAGATAGGCCGAACTCAACAAAACTTCTTTCTGCATCTGAACAATGAAATGAATGAAAAACTATTGTACCCGTTGCCAGAAGCGTTCCCAACGGATGGGGAACCATACTCTCCAGGCTTTCCCAATCAGGTGGTCCTCGGGTACAAAACCGAACAGACGGGAATCACGCAGATTTACCGGATCGTTCGAAGCCACCCAATAATAATCCTTGCTGAAACAATAATGCCCCACCGGACTTCCTTCTACATACAGCGTATCACCTTTGATAGTGGCCTGTCGGTGTTCGTGCAGGCGGATGGTATTACATAGCAAAGTCACATTCCACGGATAAACCTTTACCACTTGCCCTTTGGCCGGAACCACAAACGGATAAGCCTTTTCAGGATGCCGCTCATTCAAGGGAACCAATGGAAGTGATTTCCCAACTTTTTGGGAAATCAGATAAGATTCATAATAACTGAAACTACGGATATAACTGCCGTCCTCAGTATAACCAGCCAACAGATTACCCTGAATGCCCAATGTATCCAGCATCGCCAGCAATCGTTCCTCCTGATCGGCCGGATAGACATACAGTTCCTTGGCATCGGGACTGAACACCGGTCCTTCCACCTGTATCAAATCCTTGTTCAACATCAGCGTATCGCCCGCCGAACCGATACACCGGCTGATATACAGCGGACGACACTCTACTGCCGTATGCTCTTCGCGCGGCATCGGGCTGTTGAACACCACAATATCTCCTTTTTCCACCCGTGAAGCACCTATCCGGCGATAGCCCCACCACGACTGGAAGGGCAGACGAAGCCCGTAACTCCACTTGTTCACCAGTACGCCTTCCCCCTGATACAGACTGTTTTCCATACCTGCCGAAGGAATAAAGCACGAAGTCACCAGCAGAGTCTTGACCAAACCGACGCTTACCAGCACCGCAACCGTCACTTTCAGCCACCTGAGCCTACGTTTCTTCATCACGGAACGGAGAATCTTCTAGAGAAACTATTTGATGTTATCGACGAACTTGAACAGACGGTTCCAGCGGATTTTTCCATCGGTCCATCCACGGTCCGGATCCAAAGACAACCAGATAAAGATAGGTTTACCTACGATGTGGTCTTCCGGTACAAAACCCCAGAAACGTGAATCGGCCGAATTGTGCCGGTTGTCGCCCATCATCCAGTAATAATCCATCTTGAAGGTATACTTGTTCGTTTCTTGTCCGTTAATATAGATTTTTCCATCTTTTACCTGCAAGTCATTGCCTTCGTAATTCTTGATAGGACGCTCGTAAACCGGCAGATTCTCCAGTGTCAGCGTCACGGTTTCACCCTTCTTCGGAATCCAGATAGGTCCGTAATTGTCGCAGGTCCATCCTGTATGCTTATTTACCGGATAGAGTCCTCCGGCATCATCATCCGGAACATTCTGAATGGAAACCACCAGATCTTTTCGGTTCTCCAAAGCAGCCTTTGCCTGAGCCGTCAGCGGCATGTTGTACACCGATTCTTCCGGATAATACGCCATCAGGTCTTCCTGACTGATACCTAATTCGTGACAGAAATCTTCCGGAAGCATCCCGTTGGTATACACCAGATAACGGTATTGTACATTATCAGGTTCCTTATTCGGCTTTCCATCCAAATAGATAATGCGGTTCTTGATTTCCAGGGTCTGTCCCGGTAAGCCGACACAACGCTTCACATAGTTCTCCCGACGGTCTACCGGACGTGTGATAACCTTGCCATACAGCTGCGGATTTTCATCAATGTATTTTCGTCCCATAGCGTAATACAAATCGTACACCGTACGCTCCTGTTCCGGAGTCAACGATGACAAATCAATGGGCTGTGACAATTCTTTACCGGCCTGATAGCTCAAGCGGTACAAATCTTCGGCAGGAACACCGGTAGCCACCGAGTCACCAGCCGGGAAATTGAATACCACAATATCGTTCAACTGTACCTCACCCAGTCCACCGACCCGCTTGTAGTCCCAAGCCGGCCATTCCAAATAAGACTTGCAATTGAATACCGGCAACGTATGCTGGGTAAGCGGCATGTGTAACGGAGTCTGTGGAATACGGGCACCATAACTCATCTTGCTGACAAACAGGTAGTCGCCTACCAGCAACGATTTTTCCAGCGAAGAAGAAGGAATCACATAGTTCTGGAAGAAGTACAGATTCACGAAATAAACAGCTACCAAAGCGAATACAATGGCATCCACCCATCCCATGATACCTCTTACCGTAGGATTCTTCGATTTCTTCCACCAGGTCCAGGGAATCTTGTGTGTGATGTAAGCGTCGAAGATGAACGGCAGGACAACCAGTCCCAGCCAACTCCGGAGCCACACCAGGAAAATCAGATAAAGCACGGTTACTACACCAAACTTTATCCATTGTTTACGAGAGGCCTGTATCATATCAGAAAGTGAATAAATCGTTCATACCCAGGAAACCGGTGTGTGCGGCAGTATATTCGGCAGCCAGTACCGCACCCAATGCAAAGCCTTTGCGGTTTTTGGCATCGTGCGTAATAACGATGGAATCGGCTTCCGATTCGTAAGTAATGGTATGGATACCGGGGACCTCCCCTTCACGGATAGCGCTGACAGGCAGTTCGTTCGGCGCACATTCGGTCGTTCCGCTCACGGTTCCGTCCGGAGCCGTCAGGGTGCCCATCACCCATTTGTCCTTACGGTCGAGGTTCTCCAGGATTCCTTCGGCCAATGTAATGGCTGTACCGCTCGGCGCATCCAGCTTATGTATGTGGTGAGTTTCCACCATCGAAACTTCGTAGTTGGGGAAATTGTTCATGATACGAGCCAGGTATTTGTTGACCGCCGAAAAGATAGCGACTCCCAGGCTGAAATTAGACGACCAGAACAGGGTTTTTCCTTCTTCCTGACATAGCCGGCGCATCTCATCGCCGTGCTCGCCCATCCATCCGGTACTTCCGGAAACCACCTTCACACCGTTCTTGAATGCTTCCATACAGTTTCCGTACGCTACGGAAGGAGCCGTAAATTCAATGGCCACATCAGCCGAACGGAACGCTTCGGAAGCAAAGTCCTGGCGGTTATCAATATCGATGATACTTACAATCTCATGTCCACGGGAACGAGCAATCTTTTCGATTTCTTTTCCCATCTTTCCATATCCAATCAATGCTATTTTCATACTTTTCTATCTGATTTTAGGCACAAAGATAGCGTTTTTCGCTATAAATCATTACATTTAGCGAACATTTACACCTCGTTAACATGGAACAACTCTTACACTATGTATGGAAACACAAGCTTTTTCCACTCCACACACTCGTTACAACCCAAGGTGAACCATTGGAAATCATTGACCCGGGACTTCCGAATCCGGACGCCGGACCCGATTTCTTTAATGCTAAAATTAAGATTAACGGCGTACTATGGGTAGGGAACGTGGAAATCCATCTGCGGGCATCCGACTGGCTGAAACACCATCACGAACAAGATACCACCTACGATTCTGTTATCCTGCACGTTGCCTCCGACATCGACACCCAGATACAACGGACCAACGGAGAGCCGATTCCCCAACTGGAACTCCATTATCCGCCTTATATGCTGGAGAATTATCAGGAACTGTTGGCAACCTCCCGTTATCCGGCCTGTTACCGCCTCATCCCTACCCTATCCCCGTTATTGGTACACAGTTGGATGAACACCTTACAGCTGGAACGTTTCGAGCAGAAAACGGCTCAACTTCTTCAACGGCTGGAAGCCTGCAACCGCAACTGGGAAGACGCTTTCTTCCTGACCCTTGCCCGCAATTTCGGCTTCGGCACCAATAGTGAAGCTTTCGAACTATGGGCCAAATCCATCCCCCTACGGGCCGTAGACAAGCATCGTGACAACCTGTTCCAGATAGAAGCCATCTTCTTCGGACAAGCCAGACTGATACCGGAACATCCCAGTGACAACTATACCGAATCGTTGCAAAAGGAATACGCCTATCTGCAGCACAAGTTCGGGCTCACTCCCTCCTCCCATTGCCAATGGAAGCTGTTGCGTACCCGCCCGGGAAACTTTCCTTACCTGCGCATCGCCCAACTGGCTTATCTGTACCAGCAATCCGCCGGTCTGTTGTCGCAGGTGCTGGAAAAATCCTCCCTGGATGAAGTTCGCCGGTTATTCCAAGGAGATACCTCCCCTTACTGGACTACGCATTATTCCTTCGGTGAAATCTCCCGTCCACAGACCAAACACCTCAGCAAGGCTTCCATCGATCTGTTGATTATCAATACTGTGGTTCCTTTCCTGTATGCATACGGAAAATACCGGGGACAAGCCTCGCTGACCGCACGTGCCGGCGAGTTTTTGGAAGCACTGAAACCGGAAAACAATTACATCACCCGGATGTGGAAAGAATGCGGCCTGACCGCCGCACATGCCGGAGACAGCCAGGCTCTCATCCAACTGAAGAAACAATATTGTGACCCAAAGAAATGCCTGTATTGCCGCATCGGATATGAGTATTTTAAGCGGCGGAAATAATCAATAAAACAGAATGGGCCATAAAAGCAATATCAGACTATAAAACTTTTATAGCCGACTTTCAAACAACTCAATCCTCCTTCAGATTATCCATCCAGTCCGTCTGCATCAATCTACAGCCACCTACCAGTCCGAGACCGTTTCTCACATTGGTATAAGTAGGACGAATAGGTGCCAGCTCCGAACTGGTCAGTTGATTGCTATGCTGGTCGTTCAACGACTTCAGGTAACGGTAACATTCTTCAGACAAACTATACAGACTAATCCGATACTGTTTCTTACAAACAACATGTTCCTTTTCCTCTCCCCATTCATAATCCGTTTCGTAGTCCGCTCCATACGAAGTATTCAGGCGAAGCGTGTATTCTTTTCCTTGAATCTTCTCATCATCCCAGAAATACAGATTTTGATAGAATTCCTTATCAGGCAGAAGCATCTCATCCAATCCGGAAAAAGTATCCAGTAAAGGCTCATCCTTCAAGTCAAGAGCCATCAGATATCGTTCTTCCGAATAAACACCGTTTTTCCAATACCTCAATTTTTTTTCAATTTTTACGGCATAATAATCAATCCGAGAAGACTCATCCTTAAATTTTATGAGAAACTGCAACGTACCTGGCTCGGACGATTTCCGTTTCATTTCTACGGATATCAAAGGGAACGAAACAGGAATAACGGTAGTAGCAGATACAGCCTCCAATCCCTCTACAGAAGCCGTAAACTCAACACAGTCCCCATCCCGATAAGCTGTAACCAGATAATGACTTCCTGCCGGTACACCTGGCAAGGAATCTGCTGTCCACTGAAGACTGACCGGTGTACCGCTGACTGTACACCGGATGTCCGGACTCTTCAATCCAGACACGATTGCTCCCTTAGCACTAACCGGAAGACTTCGGGACAAACGGACTATCGTCGTATCTCCACTACCCGGATAACTATACATCACCAGTCTGGGTGACTCTGCCACATCATCCAACTGAAAATAATAAGTACAGGAAGGCAACAAGATAACCGTAACAAGCACGAATATACCACTCAAGAATTTCTCCATAAATTCAGAATTTTAAAGTATAACTGAAAGAAGGGATAATCGGAAAAAGACCGATACCTTTCCCTCTGAAACTGCCATTAGGTTGCTGTTCGACCTTGGTATAGAAAGCATTCATCCGACAATAAGCATTGTAGATGCTTACATTCCAAATACGCTCGAAACCTCTTTTCGTCGTTTTACGGAAGTTGATACCCACATCAAGCCGATGATAAGCAGGCAACGTAATATTATTCGGCTTCTCATAAACCAGTTCCGGTTGGCTGGAACCTGGCACATCGGGCAACGAAGGACCCTCCACATATTGCGTAGGGACTGTCGAACGGTCACCGCTACGGTAAGTCCAGGCAGCATAGGCATCAATACGGTCGTTAAACTTCCGGCGAAACATCAAATTCACCTTATGACGGTTGTCGAACCTACTGAAATACCAGTCAGGATAAAAGTCCTCGAATTTCTGAAGACTCCATGACAACGTATAGCCGGCTTCGAATGTATTTTTTCCATCCTGATAAGCCAACGCCGCCTCTATCCCGTACGATTTTCCTTTCCCGTTTCTGGCCACCCGTTCCCATTCCTCAGCCGGGAAAACCAGACTACCGCTGGTATCGTATTCAAGCATGTGACTGGTAGTACGGAAATATCCTTCCACATCCAAGCGCAAATGCCAGGGAAGTTCCATATATATCCCTCCGGCAACCTGCCGTGAACGCATAGGAGGAATCTGTCGAGTAGAAGGAACCCAGCAATCAGTCGGTAAGTTCAGATAGGAATTAGACAACTGATGAACAAACTGACTCATCTCTGTATATGATGCTTTCAAAGTAGCCCTATCAGCCAACCGATAGCTAGCCGACAACCGAGGCTCCAACAAATGATAGACGCTTCCTGGAACCTGATATAAAGTATAATGAGCTCCTATATTTGCCCGTAACTTACGGGATAGCCCGATTTCATCTTCCACATAAAAAGACAATTCGTTTCCCGGATAACGATTCGGATTCAGACCTGCTGAAGAAAGGGTATCGATGATTCCATCCGTTCCCCTGATATCCTGCGAAACCATGCGTTGAGGACGATACAGATGATGCAGGTAATTGCTTCCGAAACGTATATGATGTCGGGTAGCAGGACGATAATCAAAAGCAATACGATAACCCACATCATTGATAGTCGAACGGTTGCTTTGCATGTGATGCTCCACGGATATTTCTTTATCAGCCTCATAATACCGGTCATCTTCTGTATAATCATATATGGACAGGTTACGGGCATATACCAACGAAAAATCGCCCGCCAGCTTGGAAGTAAACTGATAATTCCAAGCCAAAGTAGCGGTCAGGTTTCCCCATTGCATATTGAAATCGGTACCGTACCGTTCCTCACGTATCTGGGTTCCTTCATCAAAGACCTGGTGTACCCGACTCTTGAACAAGTCACGTCCGGAATACATGGCAAGCGAAAGTTTACTCCTGACAGAAAACCGATGAGTAATCTTACCGTTGATATCGTGAAAAGCATAACGGGCCTTGATTTTATCGTTGGCAGAAGCATGGCTGGCAATCAACAAGGCAGGAGTAGTGAACAGGTCTGCCCAACTTCTCCGCATACCGAAACAGAACGACGTTTTATCCTTGACTATCGGTCCTTCCCACTGTATTCTTCCATCCAAAAGTCCCAACGAAAAAACACCGTGATAAGACTTCATATCCCCCTCTTTCGTACGGACATCGACAACCGACGAGAGTCTGCCTCCATAGCGTGCAGGGAATCCGCTTTTGTAGAAATCAACATTCTTCACCATATCTGTATGGAACGCTGAGAAAAGTCCTCCTACATGGTTTACCTGATACAACGGGGTACCATCCAGTAAAAACAGATTCTCATCATTCTTTCCACCATGAACATAAAGCCCTGACAGTAGTTCCATTCCCGAAGAGACACCCGGAAGCTGCTGAAGCGTCTTAACCAAATCCGGAGAACTCAGCAACGAAAACTCCGTATTCAATTGAGCTGGAGTAAACGAAACTTTTCCTGTCTGTGGTGTCAGTAACGAAGAATTCAGATTACCGACTACCTCCACACCTTCCAGCGAAGTCGTACTTTCCTTCAGATAAACTATTCCTGTATAATCAGCATCCAACTCCAACTCTTTCACTGCATCCTGATAGCCAATATACGAAAAACGTATGACATGCTTCCCTTCCGGCAACGTAAGACTGAAAAAGCCATGTTCATTACTCAGTGTACCGGATTGGGTTACTTTATCGAATACCGTCACATTCATCAGTGATTCTCCATTATCCTGACAAACGTGACCGGAAAAAGTATAACGAAGCGAACGAAACAACAAGACATAGTCCCCTTTGATTTCCCAACGTATACCCGTTCCGCCAAGCACATTCTTCAAGTTCTCTGCCAACGGTTTACCCGACACAGGCGTTCCCGCAGGCTTCACCTGCGACAAGGAAGAATCATAGACAAAATTTACAGCATGCAGACGTTGCATCGCATCCAGTACTTCTTTCATTCCTGTTGTATCTGACTGTGCCTTTCCCGTCAGATACAAACAAGAAATAATTCCAATACACAACATCCTCATCATTCCTGCTTTTCAATTTTGACCTTCAATACCTTCTCAATGATTTCAATAATCTCATCCAGAGTTTGCGCTTTAAAGCTGGCAGTTAACCGCTTGCTGGTATTTTCACATTTCAGACGAACATGGAAATAAGCGGAAAGTTCTTCCAGCACTTTCGGAAGTGGCGTATTATCGAAAACAAAATTTCCTTTCTCTATCTTCTTCTTTCCATTAACTTGCGGATGTTTCTGCCCTTTGACAACTTGTGCGCTCATTCCAGCAGTTAGAATAACAGCATCGGGATGACCGAGAGTCGACAAACGGACTTTCCCTGTTTTCACCTGTACAAATGCTGTATCTCCACTAACCTCATTCACCCGGAATTCCGTACCTAATACACGGACCTCAGAAAGCCTGCCAATGACAGTAAACGGACGGAGAGAATCATGTCTGACGCTGAAGCCAACCTCCCCTTCCAACTGTACTTCACGCCGATGATGCAGATATCCCTGCAAATGATACCGCACAGAAGACCGCGGATAAATTACCACCTTCGAACTATCAGGAAGAACATACTCCACTGGAAATTTCTCTGCTACCAGCTTCACCCACCCTTTATGATCTGCATCAGTATGTAATAACAAGCGAATTCCTCCTACGATGCACAACATGGCAGCTATGCCGGCTACCATCCAATACCAACGGACAAAGCTGCCCGAATATACCTCACCATGACTATGCCTGAATTTCTGTAAAGCCTTCCGCGTATCCAACTTGCCCTGTTGGTAGTAATGAAGCACAAACTTCAAGCATTTCTCTTCAATCTTTTCCATACTCACTTCAAATAAACATTCACTTCTAAGAGAACAAAATGCATGAAATCCACTATTCTCATCTGATAAAATCAACCAAAAAAGAATGAATACAATGCTTTGACTCCCTCGCGTACCAACCGCAATGCCTTGCAGATATGGTTATCTACCGTATGTACAGAAATATGCAGAAGTTCAGCTATTTCCTTGTAAGTCATCCCGTCACGCTTATGCAACAGAAACACCTCACGACAACGCTCCGGCAATGCGTCAATAGCTGTCCACATACGTGCCTCCATGACCGAATATTCTTCCAGTTCCTCATCCGGTAAGGTTTCTTCCAAGTCGGAAGGAGAACAGTTCATATCAAAAACTGCTTCCCTCCTCAGATAATTCAAACTATAATTCCGGACCATGACATACAAATAGGACTTCAGATGTTCGACCTCATCCCCCTTTTCCCACAACAAAGACAAACAATCCTGTACAATGTCTTCGGCTATATCCACATCACGTACATAATGAATGGCATACAAACACAACGGCCTGTAATAGAGTTTAAACACTTCATCGAAGTTGATTCCGTTTTTCTTCATAACAGATACAGTCAAATCATATTTTAACAAAGACAAAGCTATCCCTCCTAGCCACTATAGCCATATGGTGAAAAGAAGTTAAACCTACCGTAACGCATCCTCCACTGCCCTCAGATAGGTATCCAGGCGGTTACTTTTCAGAATAGCTTTCCGGACTTTCTTTTCAAGGTCCGGAAGGAGATATTCCCAAACGGCTTTCAGTTTCATGAGCAATTGTGCATCACCCCCTTCTATCACCCGCTGGTAATAAAGACACATCCGACGATGCATCAGATAAGCTCTTGACCTGATTTCCGCTTCCGACATCGGCCCTTCACGGAATGCCTTAGCCAACGAAGGGTCAGCCAACAGGCCTCTACCCAGCATGACTCCTTTCAAACGAGGAAATGTTACCAATACTTCTCGGATGTCAGACACTGTACATAAGTCACCATTATACACCAAAGGAAGTTCACAAACCTCATAGAAACCACGGAAAGCTTCCCTATCCACTGTACCCTTGTACTGTTGCTTCCCGATACGGGGATGAAGGGTTACCTGCTTCACACACGAACGGTTCAACAACGGAAGTACCTGTTTCCACTCATCGGCATGCTCCCATCCCAAGCGCATCTTGACGGAAAAGCGGACTTCCGGAAAACGCTTCATCGCATCCAACAAAACAGCTACTTTCTCCGGATAAGGCAAAATACCCGACCCTTTTCCCCGACGAACAATCAACGGGAACGGACATCCCATATTCACATCGATTTCCCGATATCCCTGTGCCAACAGAAATACAACCAGCTGCTCCAACTCTTCAGCATCCGAGGCTATGATTTGAGGTATCAAGTGAGAAACTGTATTTTCATCAGGAGAAACATCACGCTTATCCTTGTTACGTATCGCCCCTTTCTCCAGCCGGATAAAAGGAGTATAATACGCATCTATCCCACCGAAACTCTGTTCATGGGCATTTCTCCAGGCAGTCTCCGTGAAACCTTGTAACGGAGCCGCATATATAACCGATACATTCGTTTCCATCATGACGCAAATATACAGATAATTCATTTCAGACACATAAAATTCCCGATAATCAGAAAATCTGTCCGATAAACATGGAAAGAAATCCGCAGACAGACATTATCTTTGTAAAACACATTTTAAAATCATCTCTATGGAGAAATACATCTATGAACTGAAAATGAAGGTACGCGATTATGAATGCGACCTGCAAGGTATCGTCAACAATGCCAATTACCAACATTACATCGAACATACCCGTCATGAGTTCCTGACTTCTACCGGCATCAGCTTTGCCAAACTGCACGCCGAAGGAATTGATCCGGTAGTAGCGCGCCTGAACATGGCCTTCAAAACTCCTCTGAAAAGCGGAGATGAATTCATTTCGAAACTATACCTGAAGAAAGAAGGCATCAAATACGTATTCTATCAGGATATCTTCCGCCTGCCCGATAACAAACCGGTCATCAAGGCTACAGTAGAGACCGTCAGCCTGATAAACGGACGGCTGGGTACCTGCCCCCTCTTCGATGAAGTATTCGCCCCATACGTAACGGAATGAAAACCGAAGAAACTATTCATACACTGGCTCTGACACGGATTCCCGGATTGGGACTTATCGGTGCCCGCCACCTGCTGCAAGCGGCAGGCCATGCTACGGTTCTGTTCCGACAGACCGACAATCTGCCGGACTTGATTCCCGGCATTACTCCACGCACCCTGGAAGCCTTGAAAGAACATGCCGATAATGCCATCCGCCTGGCCGAAGCTGAGTTGGAATTTGCCGAAAAGAACCAAATTACGTGTCTGACCCAACAAGATGAGGCTTATCCCTCCCGTTTACGTGAATGTGACGATGCTCCCCTTGCCCTGTTTTATCGAGGTACAGCCGATTTGAACCGACTGCATGTCATCAACATGGTAGGTACCCGGCATGCTACCGATTATGGAAAAGAAATCTGTCGCAACTTCATGCACGACCTACAAGAATTGCTTCCGGATGTCTTGATAGTAAGCGGACTGGCCTACGGTATTGACATTCAAGCACACCGTTGTGCGTTGGAATGCGGATTCGATACAGTAGGCGTATTGGCACATGGACTGGACCGCATCTATCCGGCTGTACATAGACAAACAGCTGTACAAATGCTTCAGCAAGGGGGATTATTAACAGAATTTACTAGCGGTACTAATCCTGACCGACAAAACTTTGTCCGAAGAAACCGGATTATTGCCGGTATCAGTGATGCCACCATTGTCGTAGAATCAGCCGAAAAAGGCGGAGCTTTAATTACTGCGGACATCGCAGAAAGTTATCACCGGGATTGCTTTGCCTTCCCTGGCCGGATAGACGCTCCTTATTCTGCCGGTTGTAACCAACTTATCCGAAATAACCGGGCGGTATTGCTGCAAAGTGCGGAAGAACTGATAAAAGCGATGAACTGGGATGTACAACCCACTGCACCTGCCACCATCCAACGTCAACTCTTTCCGGAACTATCCGACGAAGAAAGCACTATCTGTAAGTTATTGGAAAAACATTCGGATGGCCTACAAATCAATACATTGGTAGTAGAAACCAACATTCCTATCAACCGGATAACCGGTATCTTGTTTGAACTGGAAATGAAAGGAGTCATACGGACACTGGCAGGTGGTATGTACCGCCTTTTATAGATAAAAAATGGGACAACGCCTTGCCCCAACCTTGTTAACCTTAAATCTAATACTATGAAAAAAATCATGGTGCGAAAGTATAAACAACACCTATAAATTCAAAACATATCTTTGAAAAACGCTTACAGATTAGTCATTTTTTACGATTTACAGCTTCCTTAACTTTTCCAACAAAAAATCCCCGCCGAAGTTAATCGACGGGGATTTTCAATGTATCAGCGATAAGCCGATAAAAATCAGCTTAGTCTTTCAGTTTAGCTTTGATAAAGTCGCGGTTCAAACGAGCGATGTTGCTGATAGAAACACATTTCGGACATTCAGCTTCACAAGCACGAGTGTTTGTACAGTTACCGAATCCCAATTCATCCATCTTTGCAATCATGGCTTTTGCACGACGCAAAGCTTCCGGTTTACCCTGAGGTAACAGGTTCAACTGGCTAACCTTTGCAGAAACAAACAACATGGCTGAACCATTCTTACAAGCAGCAACACAAGCACCACAACCGATACAAGAAGCAGCATCCATAGCTTCGTCAGCAATCGGTTTCGGAATCAGGATAGCGTTAGCATCCTGAGGAGCACCTGTACGTACACTGATGAAACCACCAGCCTGCATAATCTTATCGTAAGCTGTACGGTCTACCATCAAGTCCTTGATAACCGGGAAACCGGCAGAACGCCATGGTTCAACAGTGATAACATCACCATCTTTGAAACGACGCATGTAAATCTGACAAGTTGTAGCACCTGTAGCAGGTCCGTGCGGATGTCCGTTGATATACAAAGAACACATACCACAGATACCTTCGCGACAGTCGTGGTCGAACACTACCGGTTCTTTTCCCTCTTCAATCAACTGTTCATTCAAGATATCCAGCATTTCCAAGAATGAAGTATCACCCGGGATATCCTTCATCTGGAATGTATCGAA
>ULTX01067796.1_pt1 | contig 18426 bp, 10 predicted proteins | sample 1958041 | NCBI WGS metagenome assembly ULTX01 (sample SAMEA4835747, study PRJEB28245) | human gut metagenome | biome: gut microbiome; material: fecal sample | place: Denmark | collected 2008
CGAATGGAAACGACCTGACTCTATTTGAGGACGAAGACGGCAAAGTATGGGCTTTCTGGAACAGAGGACACGAGTTTGGTATCGGATATGCTCAAGTAGATTTGGAAGCAGGAAAATTCCTAACTACTCCGCAGACAGCTATCCTGCCCGGTAAAGTAGATTATGAATATGATCAGGAAGGTAAGTTGGTACATACTCCCGGTTATGACGGACGCCCGGTTCCTAAAGTAAAAAAATACTACTCGTGGGATTCTATCGGAATTGAAGGCGCCTATGTCATCAAAGAAAATGGACTGTATTACCTTTTCTATTCCAGCTGGACACGCGGATATGAAATCGGTTACGCCACCGCTTCGAAGATTACGGGTCCTTGGAAGAAATACGAAGGAAATCCCTTCTATGGCGCACAAAGCAAATCTGCGTGTGCCAAAAACGGATTTACCTGGAAAGGCGATCCGCATACTCCCTTCAATCAAGTGGGACACAACGAAATATTTATCGGTCCGGACGGAAGATACTGGATTTCCTGCCATGGCATCACTAATGATGCTCCAGAAAGTCCGTCACTGGTTATCGACCCTATCTGGTTCGACAACAATGGAAACCTCCAAAGCAACGGGCCGACATACACTCCTCAGACAATAAAATATACAAATGGCAACTAAAGCAAAATAACTCATATTTTAATAAGGTTAATCCCCCGGTGCTTGTGAAAGTACTGGGGGATATAGTTTTTAATTCTCATAATTAAAACTTTTAAATTCGCTCTATCATGAAAACAAAGTTAATGTTCACTCTGCTGACTCTACCTGTATTGAGTCATGCACAGACTAATTTTATCGTCATTCTTACTGACGACCAAGGTTATCAAGACATAGGATGCTACGGTTCACCCTTGATAGAAACTCCGAATCTCGACAAGATGGCAGAGGACGGGTTACGGCTCACCAGTTTCTACGTTTCGTCGTCGGTATCAAGCGCTTCCAGAGCAGGCTTGCTCACCGGACAGCTAAACACACGCAATGGAGTACGGGGAGTATTCTGGCCCGACTCTAAAGGACTTCCCAAAGAGAAGGTTACTATAGCCAATGCCCTGAAAACAAAAGGCTATGCTACTGCCTGTTTTGGAAAATGGCATCTGGGCGACCTGGACGGATACCTTCCAACCGACCGCGGCTTCGATTATTACTACGGCATCCCTTACAGCAACGACATGTACATAGGATACACGCACAAGTTTGCACCCCACTGTATATTTAAAGATGGATATACGCTGGAAAAGGCTAAAAAGGACCAGCAGCTGGTTATGAAAACCAAGAACAAAGGAAAACTAAAAGAATACTTGCACTACGCTTCACCACTGTTCGAAAATAAAGAAGTTGTAGAGTATCCATGCGACCAGGCTACTACAACAAACCGATATTTCAATAAAGCTATCGAGTTTATCAAAAACAATAAAAACCATCCGTTTTTCGTCTACCTCACTCCTTCCATGCCCCATGTTCCTCTTTTTGCTTCGCCACAATTCAAAGGTAAAAGTAAACGGGGCTTGTATGGCGATGCCGTAGAAGAAATAGACTGGAATGTAGGGCGACTTCTAGACTTTCTTGATAAAGAAGGACTCTGCGAAAACACGATAGTCATCTTTACTTCCGACAATGGTCCTTGGCTGGGCATGAAAGAGAACGGAGGTTCTGCACTTCCTCTGCGAGATGGTAAATTTTCGGCCTACGATGGTGGCGTAAGAACTCCCTGTATCATCAAATGGAAAAATCATATTCCGGCCGGCAAAGTCAGCGACCACATTATAGCAAGTATAGACATCTTCCCTACATTGCTTGACCTTGCAGGTATGGACAAGTCTCAATACGATTTGGACGGTGTGTCACTGACCCAGTTCATTAAAGAACCGGATAAAACCGAACCACGCGACCAGTATTTATATGTAAAAGAAGGTAAGGCGGTAGGTATCCGAAAAGGAGACTGGATTTATCTTCCCGAAACCGGATTGCGTTTTACTCCAAAAACAAACGTAGAGCAAGAACTGTTCAACATACGTGAAGATATTGGACAAAAATCCAATCTGTCCAAAGAAAAAGCAGATAAGGTAAAAGAAATGAAACTGCTCTTGCAACAACAATCTCACTAAATCCCATTTTATTAGTATATCTAAAAAAGTCTGGTAACAGCCACTTTAGGCTAGCTACCAGACTTTCTTATATCTCCTTATTTATCTATTGCGAGTCTATTCTCACCCGGATGACGGAGTTTAAAACCAAGAAATTACTTTATAATGATACCCTCCGTTGTCTTCTCATCAGTCAGCAAATTAGCATCCGCTTTACTCTTCCAACGTTTGCCATTCACCCGGATATTTTCAAGAAGCACATTGCTTACTTTATGAATAGAGTCATGCCCCATAATGATATTCCTCATTACAGGCTGCGTATAACATTCGATATTTCTGAAAGTCAAATTCCGGATTTCGCCTCTTTCCGGGTCCCAGCTGCCAAAACGGTTCGGCTTAGTCATAAGATGAAACAACCGATGCTCGCAGTTGTCTATCCGGATATCCTCATACAGATAATTCGTCATGATACCGTTACTGCCGTGAATCGCATCGAACACAGCCTCATTGGGATTATCCCAAGGATGCTCCACCCGAATAATATCTATATCATATACATGGAAATTAGTATTATAGCCAGGCATGTTCCAGCCAATCTGGAAAGGTGCCCCGTTTTCCATCTGCCAGATTACACACCGTCTTGCTATCGTATTGCTTCTGTACAACTTGATGGCATCATCATTCACCTTGAAGAAACAGTCCTCAATCAGACTGTTACTGCCAATACCAATGCCATCCGTACTGAACCACCATCCCATCATTTTCAGATTGCGGCATATCTGATTTATTCCCCCCAGCGAAACACAATACCTAGGTGCATTGATAATAGTTATCCCCTCTATCAGCACATTGTTACAGTTCCTGAAAGAAATCATGTGATTATGACTCCGGGCAGGATATGCTTCACCACTAAGGATGCCTTGTCCCATAACCGTAATATTTTCCTGTCCATCGGCAACGAACTGTCCTTTTACATAAGCTCCCGGCTCCAGATATACCGTCTGGTTACTTTTCAGCGTGTAATTATCACCTATCTCGTGTATACCCTTTTCAAAAACAATCAGATCAGGTGTATCAGCAGCCGGTTTCCTGAGCGGATAAGCATCTACAAAAATCAGCAAGGGATGCGCAATGGCTACTCCCTGCTCGAACTCCACCGAATACTGGCCGGGACCGGGCAACTCGAATTCTACCACCGAATCATTCAGTACACGGCATGCAATATTGTGCCTACGCGGCAGTATACGGCATGCCTTCACTTTATAAGCACTGGTCTTCACCCTCACCAGCGGTTTCACATCAGCAGCAAAAGAAGTCCACGAAGTCGTCTTGCAGCGATTCGTCTTCCATTGTGCCACATCGGTATACACCGGAGAGTCTACAAACTTCTCTCCATCCGAAACCTCAATTTCAAACAAAGACGATTTCTTAATGCCATCGGCCATAGGATATACAAACACACCCGCAAAAGCCATATCGGGTAACAACAATATGAGCAAAATCCAAAAAAGCATTCTATGTTTCATAATAAATAACAATTGAAAGAGTTAGTTATGGAAGCGTTATCGTACACTTAAATCCATCTTCGGCCGGATATACACGATCGAAGCAAAAGAACGGTTCGGCATATTTATCCTCACTATGATATGCAATATACCACTTGCCCTTCAAGCCTTCAAACAGCTGGACATTGCCAATAATCTCACAAGGAGGAGCAAAAATAAGCGGATTGGCATAACGGCCATATAACTGTGTAGGAGCCTGGTCTTCCGAACGATAGAACAGTATGTCATCCGATGCCTTCCACGGTCCAAGCGGTGCATCTGCCACGAGATTAGCAGCATAATAGCCACCCTTGAAGACTGTATAGAAAAGATAAATCTTTCCATTGTGCTTCAGCACGGAAGGAGCATCCAGAAAACGATCGTCTTTTCTGAACTGTCTGGGTACAGCTACCACCATAGGTTTTCCGCTAAAGCCGGTAAGCGTAGAGTCCATCAAGGCACCACACAGACTTCCATCCTTCTCCCAGTATGCATAGACCTTTCCATCACCATCGTCCTGCCATAAAGTAAACCTGTTGCCTTTTACCACCGGCCGGTTTGTGATAACCTGATACGGACCGCTTATCTTTTTACTCACGGCTATCACCGTTTCTGTCGTACTGTAAGGATTCACAGCATTGTTCCGTCCTCCGAAACACAATACGTACCTGCCGTTTATCTTGTGAATCTCAGGAGCATCGAAACCATCCTTATACCAGGAATCAGCCGGAATACCTTTCCGGTCGACCAAAAGGGAGATTTTCTTCCATTTGCGCATATCCCTACTTTCGTACAAGGATATACCTGCCTTATCCTCACCCGGAGGAGCGATTTCTGTTCCTACCATATAATACTTACCATTTTCCGTAACAACATGGCAGTCCCTGATTCCGTAAGCCGGCAGACCATCACGAATAGGATTCTCGGACATTGCGCTGCCCGAACAAAATGTGCATACCAGCAATAGGCTCCACCGGAACAGCGACTTTCTTAAAGATTTTAAGTTCATAATACAACATTCTAAGATTAACTAATTACAAATATATCAGGCCGAAACCGGAAAGACTGGCTATTCTGTCCGACAAGTTATCGTATTTGTACACGGTAATTATTTTTATTCTGGTAAAAGATGTTTCCCAAAAAACAAAAGTACTAAAGTTGTAAATCTGCAAACTTTAGTACTCAATTCCCTGACTGTCTTCACAGAAGCCAAGGCTCAACTTAGATAATTAAGCAAAGTAGGATTGTTCCTATTTCAACAGTTATATTCAAAAAGAATTTAGCAACAATTATTCCGCATCCTTCCATTCCTTCAGCAACCGGAAGAAGCCTTTCTTTCTTTCACTGTTGATGCCCCAGTCGGCAGGAATGCACTGGAATCCCTGTTCGTAAGGTTCATCTTTTTTTCTGAAATCAAAGTATCCCCACGAGGCATACGATGCTGTAGCCTTAACAAAATTATTTACCTCCTCGTCAAACTTGAAATGATCGTCCTCATTATAGACAATCGGCTTGACAGTATATGCCGGTGACTGACGTACGGAGTCTACCTGCAGGGTTATTCTTTCCGGCTTCCACACACCGTTGCCGTGCAGCAAGATAAAATCGGATGCCGCAATCACCTTGTCACTCGGAACAATCTTTCCTGCATAACTGGTACTTACGAGCAAGCGTCTGCCATCATGCTTGATTGTCTTGGCATATTCGATAGACTTATGTACGGTTTCCGGACTCAGACCATCCAATTTGAAGAAGTCGCACTCATTGTTTATTTCGAGCAATACATTCCGGTAACCATTTTCCAGCACCCACTCCACGGCATTCTTAATTCCATTCCGGGCAGCTTCGGCATCATTCAGATATTTCTCCTGTCCTACGTAAAACAGGCCCAGTATCACCACCATTTTCAGTTCGTCGGCCTTGTCCAGAATCAATTTCAGTCTCTTCATATACTGTTCGTCCAGTGAGCCGTCGGGCAAAAAGGCAGAGTTATACCAAGGCTGCATTTCCGAATAACCCTCCGGACTTCCTCCCTGCAGGTTGATGGTAAAAGCCAACAGTCCGTTTTCTTTCCATACAGGCATATTTTCCACAAACTCACGCGTATTGCGGTCTGCATCCCATACCTTGGTATCCGGATAAACCCACTTATAACGGGTAGAGTCTGTCTTGTCATCGAAAATACCGTTTACCAGACGGGCATTGGGCAGCAAGCCTTGAATCTTCATCCCACGCCAGGTTTTTCCTTCGAATGTAGGCTTACCGTCGACATAAAATTCATCACCCACTATGCTGACTTCTGTTCTATGAGAATCAGCATTATCACACGATGTAAAAAGCAGCGAAAGAAATGCTGCAGAAAGAATACTTTGTTTCACTAAATTTTTCATTTATTATAATTATTATTTATCAAAACGAATATTTATTTAAGGTCTCCACCAAAACTTCTTACCTTGCCATTCCTTAGGAATTCCTGTTTCGGACAACCGGCGCACTACCTCCTGATCTTCAGCTGTCGGCCTGAACCTCTCGTCCAGGACTTCTACAACAATATCACCCGGCACCTCCTTTATATTGACCGGTACCAGCCAGCAACACCAGTGGTCTGTAAACTCATGGTCGAAAGCCGTACACCACCATTTACCATTCTTGTCACAGAACAAATTCCCATGTCCCGCATTCCTTATCATCATTCTCCGGAGGGTATACCCTTCCATGAGGCTATCGGATACGGCATAATACAAGTCGTAAGTATCAGTAGGCTCATAACCGTAACGGCCTGAAGCTATCCACAGATATTTACCGGCATATTTCATCAAGAAAATTCCCTCATAACCCATAGGATGTTTTCCGGGCAGCTCAAAACGGCCGAACTCCTTTCCACAAATACAAGTCATCGCAGTGTCCATCAGTCCTATCCTATCGGCTCCGAAAGCATAATAATGTCTGCTGCCATCACAGAACAAATGAGAGTCGATGCCCTTGTCATAGTGAACAGCCGTCTGCACATAGGGTCCTGTGATTTTTCCCGAAGTACTTTTCAGCAGACCATTTCCACCGCCGCTACGCGAAACTGTAATCCACCAAGTATTGTTTATATAATGAAGTTCGGGAGCCCATACAGCATACGGATTTCTTGCATCCGGCTTATGCGAAGGCCGGTTAAAAAACCATCCGTCTTTTCCGTCCTTATACAGCTGCCACACAAAACCCAGGCTTTCCCATTGGCATAAGTCAGCCGACTTCCACACCTTTACCCCAATCGTATCTCCCCAGTTAGCATCAGCCGTTGTTCCTGTCAGATAATAATTCCCATCAGGACCTTGAGCGATAAAAGGATCGCGAATGGTATCGCTCACCGCAATAAAAGCCTGATGATGCCGTTGCAGCAACTCTTGTTTTTTAAGTAAACTATATTCAGGGTCAGTCTGAGCAGAAATACTGAAGGCCCCCAGCAAAGCCATTGCACAGATAAAAAAATTCCTTTTCATATCATTTCAGGCAAACATATCATTAAAAAATAAAGCAGAGGAGACTATAAATCCTCCCCCGCTTTATTATCAATCATCACATATCAAAAATTATTAATAACCATAGTTCTGTTCTACTTTAGGAGCCACGTAGAGATATTCCTGAGGAATAGGGAATACAGTTCTGAAAAATTCCGTATCGGCCGACTGCGGTCTGCCCATGCGTTCCCATTTTCCACCAATGAATTCATGGAAGCGAATCAAGTCTGTTCTTCGGATAAGCTCTCCATAGAATTCTTTTCTACGTTCTTGCAGCAATGCATCTTTTGTCAGGTTCGATGTTGTATAATAATTTTTCGAAGCTGCATCGGCAAAAGAGCGGTTTCTTACCTGATTTACCAAAACTACAGCATCTGCTGTTGCAGTCCAGTTATTCTTTCGCATGATAGCTTCAGCCTTCATCAACAAGATATCTGCGTAACGGATAACCGGGAAATCATTATCAGCACTATAAGCAAACATGTCGTTAGGAAATTCGTATTTCACCAGTCTGGCGCCATCGTATTCCTGACATTGTTCTGTGTTCCAATCGATTGTGAAGTTCAGCTCGGCACCGTTACTACCCGCTTTCTGGCAGTACAATGGTTCGCCATTAAAGGTTTGCAGTCCCACATTCCAGCCATTGCGACGCAAATCGTTTTCGTCAAAACATTTATACATAAAAGGTAGAGCGCTAAAACCATTCCAAAGATCACCCACATTCTTTCCGTAAAGGACCTGCTGACTTTTGTGCAGGCAGCAACGTGGCAGGTTGAATCCCGAAGTGGCATTTCCGAATACACTCATACTATACGTATGATGAAAAGGAATTACAAATATATTTTCCTTCGAACTTTCGTTATCAGCCTTGAAATTGGTAAAGTAATCGTCTTCCAGCTCATATCCCCCATCGCGGATAATCTCATCACACACTGCAATACATTCATCCAATCCTTCATTCTCGTACGGATATACCTGATCATTCCTTTCGGTATCCAGAAATACATTGGCATTAATCAGGTATCTGGCTTTGATTGCCAGTGCAGCATAATAGTGCATGCGACCATACATATTCTTTACATCTTTCGACAAATGAGGAAGACATTCCTTAAACTCATTCATCATAAAGTTATAGATATCTGCAGAAGAAGTCTTGGTAATCTGACTCATGTCTACATCATTCGACGTAATCAGAGGCACATCGCCCCAGTGGTCAATAATATTATAATAAACATAAGCTCTTACCATTCTCAGTTCGGCGTCATACTGCAACTTGGTCTCTTCATCCAGCGTAGAGGTCTGTATCTGTGGCAGGATAAGATTGATTGTGGTTATAATAGAGAAATTACGGTTCCACAAATCCTTAAATCCGCCATTCTTAGCATTCCATGTATGGGTATATTTTTCTACGTGCATGCTTCCTCCCCATTCATTCGATACGTTTCTGTAAGGAATGGTCATACAGTCGGCAGTCGACTCATTGAACCATACAAAACAGTCGGCAACTGGTGCTCCTACCTTAGCATAAACCTGTCCCATCAGGATGTCCAGTGCTTTAGGATCAGACACAAAATCTTCTTCAGTAATTTCACTATATACAGTATCCGACAAATCTGTACATGATGCAAAACCACACCCCATCAAAGCAGATACGAATAAAGGTAATATTCTATTTTTCATAATTTTACGATTTTAAAAAGTAAGATTAACACCCAATGAATAAGTACGAGCAACAGGATAGCTGTAGAATTTTTCTATACCCTGCATAGTTCCGTTGATTTCTAGTTCAGGGTTACAGCCCGGATATTTGGTAAACGTACAGACGTTCTGTACAGAACCATAAACACGGATGTGCTCTACCACCTTATTCTTCTTCAGTGGCACATTATAGCCCAGCGTTACGTTGTCAAGTTTTACAAAGTTTCCCTTGTACACATTGCGGTCTGTAAATGATGCTCCATCTAGACAAGGATTATCCATAGCAGACTTCAGCACATTGTCGTTCGATTTGAAAGACAAAGTTCCATATTTTACATCAGCCTCGTTAAGAATATCGAAACCGAATACACCTCTAAACAAGAATGACAAGTCGAAGTTCTTATATTTAAGGGAATTACCCATATTGATGTAGTACTTAGGCATACCGTTACCAATTACCGTACGGTTGTCATCACTACCCTGTGTTTTCTGATAAAGCACTGTCAATGGTTTTCCCTCCTTGTCTTTTGCAATATTCTTGTTCTCATCCAGTTGGTATACCAGCGTTTCACCGTTTTCGTTTACACCGGCAAATTTCCAGCCGTAGAAGTTACCCAATGGTCTGCCTTCTTCTGTCATGAAAGCGAAAACATTGAAGAGGTCACCCATAAAGTTATACTCATATCTTCTCTGTACATCTGTACCTACAGTCAGTTTATCAACATTGTTTTTGTTGTAGCTACCGTTCAAGTTCAAATTCCATTCAAAATTCTTGGTCTTCACCGGTGTTGCGTTGATATTCACTTCGATACCTTTGTTCGAAATAGTACCAATGTTACCCCACATCATATTCGACAAATAAGGAGGAACAGGAACTTCATACTGGTAAAGCAAGTCTACCGATTTTCTCCAATATAAATCCAGGTTAGCTGATAAACGGTTATTCAGGAAGCTCATATCAAGACCCACGTTCCACTCTCTCTTAGTTTCCCATTTCAAATCAGGATTGGCATTACTTTTTGGCGCATAAGTAGGCTGCCAGCTACCGTTCATATAAGCATACGTATTCTGAACCTTATACAATACATAGTTTACGTAACTTACATCAATCATATTACCTGTAACACCGTATCCCAAACGAAGTTTCAAGTCATTGAATATCTTCTGCTGCTTCATGAACGGTTCTTCGATGATACGCCATGCAAAAGATGCCGATGGGAATGTTCCCCACTGATGTGACTTACCGAAGCGCGAAGAACCTTCGTGACGTACGGTTGCGTTAAACAAGTAGCGGTTTTTGAAGTTGAACACAGCTCTACCGAAAAAAGAAATCAACTTAGACTCACCTTTATAACTGGCCATAGTTCCGGTACCTTCTTTCAGACCTGCACCCGAACCAATGCTGTTGAATGAATTCGAGTCGAAAGTAAAGTTACGGTTAGTCATACTGAAACTTTCGTTCATAAACTTCTGGTAACTGTATCCACCCAATACCTCCATATTGAGCAAATCCTTGAATTCCTTATTATAGGTTGCTGTAAGCTCCAATGTCTGGTTGTTGTTTTCATTCTCGCCTCTTTCTGCATAACCATTGTATGATTCCACCTTACTTAAGTCATTGGCAGAAGTCATGTATAGACCAGAGTTCTTCATCTGTTTGTCGATACTGAGCATAGCCGACAAATTCAATTCCGGCAAAAGACGGTATGTAAACTTCGCATTTGCAAGTATATTGGTAATTTTTGTCACATTGTCGGTTTCATTGGTCAATGTCATGGGGTTCATAAAAGTACGGATATCCGGAGAAGGAGTATACGAGCCATCTTCCTGAAACAGTGGATTGGTAGGATTCCAGATGAAAGCCTGTCCCAATACAATCTGTTCATTTCCATAACGTTTATAAAGTGAGTTTACTTCTTTTTCCGAGTAAGATAGGTTTAAATTAACTTTAAGTTTATCATCAAAGTGCTTAAATTCAGATGCAATTCTTCCGCTTAATATGCTGGTTCCAGTATTTTTGATAATACCTTCATTGTTACGATAATTCAATGAAGCTGAAACATTAGCATTCTTGGAACCTCCTGTCAAAGAAATATAATGTTGCTGATTCAAAGTGTTTTGCGTTACGGCATCAATTGCATTCACACTACCGCCATAGTCATGCATGCGTTGAGCAACTGCCAGTTCAGCTTTACTACCGTTGTTTTCCAATCTGCTTTTTACAGCACGGTAATCATCAGCAGTAAGCAAATCCCAGCTATTGTACATCTGGTCGAACGATACCGTTCCTTCATATTCAACCTTTACTTTTGAGTCGTATTTACCTTTCTTAGTTGTAACAATAACCACACCCGAAGTTCCTCGTGAACCATAAATTGCCGCTGCCGAACCGTCACGCAATACGTCGATTGATTCAATATCGTTTGGCGAGATAGAATTCAGATTACCGCCAGGGATACCATCTATGATGATAAGGGGTGAAGAACCGGCATTAAGCGTACTGATACCACGAATCTGGAGTGACATTTCGGCTGTAGGATCGCCACCGCCCGAGCGAGACATGGCGAGTCCGGGAATCTTACCCTGCACCATCTGCAACGGTGAAGAAGTAGTCACTACCGAAGAAAAGTCTTCCTTTTTAATTTTAGCCACTGCACTGGTTACGTCAGTTTTTCGCTGTACACCGTAACCTACCACAACCACTTCTTCCAATACCTCTGTATCTTCCTGAAGCGTAACATCAATCACATTTCTACCATTGATTTCAAGTTTCTGGGTTTTATAACCCACATAAGAGACCACCAGTACATTTTTGTCGGAAGGAATGTTCTCAATAGAGTAATTTCCGTCAAGGTCTGTAATAGATCCCTGACTGGTTCCTTCAATCAGCACGGAGGCTCCGATAATGGATTCTCCAAGCTTGTCTCTAACTGTACCTTTCAAAGATTTTGTCTGTGCCAATACACTGTTCACAAAAAGCAAGCACAAACACATTACAAAAACAAATCGTTGTTTCATAATAAATTTGATTTAAGCTTAAGTTAATAATCTGCTTACCAACTCTTAATTGGTCGTTGGCAAATGTATCCTATCCGCCATTTTTCAGTTTATCCAAATGTACACGATTTTATCATATCTGTACATTCCGCCTAAAAACAGCTGTAAAAGTGTTTCCCTATATAAAAAGTGCATCATACAGGCGAAAGACATGCATCATTTTAATGCGGAAAATTCATCGCAGACATGATGCAAGTGCATGATTGCAATGATAAACCGTTAAGACAACGACAAACCTCCCCCTGTATACAAAAAAAATTCCCCCATCATAGCTTTCACCAAAAATGAGCAATGAATGAAATGAAAGCATCCGACAGGGGAATCAAAATTATACTAGGAAAAACGTCATTCTACCACGATAGGAATGGTTACGTACTTGGTATCGTATTTATATTCGTTGACCGAAATATCTGTGCGGTCGGTCTGATAACCGTCGCCAGAATAGTTCTTCGAGCTTGTTGTTGAGCTTGTAAATACAACATTGTATGTACCCGGTTTATCGAAAGAACATGAATAAGACATACGGTCGGAACCATTCAGACCTGTCAGACTCTGCCCGGTATCGAATGCATAATAACCGTCCTCACCCAATTCGATGCTGGAAATAAAGATATTTCCTTTATAAGCAGCACTGTCATCGCCTACAAACTTCAGTGTAATGCATTCCACGGTCTGCAGCTTCAAACCGTTTTTTGCTTCCCAGTTCTGTATCCACTTGTCAATGTTTACTACGTGGTTGTAATACTTCATTGTCGGTGTAATCACGTTGGAATACCAAAGATTATTAGGATTGGCCTGATCGAAAGTCCATGACACAGTACCGTCTGCAGTCTTACCAATTACTTCCGTAACAATTCTGAAATTAGCTTTTGAGCTTCCAGGTACCCATTCGCCAGCATTCTGATAAAACAGATCTTCTGTTTCAAATCTCAGACGAATGGTAAGATTCTTATTATCGGCAACACCCACACGCGGATAGATTTTTAAAACCTTACTCCAGTCATTAGGGAACAATGTGAGCTGCAAGGCATTGGCCTGCAATGAATCATCGTATGCAATCTGCATATCGGGATACTCAATCGATGCAGGTATTGATTCTGCATTGGTCAGACTCACAAAGAATCTTTTCACCAGTTCGTTTGGAGTTCTATAGATACTGTCTTCCAGCTCTTCTTCAGATAATCCCTTCAAGATATAATCGGCTGACTTTTCGTAAACATGTCCGCTTGTGCCGTTGAAAACCACTGCATTAGGCGAGTTGGTGCTGATGCTGAAATTAACAGTCTCACCTACTGCTACGGTCGTTTTGTCAGCAATCACATCCAAATATACTTCCTCGGCATCGTATTTATCACACCCTGCAAGCGAAAGACCTAACAGAGAAAACAACAACGCACTCTTAAATATTTTATTTTTCATAATTGTTCTGCTTTAATTAATAACCAGGATTCTGAACTAATTTATCGTTAGAGTCAATCTCAGACTGAGGGACCGGCAACAACTGATGATATTCCTTAACATTTTCCGGATAGCTGGGGGGGGTTAAAAAACGTTCTGCTTTACCTAGAGCAGGAACAACAGTCGTTCTCACATCACGCAGCTTCTCAACCAAAATGCCTCTTCGAGTTAAGTCGCACCATCTGTCGGTTGTTTCTGCTACAAACTCGCGAGCTCTCTCCCACAGGATTTCTTCTCTGAAGGCCTGATAGTCACTAGAGTAACCTCTATATTCGTAAGTTTCCATGCCGTTGCTGTAGTATCCATAAAAACCAGGACGCCAGTCGGGTACGCATTCATTCACCTTATTTACATTATCATAGATATAGCTTCTCGGCATTACGTCTGCATGCACAGTTCCCTTGTTTGCGATACGTGCTCTTTTTCTCACTACATTCACAGCATCGTAAGCCGACTGGATATTTTTACCGTCCAGTGTGAGCGAAGACGATGGAGTGTATGCACCAGGCCCCTGATTGTACTCGTTGTATGCTTCAGCATATATCAGCAGGATATCAGCAAAACGTAACAAAGGTTCGTCCATACCAAAGTTCTGGTAGTTATATGATGTCGGGTCAACCAGTGGATATCTTCTGAATTTACCGATGCTAAAAGTCATACCATCATTTTTTTCGTTCTCAGGCTTCAAATCCTGATAGTAGCAAGGATAGTCCCAACCTTTCAAAGATCCGTCGGGCATGATTTTCACTCTCGGGCAGTTCCATAAGCGGCGGATAGAGTCGCTCTCTTCGTAGATAGAACGATGAAAATCTGTACTGCTGGCCATACCCCATGAACCTCCTTGGGTTATTTCACCCATGATTCCGAATACCATGCCTGTATATCCTCCGGTTCCATCACCCGTCATGCGTACAGAAGTGAACAAAGATTCTTCCTGAGCCTTGTCCTCTGTTTGATAGTCAAACATATCAGGATAATAATCTGTCAGTTTATAGCAACCTTTATCTATTACCTGCTTTGCATAGTCCATCGCTTTTTTATAATGAGTCTTGGCATCTTCTAGGTATATCTTGTTGTCTCTTTCCGTAATACTTGCTATATAAAGATGAACTTTTGCCAACAGACCCAAAGCTGCTTCTCTCGAAAAACGGCCATACTGGTATCCCTCATCTTCATTCTTACTTACCGAGTATTCTGATGCAAAAGCCAGGTCGTCTATAATCTGTTGGAACACAAGTGCTTCCTCATCGCGTGGCACCTTCAGATGGTCGCCGTTAGGCGAAGTCGCAGCATGCAGCACCAAGGGAACATCGCCATACCATCTCACAATATCGAAATACAAAAAAGCGCGTACGCCTTTGGCCTCTGCAATAAAACGGTCGGCACTCGGAATTTTTTCACGATTGGCCTCGATAGCATCAATGGTAGTATTACAGTCCTTAATAGCCAAATAATGGTTTTTCCACATTTTCAGGAGTCGATCATTGCTAGAACTGAAGGTATAGTCGCCAAGTCCTTCTTCCATACTCCAGGCCGGTTTAGATATCAAATCTGTCGGAACATACTTAATATCGTAACCTGTAACAAAGTTATTCTTCAACGTGCTGTATACAGCATTTACACCGATACGTGCCTCCGAATCATTATTAAAATAGATATCGGGGCTCAGGGAAGATTGTGGTTTTTCATCCAAAAAATCAGAACAACCGACAAAAAGCCCAGACAGCAACAACAGAGCTGCTTTATTTATAAACTTATAATTAATCATACTTTTACTAATTTAAAAACCTAAATCTAATGAAATCATAAAACTACGTGGACGTGGATATGGGCTCTGGTCAAATCCCGGTGACAAGCGTGCTACTGTACCCCAGCCAGTGTTCGCTTCCGGATCAAAGCCAGAATAACGGGTAAGCAACCAGAGGTTAGATCCGGTAAGGGTCATTTTCATTGCAGATAATTTCCATTTAGAGATAAGTTTCATTGGAAAATTATATGACAATGATAAAGTGGCCAATCTCAAGTATGAACCATCTTCTACAGCCTCACTTGTCATATTTCTCAAGCCCTTGTCATTGTATACGAAACCAATAGAATTGTTTTCCGGAGTATCAGGAGTCCATGCATTATAGTAAGAAGATTTCAATACGTTTCTACTACCGGCTCCCATCATGTTGTTCAGCTCATACATGTTGGCATTGATCTCGTCGTTACCATATGACCAACGAAAAAATGCGTACAGTTCGAAACCTTTATAAGAGAAGGTATTTCCCCAACCACCAGTATGAATCGGATTGGTATTACCAATGATAGTACGGTCGTTTTGGTCGATAACACCGTCTTTGTTAATGTCGGCAAACTTGGTTCCACCCAAAGTAGCAGAAGCATCAACTGCACTATTCATGATTTCTTCTTCTGTATTATAGATACCATCTTTTACGTAACCGTAGAAAATACCCAAAGGCTGACCTACCTGCAACAAGACGTCGTTAGAGAACATACGAGTGAAGTATCTGGTATGCTGACCTTCGTCGAGTGCCAGAATCTTATTTTTATTGAAGGCAATATTAAAGTCAGACTGCCAGCGGAAAGTTCCGTCAAAAATGACAGCATTCACAGAAAATTCCACACCTTTGTTTTCCATAGCTCCGGCATTCTTCCAAGCTGTATCAAAACCAGATGTTGCCGGAAGATTTACCTCCATAAGCATATCGGAAATACGCTTGTAATAATAATCGGCAGTAATACTCAGTCTAGATTTGAACACGGAAAAATCAATACCGAAATTATATTGCTTTGAACTTTCCCATTTCAGATCGTTGTTAGCAATATTTCCAGCAACTTTTGACAGTTCTACGGTATTATCGTCAAACGAAACCTTTGAAGTATAAAGCATAGCCAAAGACTGATAAGACGGGAACTGGTTATTACCAGTTACACCAAAACTAGCACGTGCTTTCAAACTTGAAATCCACTCAACATCTTTCAGAAAGTCCTCCTGATTAACACGCCATGCAGCACTTACAGCCGGGAAATTGGCAAATTTATTGTTTCCACCAAACTTGGAAGAACCGTCGCGGCGTACAGATGCCGAAAATACGTATTTATTATCATAAGTATAGTTTGCACGGGCAATGTAAGACAAAGTAGAATTGTCGCCATATACATAGGTAGGAGCAAAAGTTACAACACCACCCGAAACACCGTAAATACCCAATGACACATCTTCGAAGTTTGTTGTTTTAGAATAGAATTTTGTTTCGTTCATCTTTTTGGCTTCATAGGCAAGCATGGCACCGAAGCTGTGTTTTTTGATGGTCTTATTGTAATTCAGACGAGCTTCGTAAATCCAGTTATAGTTATCATCGAAGTTGAACTCTGTACGTCCCTGTTCCGATTTACCAAACCAAGTGTTAGGACCCCAGTAACTGGTACTCTTGTTGAAACCTTTACGCAAAGAATAGCTGGTTGAGAAAGTCAGACCATTCATAATTTTGTATTCAAACTCCAGCTTACCAGATAATTCATTGTTATTTCGGATAAGCTCACGTTCGTTTACATATACAGTAGGACTCAAAGACAAGTAATCTTGTGATTCGGTATCATCAGCAGAAATGTAACCTAGGAAAGGGTTTGTATTCATAGCCTTGATAAACACACCATTCTGTGACCAGTCGGTGATAGGATTGTTTTCTACCGTATTAGCATAAGAAAGATTGGCAGAAATCTTGATTTTCTGACCCACCTTCTGTGACAAGTTCAAACGAGAAGTAAATCTTCTGAATCCGGAATTGTTGAGCAAACCATCGTTATTCATATAACCTAAAGAGAACATATAAGTGTGCTTATCTGTACCACCACTCATAGAAGCGTTAACATCCTGACTGTAGGCAGACTGAAGAATTTCATCCATCCAATCGTGTGCATAGTTAGGGTCGTTATACTTGCCGTTAGCCAATACATCCTGCCATTTTTCGATATCGGTTTTAACACCGTGCTCTGCTCTATAAACCTGCATCTCTGCATACTCCTTGGCCGAAAGTGTTTGTACCAAAGGAGTAGGACACTGATTAAAACCATACTTCAGTCCGACTGTAAATTTAGGTTTACCAGTCTGACCTTTCTTGGTAGTAATCAAAACAACACCATTAGAACCATCGGCACCATAGATAGCGGCAGCAGAAGCATCTTTCAGAATCTCAATAGACTCAATATCATTCATGTTCATAAAAGCCAGCGGGTTGGTGGTAGCCTGAGTCTGCTGATCGGTAGAAATAGGCTGCGGCACACCATCGATAACGAAAAGCGGCTGTGTACCACCAGTCAGTGAGTTTGTACCACGAATACGAAATGTCATACCTCCTGAAGGAGAACCGTCATTAGAGATAATCTGAACACCGCTGACCTTACCTTGCAGAGCTTCGAGGGCCTGCGAAGCACCACTTCGCTTGGCATCGTTCATATTAATAGAAGCTACAGCAGTAGAGATATCACTACGGCGCTGCGTACCATATCCCACTACAACGACATCATCAATCAGAACGGCATCCTGCTTCATTAATACTTTCAGCACATTCTTATCTGCAACTTTTTCAGTATAATCTTTATATCCCATGTACGAGAATACCAAAACATCACCTTTGGAAGCTTTCATAGTGAATTTTCCATCCATGTCGGTTATACCTCCATTACTGGTTCCTTTAATCATAATTGTGACACCTAAAAGAGGTTCACCCGTCTCTTCATCAAGCACGATGCCCGAAATGTCTTTTACTTGTGCAAAAGACACAAAACAAAATAAATTTAGTAGTAAAAATAAAGTGTATTTTCTCATAGTGTATATACCATTAAATATTCGAATTCTAAAAACTAATCAGTAAACCATCAGTCTAAGAATCATCAAAGAAGTGCAGATGAAATAATATAATTTCAAACATACCCATAATAATTTTAAAGTTCACAAAAGGATTTTTTATTTTCTGAACACAAAATTACCTTTGACGGGATTATACAACTGGCGAAATTGTACACA
>ULTX01023269.1_pt1 | contig 18379 bp, 17 predicted proteins | sample 1958041 | NCBI WGS metagenome assembly ULTX01 (sample SAMEA4835747, study PRJEB28245) | human gut metagenome | biome: gut microbiome; material: fecal sample | place: Denmark | collected 2008
AGAAAGGAAGGCGAGGATATGGATCTCATCACTTATGTAACCGACAGAAAGGGTCACGATATGCGGTATGCTATTGACTCTAGAAAGTTGCAGAAGGAATTGGGTTGGGAGCCATCTCTCCAGTTTGAGGAGGGTATCGAGGAAACCGTGAAATGGTATCTCGAGAACCAGGAATGGATGGATAACGTAACATCGGGTGATTACCAGAAGTATTACGATAATATGTATTCAAACCGATAATAGCTTTTGGCGTAATCGGAACATGTTTCTATTGTAATCGGTGCATGTCTCTATTGTAATCGGTGCAAGAGATTCTGTTTTGTATATTGAATCAGGAGTCCTGTATTTGTTTATAACAGCAAATGCAGGACTTTTTTGTTTTATGGCAATTAAAATGCAGTAAATATATTATTATTTCTTAATTTTTTATGCTTTATGTCGAAGAAAACTGAAAACTAGAAAATATTTTTCTATCTTTGCAGCCTTAATGATATATAAAAGAAACAGATATGAAGAAAATAATAATATCAGGCATCGTTATGGCGGTTGCTACCTTGTCGTGCCTTCCCGTTAAGGGACAGGAAAAGGTGGTTCCTTTTAAATATGGTAATATGGACCACTGGGTAATTAGGAATATCAAAGAATCAGGCATTATCGGAGGAAATCAGAAAACAGTTTATGCCGTTGGACCTAATATGACTATCCATGGTAATATTCCTTATACCAATAAGGGTGGTTCGCCTTGGGGGTCTTCTAATGTCCTGGCACATGTATCGGGCATCTATAAGACGAATAACTCTGTGTTTCGTGATAAACATGGTAGTGGATATTGTGCCAAACTGGTAACCCATATTGAGAAAGTAAAAGTGCTGGGACTCATCAATATCAAGGTCTTGGCTGCCGGTTCTCTCTTTCTGGGTAATGTTCGTGAACCGATAACAAGTACCAAGGATGGTCCTAAAGCCATCAACTGGGGTATACCATTCACCGCACGTCCTAAGGCTTTGCGCTTTGATTATAAGACTTCTTTTCCTAATGCAGCCAATCGTATCAAGCAGAATGGATTTAGCGGAGCCTCTACGGTTGCAGGTCGAGATCATGCTATAGCTGTGCTCTATCTGCAGAAACGGCATGAAGATGCTAAGGGAAATATAACAGCTAAACGTGTGGGTACGATGGTAGTCAGATTCGGAAAGAGTACCGATAGATGGGTGGAAGATGCTACCTATACAATCCATTATGGCGATATCCGCCACATGGCAGGTTATCAGGCTGCTACTATGGGACTGCGATCCACTGACTATGCCCGTAACAGCAAGGGTAAGAGTGTGCCGGTAAAAGAAGTAGGATGGGCGAGTGCTAACGAAACACCTACTCATCTGATTCTTCAGTTCTCCTCATCCGATGGTGGAGCCTATATCGGAACTCCAGGCAATACCTTGTGGATTGATAATGTAGCATTAGTGTATTAAAATAATAAAATCAACAAAATGAAGCATATTCTGACAATACTTATTATGATGTTGGCATTGGGCAGCTATGCCTCTGAGCCTTCTGTAACCGATAGTATCTCATCTGCAGAGCAGGTGGATACGATGGCTTTACATGCCGGGAAATCATGGGTGAACCGGATTCTTGACTACTTTAATGATTCCAACAAAAACAAGAAGCATAAGCGTTTCGATTTTAGTGTGATAGGTGGCCCTCATTATGCTTCTAATACCAAGTTTGGATTGGGATTGGTGGCAGCAGGACTATACCGTACTGATCCGAATGACAGTATTCTTCCTCCTTCTAATGTCTCGCTTTATGGTGATGTCAGTTCTGTAGGTTTCTATATGTTGGGTGTCCGTGGTAACCATATTGCTCCTAAAGGAAGATATCGCATCGATTATCACCTTTATTTCTATTCTTTTCCCTCTGATTTTTGGGGAATAGGCTATGAGATGGGCGATAACAATGCCAATAAGAGTGACATGAAGCGTTGGCAGGCTCAGGCTGAAGTTAGCTTCCTGTTTCGTGTAGCAGATAATTTCTATATCGGACCGATGGCGAGTTATGACTATGTAATAGGTAAACATATTGAGCGTCCGGAATTACTGCAAGGCATGGATCAGCATACTTGGAATGTAGGAGCTGGCGTTTCTCTGGTATATGATAACAGAGATAATCTTACGAATCCACATCGTGGTATCTTTCTGAATATCAATCAGATGTTCAGACCTGGATTTATGGGAAATGATTATGCTTTCAGTACGACGGCATTTCGTTTTGATGCCTATCAGCGACTGGGTAAGGGTACGGTTCTTGCCGAAGACATTAGGGCTAACCTCAACTTTGGTAATCCTTTGTGGGGAATGATGGCTGAATTGGGTGGTACTCATTCCATGCGTGGCTATTATGAAGGCCGTTATCGCGATAAACATTCTCTGGAAGCTACGGTTGAGTTGCGCCAACATGTATGGAAGCGTAATGGCATCGTAGTGTGGGTTGGAGCAGGAACCATCTTCCCGAAATTCTCGGCATTGCGCTCTAAACAGATTTTGCCGAATGCCGGTGTAGGTTATCGCTGGGAATTTAAGAAGAATGTGAATGTACGTCTGGATTATGGATTCGGTAAGTCGGGGCAGTCTGGTTTTCTCTTCAATATCAATGAAGCGTTTTAGTAATAATGCTCTTTATGGAGTTTGATAATGCTCTTTAAAGTGTTAATGAAAAAGTAGAATGAACAGTTTTACGGATATATATAAGGATATATATAATAAGGTGTCATCGGGCGCATTCCTTTACGGGTATGCTGTGGTAGCATTGTTGTTGCCTAATATAGCTCTGTGCTATACCGAATGTCTGGCTCCTTGGGCTTGTGGTGCCAATGTGTTGCTGCCTTTGGCACTCTACATGTGGTTCTTTTCGTTAACCAGATGCCCGGGTAAGATGATCTGGTGGGCTTTTCTTTTTGTTTTTTTCGCTGCCTTCCAACTGGTATTGCTTTATCTCTTCGGGACGGGAGTGATAGCGGTAGATATGTTTCTGAATCTTGTAACTACCAATCCTGGCGAGGTGAAGGAACTGCTTGGTAATCTGTTGCCTGCTGTGGTGGGTGTTTTTGTGGTTTATCTTCCTTTGCTGGTTCTGGCTCTTGTCAATATCAGCAAGAAAGGGATGATAGTGGTTCAACTCCAGCATCGAGTGCGTCGTTGGGCTTTGGAGATAGCTGCTGTCGGTTTATTCTGTCTGCTGGCTTGCTATGTGGCTGTAGATGATTATCGCTTGCGCAACCAGCTTTATCCTGTTAACGTTTGCTATAATCTCTATCTTGCTTTCGAGCGTTATGCGGCTTCAGAGAATTACAGGGAGGCAAGCAGAAATTTCAGGTTTGATGCCAGGAGCGAGCACGATGCAGAGGCTCCCGAGGTGTATGTGATGGTGGTGGGAGAGACGGCGAGAGCCCACAATTTCAGTCTCTATGGCTATCCGCGCGATACCAATCCTTTGCTCTCCAAGACTCCTGGAATCATAGCTTTTCCCGATGCTACAACCCAGAGTAATACTACGCATAAGAGTGTTCCTATGCTCCTGTCGGCTGCATCAGCAGAGGATTTTGAACGTCTCTTTCATGAGAAAGGTATCCTGGCTGCTTTCAGGGAGGCGGGATTTCATACCGTATTTATCAGCAATCAGCTGCCTAATCATTCTTTTATTGATTTCCTTGGCGAACAGGCTGATGAACATTACTTCCTGAAGGAAGGTGCTTCTGCAAAAGATAATCATTATGATAGTGATTTGTTGCAGAAGTTGGATGGGATATTGCCTGCGGTAGATGCTTCTTCATCCAAGCAATACCGTTATCGGAAACTCTTCGTGGTACTTCATACTTATGGTTCTCACTTTAATTACCAGGAGCGCTATCCCCGTAATTTCGCCTTCTTTAAACCTGACAGTAAGAGCGAAGCGAAGCCGGAGAACCGGCGTGACCTGCTGAATGCATACGATAATACCATCCGGTATACCGATTATATCCTGCATGGTATCGTAGAACGTCTGCAGAAATGGGAGAAGACTCAGGCAAAGACGGATGGGGGATATAGCCAACCTACATCGGCGATGCTCTATACCAGCGACCATGGAGAGAATATCTTTGATGATGATCGTCGCCTCTTTCTGCACGCCGCCCCGAAGGCATCTGATTATGAGCTGCATGTTCCTTTCATCATCTGGACATCAGATGGTTATGGAAAACAATATCCGGGAATACTGAAAACTTTGTCTGGTCATCGTACCCAACAGGTACAGACGAGTCTTTCGGCTTTTCATACGATGTTGGGGATAGGAGGCATCCTGACCCGTTATCGCCAGGATGAATATTCTGTGGCAAGTGAGAAGTATCATCCTGTGAAGTTGTTTTATCTGGATGATCATGATAAAGCGATTCCACAGGAAAATGCCAAATATTAGCATCTGATTTTAAGCGTAAATGCGCTCTTTGTTTGAAATACATGAAAAGAGTTTTCGTAAATGTCAATTATTTGCGAAAACTCTTTGTCGTATCTATAATTTGCTGTATCTTTGCACCCGGATTTAGATAATAATAAAAATACAGTTGTTATGGAACCAACTCGAAAAATCGAAAAGGTAGGCATGCGCAACCTCCGTATGGAGGATTATGATCAGCTTGCCAAGTCATTTAGGCGTATTTACGCAGACTCAGATGTATTCTGGACAAAAGAACAGATTAAGAAACTCATTACTATCTTCCCTGAGGGACAGGTGGTTATTATCGTTGATGATAAGATTGTGGGCTGCGCGCTCTCTATCATCGTTAACTATAATATGGTGAAGGGCGATCATACCTATGCTCAGGTTACGGGTAATGAAACCTTCAATACCCACGATCCTAATGGAAACATTCTTTACGGTATCGAGGTATTTATCCACCCTGATTATCGTGGTTTGCGCCTGGCTCGCCGTATGTATGAGTATCGCAAGGAACTCTGCGAGAAGCTCAACTTGAAGGCTATCATGTTTGGCGGTCGTATACCAAACTATCACAAGTATGCCGATAAGATGCGCCCTAAGGAGTATATCGAGCATGTAAGAAACCGTGAAATCTATGATCCGGTTCTTACCTTCCAGCTTTCCAATGATTTCCACGTGCGCCGCGTAATCCGCAACTATCTTCCTAGCGATGAGGAGAGTGAACACTGCGCCACCCTCTTGCAGTGGGATAACATCTATTATCAGCCACCTACGGATTCTTATGTAGACCGCAAGCCAACCGTAAGAATCGGATTGGTACAGTGGCAGATGCGCCCATACGCTTCGGTGGATGACCTCTTCGAACAGGTTGAGTTCTTCGTTGATTCTGTGAGCGATTACAAGAGCGACTTTATCCTCTTCCCTGAGTATTTCAATGCGCCTTTGATGGCTCGTTTCAACGACTTGGGTGAGGCGCAGAGCATCCGAAAGATGGCGCAGTATACCGAAGAAATCCGTGACCGTTTCCGCGAGTTGGCCATCAGTTACAACATCAATATCATTACGGGTAGTATGCCTTATCTTAAGGACGATTCCCTCTATAACGTGGGCTTCCTCTGCCGCAGAGATGGTAGCGTGGATATGTACGAGAAGATTCATGTTACACCAGATGAGCAGAAGTGCTGGGGATTGAGTGGTGGTAGCCATATCCAGACCTTCGATACCGATTGCGGTAAGATTGGTATCGTAATCTGCTATGATGTGGAGTTCCCTGAGTTGTCAAGATTAATGGCTGAGGATGGCATGCAGATTCTCTTCGTTCCATTCATGACCGATACCCAGAATGCTTACTCCCGAGTAAGAGTATGTGCACAGGCGCGTGCTATCGAGAACGAGTGCTATGTAGCCATTGCGGGTAGTGTGGGCAACCTGCCTCGTGTTCATAACATGGATATCCAGTATGCCCAGAGCGCCGTGTTCACCCCTTGCGACTTTGCTTTCCCTAACGATGGCAAGCGTTCAGAGGCAACACCTAATACCGAGATGATTCTCGTATCAGATGTTGACCTGAATCTCTTGAATGAGCTTCATACCTACGGTGCTGTAAGAAATCTTCGCGACCGCCGCAAGGATCTGTATGAATTGAAACAGAAAAAGTAGAAGTGAAGTTTCGCTGATGGGAAGTTTGTGGGAAGTTAAGGGAAGTTAGTGGGAAGTTAAGGGACAAATGTCCTGCGTCTTGCCCCTGAAAACTATTGTCTCTTAACTTCCCGAACGACCGTAGGGAGTGATAACTTCTTTAACTTCAGATAATTCCCCAACATTCAGAATTTTAAGAAATCATGTATAAGATAGAAATCTCGGAGCGCACGCTCCATTTCAAGCAGCCGGCAGGCACGTCTCGTGGGGTTTATACCACGAGACACAGTTATTATCTCACTCTCACATCGGATGAATTGCCGGGAGTAGAGGGAGTGGGAGAGTGTGCTACGCTCCCTGATCTCAGTTGCGATGCCAAACCGGAATATGAGATGACCCTGCGACAGGTTTGTCAGATGGTGGAGCAAATGGGACGCATTCCATACGATATGATTCGTGCTTACCCAAGCATTACTTTCGGTCTCGAAACAGCCTTCGCTTCGTTCTTCGATGCAGCGAAGAAGTTTTTGGAGATTGTTCCTGCTGAAGGAGCATCTTCTTCTGAAATGTTGAAGCAGAAAGGAGTTTCTGTTCCAGCCGGAATGGAGAACCTGACAGATCTCTTCAATTCTCCTTTCGGAAGAGGTGAAGAAGGTATTACAATTAACGGATTGGTGTGGATGGGAACCTATGAGGAGATGCTGGCACGGTTGGAGGAGAAGCTCCAGGCGGGTTTCCATTGCGTGAAACTGAAGATCGGTGCCATCGAATTCTTCAAGGAACTCGATCTCATCAAGCGCATCCGTGATGTGTATACCAAGGAGCAGGTTGAGTTGCGTGTAGATGCCAATGGCGGCTTTTTGCCGGAGAATGCAATGAGTCAGCTGGAGGCTTTGGCTAAATATGACATTCATTCGATTGAGCAGCCTATCAAGCAGCATCAGTGGCCTAAGATGGCTCAGCTCTGTCGCGAAACACCGCTTCCTATCGCTCTGGACGAGGAGTTGATTGGTGTGAATGTGAGAAGCATGAAAGAGGCTCTGCTCGATACCATTCGTCCACAATATATCATCTTGAAGCCTTCACTTCATGGTGGCATCTATGGATGCAACGAGTGGATAGAACTGGCTAACCAGCGTGGTATCGGCAGTTGGATTACTTCTGCTCTTGAGAGTAATATCGGTCTGAATGCTATTGCTCATTATGCAGCTAAAGTATATGGTCCTAATGTCAAGATGCCGCAAGGCTTGGGCACCGGACAGCTCTTTACTGATAATATACCGATGCCTTTGGAGATTCGTGGTGACAAATTGTTTGTAGTAAAATGACTTTAGAAGAATTCCTTTCAGAATGGAATAACGGTAGCGACCGGGTGCTTGTTCATACAAGTGGTTCTACAGGCAAGCCCAAGCCGATGATGGTAGAGAAGAAGCGAATGCTCAACTCGGCCCGCATCACTTGTGATTTCCTGGGATTGAAACCTGGTGATAGCGCCCTGCTCTGCATGTCGCTCGATTATATTGCAGGTAAGATGGTGGTGGTGCGGAGTATAGAGCGCCATCTCCATCTTATTTCTGTTTGCCCAAGTGGGCATCCTTTGAAAGATGTAAATGAAGAGATTACCTTCGCTGCGATGGTCCCGATGCAGGTTTATAACACCCTGCAGGTTCCTGAAGAGCGGGCTCGTCTCTGCTGCATCAGGCATCTTATTATCGGTGGCGGAGCCATAGATGAGGCTCTCGAACAGAAACTGAAGGCTCTTCCCGGCGATGTTGCCATCTGGAGTACCTACGGAATGACCGAAACGCTCTCGCATATTGCCCTGAGAAGAATTAACGGTGCTGAGGCCAGCGAATGGTACCAGCCTTTCGATAGTGTCAGAATCAGTCAGACAGATGAAGGATGTCTGGTAATAGATGCTCCGCAGGTCTGTGCAGAGCCCCTGGTAACGAACGATATTGTGGAAATAGAATCCTATATATATAATAAGGTGGAAAAACTCCGTTTTCGCATCAAAGGCAGGAAAGACAATGTGATTTGTAGCGGAGGCATCAAGATTCAGATAGAAGAGGTTGAGGCTCTGTTGAAGCCTTATCTTGAAAAACCTTTCATGATAGCCAAGAAGAAAGACGGGAAGTTTGGAGAGATTGCAGTCCTCCTGACGGAAGATGAGGAGATAGAAAAAGTAGAGGCGACTGTTCGCCGCCTCTTATCTGATCATAAATATTGGATTCCAAGGGAATTCCTTCATGTAGAGCATCTCCCGCTTACCGAAACCGGAAAGCCGAAGCGCTCTATCTTTCTTTAAAGGGATTCTCTGAAGAAAGATTCCTTAGCTGAATTATCCTTCTCTGAAGAAGTCAAGTGCTTCCTTGATCTCTTCTGTCGTAGCTGTCTGGTTGATACGGATATCGCCTATGCCGCCCAGCATCGTGAAGTTGATGATGCCATTCTGGTTCTTCTTGTCATGGTGCATCAGCTCGATGAGCTCATCATAGTCATCGCAGGTAATATCCAGTGTACCATAGAATTCCTTGATGAAGTTTACGGTCTGGCGCATCTTCTCAGTAGGGAATCCGGTTTTGGCAACACTCAGATAGAGTTCTGGAATCAGACCGAATGCCACAGCGTAACCATGCAGGATAGGCTTGCGCTTCAATGCCCAACTCTCGAATGCATGACCGAAAGTATGGCCCAGGTTCAGCGCCTTGCGGATGCCCTGCTCGTGAGGATCCTGCTCTACAATGCGCTCCTTTACCTTCACGCTGTCGCCTACCATGCGCTGCAACTGCTTCAAATCAGGCTTGTCGAGGTCGAAACTGACCAGTTCTTCCCACATTGTTTCTGTAGAAATCAGACCGTGTTTCAGCATCTCTGCATAGCCCGAACAGATGTTTTCTGCATCGAGCGTCTTTAAGAATTCTGTATCGAGAATAACGAACTTAGAATCGTTGAACACACCTACTTCGTTCTTCAGTCCGCCGAAGTTGATGCCTGTCTTTCCACCTACCGATGCATCTACCATAGCCAGCAGGGTGGTAGGGATATTGATAAAGTTGATACCTCTCTTAAAAGTGCTGGCAGCAAAGCCACCCAAGTCGGTTACCATACCGCCGCCCAGATTAATCATACAGGAGTGGCGTGAAGCTCCTCCCTCCTGCAGTCCTTTCCATACCATCATCAGACTTTCGATGTCTTTATGGCTATCGGTAGCCGGAATAGTGATGATATGGGCTTCCTTCATGCAGTAAAAATTCTGCAATACAGGTATGCATAGTTCCAATGTCGTAGTATCTGTAAGCACAAAAAGCTTGTCGTGCTCACACTCAGAAAGTGCACTTACCAGTTCGCTTTCCAGTTGGGTTGATATGATTACTCTTTGTTCCATAACATTCTAACGTATTAATTTTTGTGCAAAGATACACTAAAATGGAGACAATACAAAAAAAAAGTTGCTAAATTTGCGTTTTTTATCTCATAATGAATTAAACCTTGGTGTATTTAACGCGTCAAAACAATCGAGTAACAAAAAATGATAATAGAATATCATAGCGATTATGTGTGAAAACACTCATAGTTGGAAATAATAACAAATTAAAAATAAGAATGAAAAAATCGATTCTGACGATGCTGCTGCTGTTGATGGCAATAGCATCCTTTGCTCAACAGCGACTGATATCCGGTCAGATTACCGACCGCGATACCAAGGAGGCCATTGAGCAGGTAACTATTCAATTGCTTAAGAGCGACAGCACGTATGTGGCTGGTGCCATCAGTAATGAGAACGGACTCTTTCATGTCACCGCTCCGGCTAATGGCAAGTATCTGCTCAAGATTTCGAGCGTAGGATACAAGTCTACTGTGAAGCGTATCCAAATTTCTGATAACAAGGATCTGGCTATGGGTAAGATTGTGCTGGGTGCTGAGGCTATCATGCTGAAAGGCGCAGTGGTAACAGCCATGGCTCAGAAGGTAACCCTGAAGGAGGATACTTTCGTGTACAATTCTTCAGCCTATCGCACACCGGAAGGCTCTGTAGTAGAGGAACTCGTAAAGCGTCTGCCGGGTGCAGAGGTGAGCGATGACGGTACCATCAAGATTAATGGTAAGGAAGTAAAGAAGATTCTGGTAGACGGTAAGGAGTTTATGACGGGTGATACCAAGACTGCCCTGAAGAACCTGCCTACCAGCATCATCGAGAAAATCAAGGCATACGATGAGAAGAGTGATCTCTCTAAGGTGACCGGTATTGATGATGGCGAGGAGCAGACCGTGCTCGACTTCGGTATCAAGAAGGGTATGAACAAGGGTCTGATTTCCAATATCGACCTGGGTGTGGGCAACAAGAGCCGCTACAATATGCGTGGCATGGGAGGTTATTTCAATGATAACAACCGCTTCATGCTCTTTGCCAATGCCAATAACACCAGCGACCGTGGTTTCGGAGGCGGTGGCCCCGGTAGAGGTTTCGGAGGTGCTAACGGTTTGAATGCCAGCAAGATGATAGGTGCTAACTATAATTATGAACTGAAAGATAAATTCAAGTTCAATACTTCACTTCGCTGGAATCACAGCGATGGCGATATTTGGAGCCGTCGTTCCAGCGAGAACTTCATGGGTAGCAGCTCTTCGTTCAGCAACAGCTTGACTCAGAATTTCTCCCGCAGCAACAGCTGGAATGGCAACATCCGCTTGGAATGGATGCCTGATTCCATGACCAATATCCTCTTCCGTCCTTCCATCTCCTGGAGTACCAGCGATGGATTGAGTGGCAGCCAGTCGGCTTCTTACAACAAGGATCCTTATACCATTACCTCCAAAGACCCTCTTTCTGAGGAAGGTATTGAGGAGTTGGACAAGGCCGAGGCTATGGTGAACAGTCAGTTGACTAACGGAATCACCTATTCTGATAATAACAATATCAGGGGTATGCTGCAGGTGAACCGCAAGTTGGGCAACAAGGGACGCAACATCACCTTCCGTGTGGATGCCAAATATACGGATAATGACAGCAAGAGCATCTCGCTCAACAATGCCAAGCTCTATCTCGTACAGACAGCGGAGGGTAAGGATTCTACTTATCAGACCAACCGCTATAACCTGACTCCTTCGAAGAATTACAGTTATGCGGGCCAGTTGACCTATAGTGAGCCGCTCTGGAAGGCTACCTTCCTGCAGTTCAGCTATAAGTTTACTTACAGCTACTCCAAGAGCGACCGCAGCACCTACGATTTCAGCAAGTATGCGATGACAGGAGATCATGAATATCGTGGTTGGGATAGTTACCTGAATCCGTTTGCCGGTCATCTCGAAGATTACAAGGATGATGATCAGAGCCGTTTCTCTGAGTATCGCAACTACACTCACGATATCCAGGTGATGATGCGATTTGTCCGTCAGAAGTATAACTTGAACTTCGGTGTGATGATTCAGCCACAACAGTCGAAGTATATCCAGGATTATCAGGGAGTGCATGTAGATACCGTTCGCAACGTAACGAATATCAGTCCAACCCTCGATTTCCGTTATCGCTTCTCCAAGATGAGCAACCTGCGCGTGAACTACCGTGGTACCACAGCGCAGCCAAGCATCTCTCAGTTGCTTGATATCACAGATAACAGCGACCCGCTGAACATCTCGAAGGGTAATCCTGGCTTGAAGCCATCGTTCACCCAGAACTTCCGATTGTTCTACAACAATTTCGTGCAGAACCACAACAAGGGTGTCATGACCTTCATCAACTTCTCAACCACCAACAATAGCATCAGCAACAAGGTGACCTACGATGAGAAGACTGGTGGTAGAATCACCCGACCTGAGAATATCAATGGCAACTGGAATGTGATGGGAGCCTTTATGTTCAACTGCTCTATCGATAGTGCTGGTGTATGGAACTTGAATACCGACACCTACTTGGGTTACAACAACTACGTGAGCTATCTGAGTCTAGACAAACAGTCTGATTCCCAGAAGAATACCACCCGCAGTACTACTTGGAGAGAGCGCCTCTCTTTCAGCTATCGTAACAATTGGCTGGAGCTTTCGCTCGATGGAACATTGAATTATAACCATGCTACAAACAAGTTGCAGCCTAACAGCAACCTCAATACCTGGCAGTTCTCTTATGGTCCTAGCATGACGCTTACAGCGCCTTGGGGCACCAGTCTGAACTCAAGCCTCTCTATCAGCAGCCGCCGCGGTTATAGCGACAGCAGCATGAATACGGATGAGTTTGTATGGAATGCGCAGCTCTCTCAGGGTTTCCTGAAGGGCAAGCCTCTTACCATCATGCTGCAGTTCTACGATATTCTCAGCCAGCAGAGCACCTTCTCTCGTGCCATTTCTGCTACATCACGCACGGATACGGAGTATAATGCCATCAACAGCTATGCGATGCTGCACGTGATTTACCGTCTGAATCTCTTCGGAGGCAAGGATGCCCGCAAGGGTGGACCTGAAGGTCCTGGTGGCCCTGGTGGCCCTGGTGGTCGTCCAAACTTCAGTGGTCGTCCATTCAATGGCGGTTTTGGCGGTGGTCGTCCAGGCGGCAGAATGTTCTAGAAAAGAAAATGAAGTAAGCTTCATTTAAAACGATAGTAAGCCTCACTCCATGTTTACGTGAGGCTTATTCAGACAGATATGACGAGAAAAAAAGAAATCCCCGCTCTTCGTAATGAGGAGCGGGGATTGTTATTTTGTCTTGTCAAGAGTTCTCGATTAGAGAGCGAACTTGTAACCCAATGTAACCTGGAATACAGAGTTCTTGCTATCAGTGCCGTCCATAACCTTTGTTACACCGATGTTGTAGCGAGCATCCAGACAAATGTTCATGTACTCGTAAGAGATACCTACAGGAACTGAGAGGTCGAATGACTTGAATGTATCGTCATCGATATCAGTAGAAACTGAAGTACCGCCAACCTTTGCTTTAGCTTTGCTGCTTACTTTGAAACCTGGCTGAAGACCAGCCTTGAGAGCCAAACCTGGAGCTACGTATACGTTAGCAAGAACAGGAATGTTGATGTAATCATTCTTGAGGGTTACAGTTGCCTTGTCTTCATCATATTTGCAGCCCTGCATAGAGTAGAGCAAACCTGCGCTAAGCCCGAACATAGGAGAAACGTGATACTCCAATTCTGCACCAGCAACAACACCGGCACGTGTCTTAGAGTCATCTACGTCTGTGTAATCTGCAATGCTCAAACCTACTTTAGGCTGAATGGTGATGTCACCTGCATTGTACTGTGCGAAAGCACCTACTGAAGACAGCACCATAGCTGCCATAACGAATAATTTTTTCATAATCTCTAATATTTTAAATTGATAGTATATAATGCTCATATAGAGTATGATTAGTTATCAGTGTGTATGCTGATTCCATCATTTTTGCTAGATGCAAAGGTATGTTTTTTCTCTATTCGCTCCAAATATTTTAAGCATTATTTTAAAACAAGCAGCCAAATACCACATATAAGTTTCCATTTCGTATATTTTTAGCAATAATTATCCCAATTTTCTTGCATCGTATCTTAAAATGTTGTATATTTGCAGAGCTAAATAGAAATGCTTATGGGACTGGAATTTGGAAAATGGTTAATGGACGTTGCCAAGTATATGTTGACGGCGCTCTTGCTAGCAAGTTTTTTTGGAGACATGAATACCCCAGGAATGGTTGCTATAGCAATTTTAATAATGATGGTAATATTAGGCTTGGGGCTTTGGTTTGTGCACCTTAATAGTCCTGACGATAAAAATAATAAAAGAAAGGAAAATAATTATGACTACACAAGAAATTAATTTCGCAATGATTTGTGGAGCACTCATCCTGATTTGTCTTTTTGCTGTCGGGTTGATTATTCATGAAAAGAGCCAGCAAAAGAAGAATGCTCAATGGGAATAAAAAAATCCCCTATACAGTATAAAAGATGTATAGGGGGATTCTTTTATTCTTCATCTTCGTCCCAGTCTTCTTCGTCAAATCCAAACATGGCGGGATCTACGAAGGCATCCAGGGCACGGCGTTCTTTCTTTGTAGGGCGACCAGTGCCTCGGGCTCTATCTACGAATCCGCTGATGCGGCTCATCTCCAGGAGCTCGTATTGCTTAGGGTCGGTTACGTTTTTATAGACACCATACAGCATCTTGGCACCTACGCGCTGCTCTATACAGTCGAGAACCTCGAAAGAGTAGGTGATAGGGGCTTTCTTGACGTTCACCACATCGCCACGCTTAATGATGAAGGAAGGCTTTCTCGTTACGCCTCCTACCATGACGCGGCCATTCTTACAGGCATCGGCAGCAATGCTGCGGGTCTTGTAAATGCGGGCAGCCCAGAGCCACTTGTCTATTCTTGCTGATTCTTTCATTTCTTTCCCAATTTGTTAAACTGGTTCATGGTGATGTCGATACCAGCCAATACGAAGCTCTTGATAATCTCTACACCCAGGTCGATGGCCGGCTGCAGCTGCTTCATGTCTTCCTCAGTATATTTGCCCAGCACCCAGTCTATCTGGCCGCCACGTGGATAATCGTTGCCGATGCCCATGCGCAGGCGGGCATAGTTCTGACCGATAAGCTGCTGGATATGTCCCAATCCGTTATGGCCGCCGTTGCTGCCGTTCGCCTTCAGTCGGAAAGCACCCAGAGGCAGGGCTAGCTCATCGCTGATAACGAGCAGTCGGCTCTGGTCAATCTTTTCCTGATTCAGCCAATATCTTACCGCATTACCGCTGAGGTTCATGAATGTGGTAGGTTTGAGCAGGAAAATCTTTCTTCCCTTGAGCATAGTCTCGGCTACGAAGCCATATCGCTTATCCTCAAAATGAATATTGGACGCTTTAGCAAAAGCGTCCAATACCATAAATCCTGTGTTGTGCCTGGTGCCGGCATATTCATCGCCAGGGTTACCAAGCCCACAAATCAAATATTTATCCAATGTTTGATAATGCTTTACTCAGGTTCGTAAAATCTCTAGATGACTCAGTGATTAAGCCTCTGCATCATCAGCAGCCTGAGCTGCGAGCTGAGCGTTACGTGTCATCTTGATAGAGCAAACTACAACAGCCTTGCTTGTAGCCAACTCGAGACCCTCGAATGAGAGGTCACCTACCTTGATGCTCTTACCGATCTTCAACTCAGTAACGTCGATATCGAGGTGCTCAGGAATAACCTGGTAAGGAGCTGTAACGTTGATCTTACGGATAGAGAGGTTCATACGACCACCATCACGTACACCCTGTGCAAGACCTGTCAACTTAACTGGAATACCGATAGTGATAGGCTTCTGGTCGTTAACCTCGTAGAAGTCAACGTGCAGAGGAGCGTCTGTTGTTGGGTGGAACTGGATCTCCTTCATGATAGCTGTGTGGCTCTCACCGTCGATGATGAGGTTGATAACGTATACATGAGGAGTGTAGATGATTTTACGCAACTCAGCGAATGGAACTGCGAATGACAAAGCCTCAGGAGCACCGTTCTCGCCCTTCTTCTCACCATAAAGGTTACATGGAATCAAACCTTCCTTACGCAATGTCTTAGAAGCTTTCTTGCCAAGGTCTGTACGCTTCTGACCTGTTACATTAATCTCTTTCATTTTGTGTTACTCTAAATTAAGTTATTAATAAAAAATGTGCCTTAACTCGCCATCACACGGATTAGCTTTGCTTAAAGCGGGTGCAAAATTACTAAAATTATTTGGAATGAGCAAACTTTTTGCCGAAAAACAGGTTTTATATGCAGAAAAAATATTGAAAATACAATTTTTTGCTTAAATAAACTGAAATTTTTGCCCGTTTTCTTGTCTATTACCTATTTAATGTGTATTTTTGCAAGCGTATTAGGTAATTTAATATATGAATCTTTTAAAAACATTAGAGAATGATTAATAGGGATTTGATAAGACGTAAAATTGTGCAGTTAACCTACGCATACTATCAAAACAGCGATCATAACATGGATAACGCTGAGAAGGAGCTGATGTTTAGTCTCTCCAAGTCATACGATTTGTACAACTACATGTTGCAGCTCATCGTTGCCATCACTCAGGAGGCACGCAAGCGCTACGATGTAGATGTGGCTCGTGCCAAGAGAGAGGGTGAGCAGGAACCTTCACCACGTTTCGCATTCAATAAGTTCGCTCTGCAGCTCGAAGAGAACAAGATGCTGCTCGAATGGATAGATGTTAAGCATTCCAACTGGGATGAGGATATTGAAATGGTACGCAAAGTGTATACAGCTATTACGTCTAGTGGTCTCTATGCTGATTATGTCAGCGGTGCTATTGATGAGGAACTCGCCGATCTCGACGAGTACAGCCGCGACCGTGAGGTATGGCGCCGCATCTACAAGCAGTTTATTCAGAATAATGAAGATCTTGATGCATTCCTCGAGGAGAAGAGCCTCTACTGGAACGATGACAAGGATATCATAGATACTTTCGTATTGAAGACTATCAAGCGTTTCGACCCGGAAGCTAAGGCCAAGCAGGAATTGCTGCCGGAATATAAGGATGCTGAAGACAGAGAGTTTGCACGCAAGCTCTTCCGTGCTACCATCCTCAACTGCGATACCTACCAGCGCTATATGAGCGAGGCTTTGCGCAACTGGGATTTCTCACGTCTTGCCTATATGGATGTGATTATCATGCAGATTGCCATCGCCGAGGTGATGAACTTCCCTGGCATCCCGGTTACCGTCACTATCAACGAGTATGTAGAACTTGCCAAGGCATACAGCACTCCTCGCAGCGGCGGTTATGTTAACGGTATGCTCGACAGCATCTGCCGCGAGCTCATCAGCCGCAACCTCATCCAGAAGGAGATGCCTGAGCGCAAGCAGCATCAGCATGCACAGCACGGCGAACATGCCGGCAAACAGCGCCCAGACAACCAGCACCCAGCCGGCCGTCGTCCGCGCATTCACCGCGCTCCGGGCGAGGGTGAGTAAATAACGGGGGGCTTTCTTGCTGGCCACACCTTATTTATATATAGAACATAAAATAATAATAGATAATACTTTAACGACATGACAAATTTAGTATTGCAAGCAGCTGCCGGTGGTAGCAGCATGAGTTTTCTCATCATGATGGTAGCTATCTTCGCTATCATGTGGTTCTTTATGATCCGTCCTCAGCAGAAGAAGCAGAAGGAAATCCGCAAATTCCAGAATGCTTTGGCAGAGGGTACAAAGGTGGTTACAGGCGGCGGTGTTTATGGCACTGTTAAGCGTGTTGACCTCGAGGCTAATACCGTTGATGTTGAGATAGCTCGTGGCGTGGTAATCACTGTAGCTAAGGGCTACGTGTTTGCTGATGCAGCTAGTCAGACACCTAATGCATAGTATCAAGAGCATATTAAAAGCTGTCAGAAACTTCCTGTTCAGTGGTCTGAATAAGGAGTTTCTGATTTTTTTGTTCTTTCTCGCTCTCAGCGGCATCTTCTGGCTGATGATGACGCTCAATGAGACTACCGAGAGAGAATTCAATATTCCTGTGCAGCTAACGGGCGTGCCCCGCAATGCGGTGATAACCGGCGAACTCCCTGATACCGTGCATATTACGGTGCGTGATAAGGGATTCACACTCGTTACCTATGCTTACGGAGGCAAGATTCTTCCGCTCACATTCCGGTTTGCCAATTATGCCGACGAGGAAACGGGAACGGGACAGATTCCGATGGCTGATGTGCAGAAACAGGTGGCATCCCAGCTCTATGGCTCTACCAAACTGATCTCCATCAAGCCGGCAAAATACGATTTCTTCTTCACCTACGGCTCTTCCAAGCGAGTGCCTGTGGTGTTCAGAGGTAAGATTACAACCAGCAAGAGTTATTATCTGGCACATACCGAATTCCTGCCGTCTACGGTTACGGTTTATGCCAACAAGAAGCAGCTCGACCAGTTGGAATCGGTAGAAATCGAGCCGTTCAACATGCGCAACCTGCAGGATACCATTCATCGCAGCGTACCTATCAAGAAGATACGTGGCATGAAGATTGTGCCTCAGATGGTGCGTCTGGCGGTATATCCTGATGTGCTTACCGAAGAGTCGGTCGAGGTGCCTGTTACGGCCATCAACATGCCTGATAACATGGTGCTCCGTACCTTCCCATCTAAAGTGGCGGTAAGATTCACCATCGGAGCCAGCCTCTTCAGAACCATCAAGCCGAGCCAGTTTAAGGTGGTAGTAGATTATAACGATCTGGCTAACAACCCTTCTGACAAGTGCAAACTCCAGTTGCGCAGCGTGCCGCGCTCGGTGAGCAAGGCG
>ULTX01085844.1_pt1 | contig 18354 bp, 18 predicted proteins | sample 1958041 | NCBI WGS metagenome assembly ULTX01 (sample SAMEA4835747, study PRJEB28245) | human gut metagenome | biome: gut microbiome; material: fecal sample | place: Denmark | collected 2008
ACTCTCACATAAACATTTCAGTTTCTCATCATATTTTCGAACATAGCAACCTAATAGAAAATATGGTAAAGCCGTAAAAAGGAAATTTCTATAATATAAATAATTTGTTGTTATAGAACTTATCACATATGCACATATTAATAATACTGGTATTAATAAATAAAAATAATGAATATAGCGATATTCAATATTTATAAGGCAAATAGTACAAATTAATGCCAAGAAATACCACAGATGTTCACTCGTATATGGTATATATTCATTTATTATAATAAATTTAACACAATCTATAAAATTAAAACATAATGGCAATGCATTTGTATTATAAACAAGCGTTACAATAAAATAAAAAATGCTAGACCAAAACATCATCCATATTATCTTCTTTAAATACCCCCATTGCATACACTTCTGTCTCAGTATCGGATAAAAGTATCCTGAAATCATCAAAAAAATTGGAACTGCAACTCTTGCTATTGCGTGTATCACAACTCCATATCGAGATAGATTCATATGAATACATATTACCAGAAAAGCCGCAATGAATTTTAAATTATCTAAATTATGTTGTCTATCCATAAAGATATTTCGAATTATTTATATAACATGCTTTAAGCATAAATTGTATTTACCTAAAACATAACTTATACCAAATTAAGCTCAATATTCTTTTATCTATTAATCAATTCCCAATTTATATTTCTCTTTAAATATATTCCAGATAAATAACGTATTTCCTATTATATAACGTCTCCACATACGTTTCGGCTCTTTCATAAGTCTATACAGCCATTCCAGACTATGTTTCTGCCACCACAATGGAGCACGTTCCACTGTTCCTGCAAAGAAATCAAACACCGCCCCAATTGTACCACAATGACAATGTATGTCCAATTCATTCCAATGAGTATATGCCCATTTTTCCTGCTTCGGAGCAGTCATTCCAATCCAGAGAAGGTCTGGATTTGCATTATTTATCGCCTCAATAATCATTCTATTATCTTCATTGCTAAATTCAGGCTTATATGGAGGAGAATATGTTTTGACAATAATATTAGGATATATCTTTTGTGCTTTTTCCTTTATTAGCGCAAGAACCCTCTCGCTACTTCCCATAAAAAAACACTTTCCACCTTTTGCATTAAGACGATTCATCTCATACTCAAAAAGATCCCAGCCTGCGATACGTTCTGTCGGTTGCGATTTCGCCTTCAGCCAACGGCAAGCCATAACGATACTTGCTCCATCCGGAATCAACGCTTCCCCATTCATCAAAGCTTCAGCAAAAACTGGATCTTTCAGTGCAGTATTATACGAATGAGCATTTATGGTATTTATAAGAACTTTTCCATCCTTCATTCCTTTAAGCTCATCCTTTGAACATACAATATTTATATCTTTCAATCTCATAATTCTACTCAGAAAAATTCTTTCACATATCGTTATCAAATAACTCTTCTCCAGATCCAATTATATATTTTGAAAAATGGTCCCCAACACACTTCATTGCTAAATGCACCAAGAAGTCGCATATTCCATTTATTTCTGACAACGAAACTTCTAAAGGAATCTTTTTTTAAAGTTCTATCCAACCTTTCATCATACTGACCGAAGTTGCCTGCCATAAGAATCTCATTCATTAACAAACGACCTTTCTTCTCATCCATAGGAACGATCATATATTTTTGTTCCAAATGAAATACTTCTTTCATAATCCACATCACAGCTCCGCAAAAACCAATAAGATTAAGCCGTTTCAATAACGCAACAGCTTCTTGTCTTTCGCTCTCAGTACAACCCTTTTTCAATAACAAAAAATAATCAACTACCTGTCTAAATCCAATGCCTTCACTAAATAGATGTCTATACATGTGCAAAAGCATATACACCCTGTTCATTTCATCAGAAGGTATTGCCACCTTAGTTTTAGCAGAAACAAGTTCAACCTCCATAGGTCGCCGTCCCCATACCTTCCACAGCTTTTCAAGACGCATATTTGTAAAAGGATTATAAAGAAACGATGGTATCATATGTACCTCAACCTCCAAACCATCATCCTCAGTCAAATGAATATGATGATACAAGACCTCTGCTTCTGGACGCAATCCTCTCACAAATTTTATTATCTGTTTTTTGTCATCGGCCAGCCACAGATCTATATCTCCAGGCATTCGTCTCATCGGATTAGGATACCATGTAGCGACACCCTGTCCTTTCAACAATATTGGATGGAAGCCATGCCTTTTGAAGAAATCTGCGACTTTTATAACCTTTTCATTGAGTTTTGTATTTATCTTTTCCGCAACCAGACATCTTACAACCAGCTTCTTTAATCGTTCCCCTTTCGGTCTTTTTTCAGCCGGTAATTTGCTAATTCCATCGAGCAACACACCGTCCAAGACATGACGTTCTGCCAAATCAAAGACTTGATTCCAATCTGAGTCAGAGAGCTCCGGAAAATCCACACATTCTTCCGTCACAAGACCAAATCTTATCAACTTAAAAAATATATCTAATATTGAATTCATCCTTATTTGGAATTTGTTATATCTGATACCAATGATATTCAAACAAGAAATATAAATGTCTTATTTATATAAAAACGCACTTTTCCATTCATCCACATTTCTAGGAAATATAATATTTTTCAATCTTGTCATCTTATATATTACATATGATATAAAGTAACTCAAAACCATAGTCAATACTAAAACCACAAATCCCCATATCATTGTGTGAGGAACAACTCTCTCTATGACATTGTACACATATACATGCAGAAGATAAATTGGAAGAGAATATTTTCCTATTTCCTGTAGCCAAGTTTGTTTCCTAAATATCTGTGCAATAGACAATACAAACATAAAACCAACGACAGGCATCAATACTATATTATACCATGAGATTATATCATTCCAATACATCCACGTGAATATCAAGAACACAACTGCACCCACATATTTTATCCACTCCCGCCATTTTAATAGATAAAAGACAATAAAACCATAAATATAATATCTCAAGGCAACATACATACCAAACGGCAGATTGTTCTTCATCCATTCCGTTTCACGCCACGGAAATATAAATGTACATATAGAAAGTATTGTTATAAAACATTTTACCCCCTCCCATTTATCTCCAACCAACTTTAGCAAGCTAAAAGTACAAAATGTAGGTAAAAACCAAAGGAAGAAAAAGCCAACATTTTCCTTTAATAAAGCCTGACTTCCTGTTACAAATGCAGCGGCAATTCCTCCAACATCTGGTTGCTTACGCACTATTACCATAAATACAATCAGTGATAATACGAAAAAGAAAATATACGGTATCCAAGCTCGGAGTATCGTCGTTCCAATATTTTCTAATGTAAGGTCCTTCTTCTTATCATATAGCCACGGCAAAATAAAGAAACACATCACATGAAATGTATATAAATACAACATCAACGGACTGCCTTGTGGAGCAACAATATGATTATGACCGATAACAATCAGAATAGTCAAAAGCCCCTTTATTATTGAAGAATCTTGTCTGGATATATTGTACATTAATCTATTATTTTCTATTGTATTCTCTATATCTAAGAAATGCAACAAGCATATTCCATGTAAGCTTTGAGAATTTAGCCATATTCATAAGTCTTCCTATGGCATCTTTTGTAAAATAATCACCATATTTTATAGCTTCATTTCTACTTAATTCTTTTCTTCCTGAAAGTAATTGACAATAACAAAGATTACGAGCTATTATTCCAATTGCTTTCTTATAACTCTCAGAATTAAGATCAATTCGTCCGAGCAACCTTGTTTGCCATTCCTCTACCGACGGGGCGTTATTCCATCGAATTTGCATTTTCTTCAGCCATCCTTCTTTACGAGTAACGTCACCACCATCACTGACATATAAAATATTTGGTATCATTCCCCATTTACCAAAAGAAGCCAAATAAAACCAAAACTCCCAATCCTCGGTAACCCTAAGATCAGTTCTTTGTCCTTTGGATTTTTTCACTATATCTCTCCGCATAGTAGTACTACAAGTGCCAACATGTTGATACGATGCCCAAAATGAGTAAAAATCATTAATAATAAATGGTATCTTATTAGATAAGATCGGCCAATACAATGGTTGTTTCCCTATAGCTATATGCTTTTGTCCAACTGTAACGGCAATACATTCTTTGTGATTTAATAAAAATGAAACGGTCTGCTCTATATAACCATCATTCCAGTAATCGTCAGCATCAAGAAATGCCAGAAATTCGCCATTAGACAATTCTATACCTTTATTTCTTGCAACCGATGGACCAGCATTCTTTTGCTGATAAAAAGATATATTTTTTTCATTTCTAGATTTTATAATTTCAACCGAATTATCTGTACTTCCATCATCCACCAATATTACTTCATAATTATATTGTGTAGTTTGATTGAATACCGAATCAAGACACCTATCAAGGAGAGGTGCTGCATTATATACTGGAATAATTATTGATAAATCCATTTTTATTTATTGCTCTTTAATATTGAGTTCAGTTTATTTTCAAAGTTAGATAGTTTATATTCTGTTTTGTAAAGAGAAAGACCGTTTTCCCCCATTCTTACCATCTTCTCTTTATCGTAAATAAGTTTTCTCAAATAATTAGCCAATGAATCCACATCTTGTGGCTTACATAAAAAGCCATTATATCCGTTTTTTATAATTTCCGGTATAGCACCCTCATATGAAGATATGCATGGTAATTTGTGTTGCATTGCTTCTAATAATACAACAGGAAAACACTCTTGTGCATAATATGTAGGGAATACAAAAATATCAGCTTCATTATAATATTTTTCTTTCTCAAATCCGTATGCCCGTCCCTTATAAAATACACAAGCATCTAAATTTCTTTTATTAATTTCTTTCTTGATTCTCTCAATACTTATTTCTTTTGTTTCTCCTCCTACAAGATTACAGGTAAATTCGCATTCATCATCTTTCAAAATCTTACATGCATCAAGCAAACATATTACGCCCTTACTTTCTATTAAATTCGACAAGAATAATATATTAGGGACGGTATTAATCCTTTTATCAACTATATCTTTATTTTCATAGCTTGATATTTCAGGAATTCCATTAGGACATATTTTTACTTGCTCTCTTTTAATAATATTCTTTACATCATTATAAAGCAACTCCGATAAAAGGATTACAGTTGTATTTTTGTAAACTAAATTATATATCCATTTATAAAAAGGTTTATCCGAAAACTCTTTCATTCCTTTATTATGGAAATGTATAATCACATTGTTGCAGAAGAATTTACACATTAAAACGAAAGGAGCATCCTTTAGAAACGGTATACCAAAACAAGACGTAGCTAAATAACATGTATCATATCTCCTAGTGACGAAATAGATAAATGTCCTTAGATACGAGTATAGAAACCTAAATATTTTCTTGATCGAAAATTTCTGAATTTCATCTATATTCCTCGATGTTGACAGATTCACATAATCACATCTTGCATTTTCATTGATTAATTTACTGTTTTTTATATACATACTCATCATCGATGAGCCATGTACAGGTGGAGGAAGAGGTACTATAAAAAGAATATTATTATACGTTTTCATATTTCAATACCTTTTCAATAATTGGTGCCATATCATAATACTTGTACTCTGCCAATCGACCACCGAATATCACATTTTCTGTTTTATCAGCCAACACTTTATAGAGGGCATAAAGATTATTGTTTTTCTTGTCGTTCACAGGATAATACGGTTCCATCCCGTCTTTCCATTCTGTAGAATATTCTTTTGAGATTACAGTCTTTGGACAATTGTCGATTTCACTCCCGAACATCTCAAAATGCTTATGTTCTATAATTCTGGTATAAGGAACATCTTTATCCGTATAATTAACCACCGCATTTCCCTGATAGTTACAGCAATCATGGATTTCTTCTTCAAAGATCACAGTTCTGTATTCTAGTTTACCGAACCTGTAATCATAAAATTCATCAATCTTGCCTGTGAATACGATTTTTTCTGCTATGTTTTCCCAATAGTTTCTATTTTCAAAGAAATCTATTCCAGTTTTCACTTCTATTCCACCCAGCAGACCCTCTATCAACTTGTTATATCCTCCAATAGGTATTCCTTGATATTTGTCATTGAAATAATTATTGTCATATACGAATCTAACAGGTAAACGCTTGATGATAAAAGCTGGGAGTTCTGTGCATTTTCTTCCCCATTGTTTTTCTGTATATCCTTTGATGAGAGTTCTATAAATGTCTGTGCCTATCAGTGATATGGCCTGCTCCTCTAAATTGCGTGGCTCAGTAATTCCTGCTCGTTGCATGGATTTAACTGCTGCGGCTTTTTGCTCTTTTATTTTTTCTTTAGCCTCTTGTGGAGTGACAACTCCCCACATTTGGTAGAAAGTATTCATATTGAATGGCAGGTTATAAAGATTTCCTTTATAATTTGCCACAGGGGAGTTGGTATACCTATTGAACTCTACAATTGAATTTACAAAATTCCATACTTCTTTTTTTGAGGTATGAAAAATGTGTGCACCGTACTTATGTACGTTTATTCCTTCAATGTTCTCACAATACACATTTCCACCTTTGTGATTACGTTTATCGATTACCAGACACTTTTTCCCTGTCTGTTTGGCTCTGTATGCGAAAGTAGCTCCAAAGAGTCCTGAGCCCACTATCAAATAATCATATTCTTTCATTAGATTGAGTTTATTCCTTTAGATAAAAATTTTCATATTCTTGTTGCATTTTTGCGATAGAAAAATTCTTATCTACAAAATCGTATGCCATATTTCTTAGTTGCTCTTGATTAATGTTTGGAAGTTGCTTAAATATTGCTTTGTAAGATTCAATGTTATTATTCTGAACCTTTAATGGCCAGCCTGATGGTATTGTTTCATTAAGTCCAGCAATATCATTTACAATAACGGGAGTGCCATTATAAGATGCTTCTATAGATAAAGAATTAAGACCTTCATGTATTGAGGTAATGAGGACATAATCAAAGCTACCAATATAGGAGGAAAGATTTGAAATTGGAGGGACAATTTTAACATTGCTCTTATCCCCTAATTTAGTTTGTAATAGTTCTGATAAAGGTCCTATTCCGGCTATGGTAAAATCAAAAATACTTTCATTGACAGCTTTTACAATCTGTATCAAGGACTCAATTCCCTTTTGTGGAACAAATCTACCAGCAAATAAAATATGGATTTTATTGTTATTAAGCCCTTCATATTGTGATTGCGATGATTGCTTAAAGCCATTATAAATAAGAGGTATATCTAATAAAGTACCAAATTTCTTTTTATAAGCTTCCGTAACAGATATGCTATTGCTCACATTTGCATGATTTTTTATTATCCATTTTTCAACCAAGGATCCAATCTTGTTCCAATCTTGCCATAACACAGTATTATGAAGTGTCCTTACTAATTTAAATTTTGTCTGAGGAAAAATTTTTGAGAAAATGAAAACAGACAAATCTGGTATTTCTGTATGAGTGTGTATTACGCTCGGTTGATATTTGTCATATAATTTTTTAAGTCTGAATGGGAAAAATATGATTGCTTTCTTATTATTACTAATATTAGATCTGTGATATTGTATATTACAAGATTCTAGTTCTTTTATCATTTCTTTTGTATATGCGGAATTACCACGTACTACTTCCACTATATGATATTCAAACTCTTTATTCTCTGATTTTGCTATGTTAAATGCAATTCTTTCAGCACCTCCCATTTCCAGATGGGTGATAATTTGAAAAACCACTGTTTTCATAGACCTTTATTCTTTAATATTGACATAATACCATTATATTCTCTGAGAGCACAATTCTCTGTATTATAATTTTTTTCAATTTCTTTAGAATGTTCTCCCATTGCTTTTAAATCGCATGAATGGAAATAAGATAATGCATGAACTAGAGAATCCTGCTTTAGGGTGTCGAATACAACACCGTTTATATCCTTTTGAATTAGTTCTGGATAACAACCATTATAAATAGACGTGGCTACAGGAAGGCCACACGACATTGCTTCGGGAATAACCAAGCTCCAATTATCTTGTAATGTAGGAAGAATAAATACATCTGCAATGGCATAATATTTATAGACTTCAGAATACTCTACCCCCCCAATTACATGAATAGAATTATCTATTTTATATTTTTCTTTTAAATTATCTACCAGATTACCACCTCCTAAAATGATTATATTATCTTTTGGATATCCTTTTATATGTTTCTCCCATGCTTCTAGTAGGAACGTAACTCCCTTGTTGTAAACACATCTACCACAAAATAAGAAAGTAATGCCATCCGGATTTTTATATTTTCCTTTTAACTCGAATAGTAGTTTATGGTCTATTTTCTTTATCTTTTCTGACAAGCCACTACCATCCGCGCTCATGCCTCCAATCTTTATTTTATCAGGTTTAACACCTAATGATAATAGATATTTTTTTGTTTCTATTCCATTTACTAAATAGCCAGTAATGAATTTGTCAGTAAGTTTTCTGTGAATTTTTTTGAGGAAATTACAGTTTCTTTCTGTATGCATTGTTCTTTCATACCCCATGAATACAGGGATTTTATATAACAATGAGTACAATATAATCATTGGAGTCCATTGGAAGAATCCTTCAGTAATAAGAACATCTGGCTTATATTTTCTGATAGTTCTCAAAAAACCATGAAGAAACGGAATCTTTTGACCATATTCTATTTCAACTCTCTTAAAAGACATAGTGGCTGTATCAAAAAGATGCTCACCTCTAAATGAAATTGCATTCCCTTTCATCTCATCTTTTATCCTTTTTAAAAGAGAATCATAACGACCAATATATCTGTTTTCAGAAAACATGATATAGAAGTCACCATCAAAGAGTTTATTTAGCTCTTCATAAAAAGGTAATCTGTAATCCAAAAAAATAGGATTTGCGTATAATACTTTCATATTGGATCTTTAATTTTATCTGTTACCTGTGAATATATTATAAGATATAGGATAATATTTTTTCCATATTCTTGCAATGTAAATAATCAATATTGTAACTATTATTGGCAATAAAATAAACGTAAGTAAAGCAACCAATTCATTATTCCTAAAAATTAATGCAATTCCATTTTTTATAATCTTTATAAAATAGCAATGAGAGGCATATATAACAAAAGAATAGGAAGAATATTGTATTATATACTTAAAAATATATTTTGGTAGCATATTAATTGCTTGCCAAAAAATAATTAAACCTATAATAGTATTCAATCTATGAATAATAATATTATTATACGGGAATATTCTTATCGAATAGGATATCCAGAACAATAAAGGTAATATAAGTAAATATTTTTTGATTCTATATTTTAATATATCATCATCGGATGAAATTAAACATCCTATATAAAAAAAGAATATTGCTTCTGTGGACATAAAGGAAGAATCCACAGGATTCCATAAGAAGAACATTACTAATAAAGGCAATACCCGTATAAGCACATATTTAGAATAAATAATCCATTGATATATTGGAACAAGCATCATTAAAACAAACAAATCTCTAACATACCATAATGGGCCATTCCACTTACTTAATAATAGATTATATATAAAAGATGATATTGATGATATGTTGTTTAAAGCCTGGTTATTTACGATAAATAAAATTACAAGACAAAACAAATTCCATAGAATAAAAGGAACGAACAATGTTTTTATCTTATTATATAATAATGTTTTATACCTGCCATAAGTATTATATTGTTTTTTGCAAAAGAAAAAACCTGATATTATGAAAAAATAAGGGACTGCAACTTGTGTAAAAATCAAGACAGAATCCTGTACAATTTTATTGATTCCAAAGCCAGTCCACGTTCCAAAAAATGCAAGATAATTTAATGAATGTCTATACAACACAAATATTGTTGCAATCAGACTTGTCACTCTTATCTTGTCACTTAAATCCTTATCTACCATAATATTTTACTCTAGTATAATAAAAGCTCAAAACCACTATCATAAAATAAATTACGGTAATGGAACATGCTTTTCCGGAAAGGAATCCATATGAATAACCATTTAACATAGAACAAGATGCTGCAGCTAAAAGTCCCAAACAACCTATTCTACTTCTCCTTTTTAATAAATATATGACATTCGTACAATAATGGTATATTAATAATATAATACCTACATATCCAAGACTACCATAAATACCAATATAATTATTGTGCGCATCAGGAGATGCTTTATCACCGAATGCAGTCGCAGCACGTTCTATACATGCAAATCCCCAGCCGAATAAAGGTTTCTGATCCGCCAAATCCATCATTGTCTCCCATAATTCAGTTCTACCAGTTGCACTTTCTATTGCTGTCATATCTTTTCCTGGCATAATAAAGAATAATAGTTTAGTAATAAGGTCTTGATTAAAGTATAGGAATAATGCAATTATTATTAAACCAAATGCATATATAATATTCCCTGAAAAAAACAAAGATATTATCATTCCAAGAATGGCAGAAGCATTTGCTCCACTACTTGTGGAAGTAATTAAAATACAAACAGAAAACAGCATTGTAAATTTCAAATATGAACTTCTCTCAGAATCATGTATTTTCATATTCAAATATTCAGCTAAGCAATAGGAAAACAACATCGCTGCAGAAGAAGCACTTGTAAGTTCATGAATAAACAGACTTGGCACAAATAATACACGATGGAAAATAGCCTCAAAAAGTATAATACTATAACATATCGTAATAAATACTTTTTCCATAGTTTTAAAATCATGAATTTGCGAGAAAACCCAGAACAATAGTAAACATAATACTATCATTTGGAATGATAAGAAAAAGGCAAATGTTGGAATAAAAGCCCACAAAGTACTTATTAAAGCATATGTATAGAGAATGAGAATAGACTTTACAGGACCATTGCTCCTTAAATAAGTATTTCCTATAATATTATGATTTTTTCTATATACTATAAGCAATAATCCAAAGATACATACTACTTGCAAAGCCTTTGCAATTCCACCACCATCAGCAGGGATGAAATCTACTCGATACAACCACACAAAAAACAGAATTACAATAATCTTATTATGTATAAGAGCGTTTTTTGCGTTTTTATATAAAAAAGATAATAATTTATTCATAATATCAACTTAATAAATCGATCCACCTCTTACCTATATTATCAATAGAATATTTGGCACAACTTTTTTTACCTTCTTGAGCTATCTTTAAAAGACACTTTTTATTGTTTATTAGAAAAATCAATTTATTTTCAAATTCTCTTTTGTTATTATACTCCACAATAAATCCATTGCTTCCATCTTGAATAATATCATGCAATGCTACAAAAGAATCCATAACTACAGGAACTACTCCTGTTTGCAAAGCCTCTATTATAGTGAGACCCCATCCTTCATTTTTTGACGTCATCATGAATATTGACGCTTTCAAATAATATGGCAACGGGTCATTTCGACCCGTAAATACAACATTATTAATGTGTTTCCTTTTGCAATATTCTTCATAGAAAATTCTATCATCGCCATCTCCGACTATCACCAATTTCCAATCTGTTTTTTGTAACTCTACATTTTTCCATATGTCCAAAGCTACAGAAATTCTTTTTTGCACTTCGTATAACCTTGCTACAATCAATACAATCTTCTCTTTCTTTGTATAATCTATTGTTATGTTATCGAATGATGCTGGATTATTTATATATATTAGCTTTTTCCCATCTATATTCAGATCTTTCTTATATACATCTATAAATCTTGAAGATAACAATATCGTTTTATCTGATAAAAGGTAACTTTGTTTATGTTCTCTTTTTAGCTTTCTGACACTGTATAACTTGTATATGGGATAGATAAACGGTATAATATATTTAAGCTTGGAACTGCTGTATTTTATCGCATCTTTTAGCTTTAATGCTTCAAACATAGGTTTATTATGAAACACAGTATATAACCTTACGTTTAGGCCACTTCTAGCAGAGTCAATAATCGGAGTATAAAAGAAATGGCTTTGATTAATGATTACATTTATTCTATTATTTATTAAATATTGTCTTAAAGAATTACTATCAGTAAGATTCTTCAATTGACTGGAATTTATAAATGGGAATGTATCATCATATTCAGAATTATCGAATCTGAGATTGAATATATTAAAACCATGTTGGGATAGGTATTTTGAGAGTAAATAGGTAACTCTTTCTATACCTCCTATTTTAGGCTCTGGATAATATGTTGTAATAAACAGTAAGTTCATCATACTTTATATTTATGAGCTTAATATTCTATTAGCTTAAATTCTAAATTATTTAGCATAGAGGCTCTTCTTGCAAAATCGCTATTGTACATTAAATTGGACTTCGCTAAATAAACCTTTTTTGCATTTGCGATTAAATAAAAATCTACAAATGTTTTGATATTTACTTCATCTGAACTTTCGAAATCAATGTGTCCAACACGACCTTCTGCTACATATACATATTTTCGTTTTTTTGCTTCATTAAGAAATGTAATGCCGTCAGATGTCACTAAAATATGGCAATTATTGTCGTTGTATAGTTTATCTAATACATTAAGTGATTGATTTATTAATTTTATTCTTTCCGAATTTTCTAAAATTATTCCTGATGAATCTTTGAAATCACCGAGTAATTGGACAAATCGAAATGATACAGATATATAATTACTCTTTTTTAGTATAGCCCAATGCTTGTTTAATTCTTTTTCAATCAATTCACTTGGCTTAAATAATTCATTAAATAATCTTCCAAATAATATGTTATCATTCGGACCTGCATTTGTATATATGTGTGTCTGGCTTCCATTTGGAGATAATCTTTTATCAAAATAATGATTGATAAGTTTAAATGCTTTACCGTTTTGTATAAGTTTATCTATGTTTTTGTTATACATAACATACACAACATTAGTGTCTGGACTATAAATAACATCTTCTTTTTTTATAATCCAATCATATTGATTTGGTGTTATTATCGACTTAGATCAAACGGAGAAATCCAATTTATCCTGAATTGTTTATTGTTGTTCTTACACCAGTTATACACTGTAATTGCACCTTTAAATCTATCACTTAATCCACCATGCCAAGAATACCCATTGACCATAAATATATAAATAGGCTCTTCTCCTGGCTTAGACGATTTTTCGTTATAATATTTTTTTTCTTAATTCTTTCTCACCGTGTCTGCATTCAATTAAAAAATATTTCCATTTATCTATCTTTCGAATTATATCTAAAACTATATTCTTTACAATTGTAATAATATTATCTTTTCCCATATGTTCAGATATTATATAAATAGTTGATTAACTTTATTTTTTTTGATTCACAAAGAAACTTAAAGATCTTATCTTTAATATTATTAGGTTTATATAGAGATATGTCGCCTAAAATATTATCTATACAATCTGTTGAGTAGACTGTAAAAAGTTCTTTTTCTTTTAACAACAATCTTAGAGGTGTTATATAAAAACTCATCACTTTATTTTTTTGCATTTGATCTTGAATATTTAATTTATTTATAAGTTGCAAACTTAATTTTTTGTAAGTGAAAGCTAAGTTATAAAGCTCCTCTAAATTTTTGGACTTTCTAGTAAGATTATCTCTATTCAATAAATAAGGGTTTCTATAATAATAATCAGAGTTTTTTGATAATACAATTCGTTTTGATAATAAAAGATATTGATGTGAAAATATCGCGTCTTCACCTAAGCTGATTTTTTCATTAAAATATAAGTTGTTTTTTCTTATTATATCAGTAGAAAATAGTTTACCCCAAATTTGTACTCTATTTATTAAGTTATATTTCTTCAAAAATGGCTCTATCTCAGCAATGTCACATTTTTCATCGTTATAGTCAATATCCATCCACTTTCTGAACTTGTCATCTTCATCAATACATCTGAATCCCTGTATCACATAAGTATATGGGTCTCCATCACTTGCCTTTATTAGATGACTGATGTAATGAGAAGAAACCCAATCATCAGAATCTGCAAAAATAATCCATTTACCCTGAGCTTTCTTTATACCAAGATTTCTCGTGTCACTAACCCCTTTATTCTCTTTCTCGAAATATCTGATCCTTTTGTCTTTCTTTGAGAATTCCTGACAGATAATACCAGAATTATCAGTACTTCCATCATTAATTAATAGAAGTTCCCAATTATTATAGTCTTGTGATAAAATACATTCTATACATTTAGAAATGAATTCCTCGCTATTATATACAGGAATGATGATTGAAATTAAATCTGAATTCATTATTAGTCAAAGAATTTTTCGTGTTACTCCTTTTAGTCTTATTTTTTTATATAATAAGCAGTATAATCTAGTATAAAAGGAATAGAGATGCCAATAGTTTATAAATAAAATATATTTTTTTTCAATGTGCACTTGTATATATTCCTTATACATAGGACTTTTTAGAATCTCTATTATTTCTTTATATATTCGATTATCAAAATGCAGTTCCGGAATAAAGAAACATTTTATATTACTTATGGTTCGGTTTATTATAATTAGATCTCTTATCTTTGGAGAACAGTTATCAGTAAGATCAAAGAGCAATTTTTTCATTCTTTCACCATACTCATAAGAGCAAACCTTAGATTGCATGATAGAATTATTATTGATAAAATAACAATAAACTTCTTTATCTATACAGACCATTTTATTTACTCTTCTCGCAATCGCTATATTAAGTAGCCAATCTTCTCCCACAGTAAAACTGAGAATTTGTTTGAAATCGTCTTCCAGAATTAAATCTTTACGGTATAGACCGCCCCATAGATAAGGAGCAATATCTGCATTTATAACTTTTGAAAGATAATTTTCATTTCCTATAACTTCCTCATTAAATATTCTGTGTCTTTCTGTTATGTAACTACCATCAGCATATACTCGTCTGTTGGTTCCCTTTACGATATCATATCCTTCTTCTATTTTATTATATAGAACGGCTAATGCATTAGGAAGAAGGTAATCATCTGAATCAAGAAACATAATATATTTTCCTGAAGCCTGCTGAAAGCCTGCTAGTCTGGCGGATGGAAGTCCTCCGTTCTTCTTATGGATTGCTTTAATAACATCCGGATATTTGGAAACAAATTTCTCACAGATATCTCCACTTTTATCAGGACTTCCATCATCCACAAGGATAAGCTCATAATTTGTAAAATCTTGAGATAATACAGATTCAATACAACGAGGAAGATAGGATTCTACATTATATACAGGAACTAATATTGATAAAATTATCATATATTCTTATTTGATGTTATCATAGACAATAAATCATTCTTTATTTTTTCATAGTCCATTGGATTATTTGGAAAGTTATCTTTCGTAATCTTACTTATTTTATCACTAAAAAGAATATGAACTTTCCCTTTTTTATAGGATATTCGGTTAAACAAATTTGATATACCTTTAAATCTACATCTATATTCTTCATCTCCATCTAAATCTTCTATCCATATAACAGGAGTTTTTAATCCTAAACATGGTAATGCACAATGTATTTTATTAGTTATTACAGCCCTCGCTTTAGAATATTTAATTATTAAATCTTCAGCTTTTTTAAGCATATTTTCATAACTATCAAATTCTATAATATGATTCAAATATTCTGCTTCAAGTAATATATTCTTATCTAAAATTTTTATATACGTATTAACTATATTCGCTGAATCAAATAGTTTTCGTATATAAGATCGTTTTTGCTTAAGTTTATGAGAGATTACAAATAGTAATTTTGGATGTATAACAAACTGCTTTATGAGAGTAATATAGTTATTAATTTTTAATATACTATTATTAGGATAAGTCAAATCAGAAATATAAATTGTATTATTTCTTTCTTTTGAAAAATATTTTTCACCTAATGTGAGAGTCAGACACCCTGTATAGAACGCATCCACACCCTTTTTCTTTAACATTTCAACAGTATTGTAATCTCTGCAACCTATAGGTTCATATTTTTTTAAATATGAAATAGATTCACTATTTAATAACTTATCTTTTGCAATAGCGTTAATATGAAATGCATAAAATATAGGATGTATTTTATTTGATGGAGGCCAATTATTAGGGTTTCTCATAAACCATGCATTCATTATAACCTCAACGTCTTCACCGTCATAAGAATTAAGACTCTCTCTTTCTAAAAGAATTATATATTCCTTCTTACCCATAAACTGCGCAGCAGCTAATGACTGTATAAAATCACCAATATTTTCACCTCTATGTACAATTATTCCTCTTTTCATTTTTATTATATATTGTAAATTTCAAAATCTTTATTATTAACCATAGCTGCAGTTTTGGCAAATGCGCTATTATACATATCTTTATTTTTTACAAGATATACTTTTTCTGCTCTGCTAATAAGCATAAAATCCAAAAACGTTTTCATATTTACATCATCGCTGTTATTATAATCAATATGACCTACCTTACCAGGTATGATGTATATGTCTTCTAGATTGTCTTTTGCGTAATTCAAGAATCTTATACTATCTGCAGTGATTAATATTTTATTATGAGAAGTAGCCTTCCTTCTTATTTCTTTTACTGCTTGGACACAACTTTTCAATAATTGTACTTTATTTTCTTCCGAATACTCCTTTCCTGTACAATCTGTAAAATCGCCCATGATTGTAGTAAATCTGAATGATATGGAAATATATTTATTTCCTAACTGTTTTAAGTTTTTATCTATTTCGGTTTGTAATCTCTCGGAGGGCTTGAATAACTCGTTAAAACGTAGATAAAAATTATGCAAGTCTCTATACATATTCGTATACACATGTATCTGCTTAAAATTTTTGTATAGATTATTATCACACCACTGAGTTAAGAGCTGATATTGATTATTTAAAATTTCCTTTCTATTACAAGTACGTGGTTCCATTAAACAAACTTTAGGTTCCGCATTATGACATGAATAAGAAACATCAACTGTATCAATTAGCCAATTATATTTATTAGGTATTAAATAATCTTGAAGACGGAATGGATGAACAAAGTTTATTCTGAAATCTTTATTATTATTTATGCACCAATCATAAACAGATACGATCCCTTTCAGTCTGTCTGCCAACCCACCATGCCATATAAAACCATTGCATGAAAATATGATTTGATTATTCGTTTTTGTGATACCACCATTATTGTTATAGTATTTATTTCTCAATGCTTTTTCTTGATACTTTTGTTGTTGCAAAAAGAAACGCCAAGCTCCCAATACATTTATTTCTATATTATAATAGAATATCTTTATTGGATGAAAATATTTAAATTTGATCTGTTGTATATTCATAAATTTATTTTTTTATATCTAAAATCCATTCTATTCTCAAGAAAGTACAAAATATTCTTATCCAGTGTTTTATATACATTGGTAATAGTTTTATGCGGGTCACTAATTCATTATTTAAACCCATTTTATATTTCTTCCATGCTTTATAATAATTTCTTTCGTATTCCATAGGATTATATTTTCTCACACATAATACTATGGTTGGATAATGAGAATTATAATATTTTTTGCGATGATAACCACCTGCTCGCAAATACTGCCATGGAAATATACCAAAATCAGAAGGATCTCTGTGAGCTTTAATATCCCATTTCTTACATAAAATAGTCAAAACACTTTGATCTTCTCTATGAGCCCTAAAATTCTTGGGATTTTTTATTTCTGGTAAATATATTTTTGGATCCAATACTCTTATATCAGACATCGCCTGCAACCATTCTTCCATATAATGTATACTATTTGGACTTTTTCTTAATAGAATATATCCACCAAGCAATTGGTTACCTGAATAATCATTACAATTAAGCAATACGAATGATTCCATTTTTGTAAAACATTCTGCTAAAAGAGGTTGTTCAAAAACCATAATATCTTCTCCACTTTCCTGCATATCAGGAATCAATTTATGAATGTCGTCTATAAATACAGAACCCGAATCACAATAAAAAAGGTAGTCTCCTTCTGAAATACTTTCAAAAGCTTTGAGAATAATATAAGGTTTCCAAAACCATAATCCATACCCTCTTTTCACATTAAAATGAGCAGGGAATTTTGATTTTAACTCAACTAAATCTTCAGAAGAATATTCAAATACTTTATCCGCCTTTCCTTTCTCATAAGCTGATTTTGTATTAAGTATTTGCTTTTCTCTATATTTTTCATCTGCAAAATTTACTACGTATAACATATATTGTAATTAATTATATATTAATA
>ULTX01048578.1_pt1 | contig 18298 bp, 10 predicted proteins | sample 1958041 | NCBI WGS metagenome assembly ULTX01 (sample SAMEA4835747, study PRJEB28245) | human gut metagenome | biome: gut microbiome; material: fecal sample | place: Denmark | collected 2008
ATCTGTGGACGTCATGATTCATTACCTAATTATCCAAAGACCTACTTTGCGACCTCACACTATATTATCAAAACTCATGATTTGCAGATCAGTGACCATGGAGAATTTATGAGTGAGATACCGTGGGTTGAGCGTTCATTTGTGGCAGGTTTAAAATGGACAAGAGACGAACTGGTTTGGTATGTGGACGGAAAGTTCAATCCATCACTTTCCCGATTACAGGTTATCGTGATTATGATGACAAAGCTGCAGTCGTTAAATATCCGCAAGCGAGTGGAGAATATGAAGGTTATGTTTGGTTCAATGGCGCAAATGGTGTGACACGTTCTTACCATTTGAAATACCACCGCAACGATATTCAGGGTACAGGTGATGACGGTTGGAAAAATCGAGGCGGAGATGGGCTGAACCTGATAGCCCCTTATGAGCATTTCTATAATACCGACGGTTTCGGGATACGTCCGGTATCAATAAAGTAAGCGTCGCACCTCTTGGCAGCTCACTCCAATACACTGTCCAGATAGGTTTTCATGTAGGCCGGATAGAGGAATTTAGGTACGTTGCACCCCGAATAAATCGCGGGATAGAACCGTTCAGTAGCAGATGGTCAAGCGGCGTATCGGCGGCTGTCGCCCGTATTTCGGAGTAAGACATGGGCACCAGCTCGAATACCCGGTACGTACCGTTAGGGGTTGCGTGACCTTTTTCAGTATGGCGAACTGCGAATTGCCCGAAAGGATGAACCTTCGGTCTGCGTCATCGTCCACAATGCCTTGTATATTATATGACAAGAGATTCGGAGCATTATGCACCTTATCGAGAATCATGCCCTCCACGTGCCGGTTCAGAAAAGCGACCGGGTCGTTTTCGGCAAAGTTCCGCATGTCAAGGTTCTCCAAAGAGTTGTACGGCAGGTGCGGAAACTGATTACGGATCAGCGTTGTCTTGCCGGACTGACGGGGATCAGTAACCAGCGGAAGGTTCACCTGGAAGTTGAAGAGAATTTTGGAAAGTTTAATCCGCCGTATATTTGCCGAAGCCTAAATAAACAGTACTTTTACACAGTCATTTCAAAACACAAATCACAGCATGGAACCCTTTATACATTTGCATGTTCATACCCAATATTCGTTGCTCGACGGACAAGCCTCTATTGATGCGCTGATTAATAAAGCGTATGATGATGGCATGCGTGCTATTGCCGTTACCGATCATGGTAATATGTTCGGTATAAAAGAATTCTTCAATAAGGTAAATAAGAAGAATGGAAAGGTACAAGGCACGATCAAGGATTTACAAAAGGAACTGAAGACGTTGGGTGCCAAAGAGGAACGGACCGATGAGGAAAACGCCCGGTTGGCAGAAATCCCCGGCTTGTTGGAAAAGACCCAAGGTGATCTGTTTAAGCCGATTATCGGATGTGAATGTTATTGTGCCCGGAATCACCGCCTCCAGAAGACGGAAAAGGAAGACCGAAGCGGATGGCACTTGATTGTTCTTGCCAAGAATATGACGGGATATAAGAACCTGATCAAGATTGTTTCCCAATCATGGACGGAAGGTTTCTACGGACGTCCGCGTATTGATAAGGAATTGTTGGAACAACATCGGGAAGGGTTGATTGTCTGTTCTGCTTGTCTGGGTGGAGAGATTCCACAGAAGATTATGCACGGAAATATTCATGCTGCCGAAGAAGCCGTGCTGTGGTTCAAGCAATTGTTTGGAGAAGATTATTATCTGGAGCTGCAACGTCATGAGACACATCGGGCGGATGCCGACCAGACTGTATATAAACATCAGGTAGAAGTCAATAAGGTCTTGATTGAATTGGCTCATAAACATGGTGTCAAGATTATTGCTACCAATGATGTGCATTTCGTCAACGAAGAGGATGCAGATGCACACGATCGCCTGATCTGCTTGAGTACGGGAAAGGATCTGAATGATCCGAATCGTATGCGTTATACGAAACAGGAGTGGATGAAGACTACTGCCGAGATGAATCAGATTTTCGGCGATATCCCGGATGCTTTGCGTAATACGCTGGAAATAGCAGATAAGGTTGAATTCTATAGTATTGACAGCGGACCGATTATGCCAACCTTTAATATTCCGGAAGACTTTGGAACGGAAGAAGGTTATCGGCAGAAGCTGACAGAGCAAGATCTGTTTGACGAGTTCACGAGGGATGAAAACGGGAATGTTGTCTTAAGTCAGGCAGATGCGGAAGCGAAGATCAAGAAATTGGGCGGATACGACAAGTTGTATCGTATCAAACTCGAAGCCGATTATTTAGCTAAGTTGACGCATGAAGGAGCCAAGCCTCGTTATGGTGATCCTTTGTCGGATGAAGTCAAGGAACGTTTGAACTTTGAGTTGCATATCATGAAGACGATGGGTTTCCCGGGTTACTTCTTGATTGTACAGGATTTCATTCGGGCTGCCCGAGAAGAATTGGGTGTTTCAGTAGGACCGGGCCGTGGTTCTGCTGCCGGTTCAGCGGTAGCTTATTGTTTGGGAATTACCAAAATCGACCCCATTAAATACGATTTGCTGTTTGAGCGTTTCCTGAATCCGGACCGTATTTCTTTGCCTGATATTGATACCGACTTTGATGATGACGGACGTGGCGAAGTGCTTCGCTGGGTAACGGAGAAATATGGTGCGGAACGTGTAGCACATATTATTACGTATGGTACGATGGCTACGAAGTCGGCTATCAAGGATGTGGCACGAGTTGAGAAAGTTCCGTTGGCCGAATCCAACCGATTAGCTAAGCTGGTACCCGATAAAATCCCGGATATGAAGAAATTCAAGCTCAAGGATGCCATTGAATATGTGCCGGAGCTGAAAGAAGCTGCCAATGGAACGGATCCGTTGGTTCGGGATACCTTGAAATATGCCCAAATGCTGGAAGGTAACGTTCGTAATACCGGCGTTCATGCTTGTGGTGTGATCATCGGCCGGTATGATATATCGGATGTTGTGCCGGTAAGTACAGCGAAAGATAAAGATACGGGCGAAGAAATGCTGGTAACGCAGTATGAAGGTTCTGTGATTGAGGAAACGGGTCTGATCAAGATGGACTTCTTGGGACTAAAGACACTTTCCATCATCAAAGATGCTATTGAGAATGTCCGGTTAACGACAGGACATGACTTGGATATCGATCATATCAGCCTGGAAGATCCGGCTACTTATAAACTGTATTGCGAAGGAAAAACAACCGGAACCTTCCAGTTTGAATCGGCCGGTATGCAGAAATACCTGAAGGAACTGCAACCTTCTAAGTTCGAAGACTTGATTGCCATGAATGCCTTGTATCGTCCGGGACCTATGGATTATATTCCTTCTTTTATTGCCCGTAAGCAAGGAAAGGAAGAAATCAAGTACGATATACCTGTCATGGAGCGTTATTTGAAGGATACGTATGGTATTACCGTATATCAGGAGCAGGTCATGTTGCTCTCCCGTCTGCTTGCTAACTTTACCCGTGGTGAAAGTGATGCCCTCCGAAAGGCGATGGGAAAGAAACTGATCGAGAAGATGAATGCCTTGAAGACTAAATTCTTGTCGGGTGGAAAAGCCAATGGGTATGAAGAGGCGACGTTGAACAAGATTTGGGCAGACTGGGAAAAGTTTGCTTCGTATGCTTTCAATAAGAGTCACGCTACTTGTTATTCGTGGGTGGCTTATCAGACAGCTTATCTGAAAGCCAACTATCCATCGGAATACATGGCTGCCGTGTTGAGCCGAAGCTTGTCGAACATTGCCGATATTACCAAGTTCATGGACGAATGTAAGGCAATGGGAATACAGGTGTTAGGTCCGGATGTTAATGAGTCTATTCTGAAGTTTAGTGTAGATAAGCAAAAGAATATCCGTTTTGGAATGGGCGCAATCAAGGGCGTTGGCGAATCGGCTGTTCAGAATATTATCGAGGAACGGAAGAAAAATGGTCCGTATAAAGATCTGTTTGATTTCGTAGAACGAGTTAATCTCTCAGCTTGTAACAAGAAGAATATCGAATCGTTGGCTTTGGCGGGTGCATTCGATAACTTCCATGTACAAAGGGAATCTTTCTTTGTGGATAATGGAAAAGGAGAGACATTCCTGGATGTGCTGGTTCGTTATGGAAGTAAATACCAGACAGACAAGGCAACGGCGGCGAACTCTTTGTTTGGAGATGAAAACTTTGTCGCTATCGCTAAACCGGAAATTCCTCATGCCGAGCGATGGAGCGATCTGGAGCGTCTGAACAAAGAGAAGGATTTGGTAGGTATTTATTTATCGGCGCATCCGCTGGATGAATACCGTATCATTCTGCAGTATGTATGCAATACGGGCATGGTTGAGCTGAACGATAAGGAAACGCTGGTAGGACGGGAAGTGCTGGCTGGCGGTATCGTTACAGGTTTCCGTGAGGGAACAACCAAGACCGGTAATCCTTTTGGTATTCTGAAGGTGGAAGATTTTACCGGAAGCGGGGAAATTGCTTTGTTTGGTCAAGACTATATCGAATACAGTAAATATGGAAAGCCGGGCATGTATTTGTTGATTAGCGGAAAGATGGAAGCCCGCAAGTACAACGACAAGATCTTTGATTTCCGGATTTCGTTTATTAAGTTATTGCCGAACGAGAAAGATAAACTGATTGAGAATATTCGGATTACGGTACCTATCCATGATTTGGATGAGCCGATGATTAATGAATTGTCAACTTTGATCAAGAACAATCCGGGAAATAGTTTGTTATATTTCCGGGTAGTGGATGGAAGTAATAATATTGCATTAAATCTGTTCTCTCAAAATGTACGGTTGAAGATCACGAAAGAGTTGATTGATTACCTGAGTGAGAGTGAAACCATCGACTTTAAAATAAATGGATAAAGTTAGTGCAGGCAAATAAAAATTCGTATTTTTGCCTTCGCTTTGACAAAGGGATTTGAATTTAAATCATTTTATAATATGGCTTTACAAATTACAGACAGCAATTTCGAAGAGTACCTGAATGCAGGTAAACCTATGGTTCTTGATTTCTGGGCAGAATGGTGTGGTCCTTGCCGCATGGTTGCGCCGATAATCGACGAGTTGGCTCAGGAATATGAAGGACGAGTTACTATTGGTAAGATGGACGTTGATAACAACGACGATGTAGTTGGTCAATTCGGTATCCGTAACATCCCTACAGTTTTGTTCTTTAAGAACGGAGAAGTAGTGGATAAGATTGTAGGTGCTACTAGCAAAGACAAATTCGTTCAGAAAATAGAAGCTTTATTATAAGTTTCATAAGGTACAAAGAATAAAAAGCGGGACTGATACAAGATTCGGATGAAAATTCCGGTTGTCGTATCAGTCCCGCTTTTCTGTTTTACCTTTTAAGGTCGGACGTTCATTTCAGCGAAACGGGCTCCGGCGTTCAGGAAGTGGGCTGTGATCCAGAATACGGTCCAGCTTTCCGAATAGCCACCACGTAATTTATGGACGTTCGACATATCTCCATGCTGGGCAAAGTTGGTCTGTTGTAACTGTTCTCCCTGACTTCCGTAAGGATTCGTCAGTTGGAAGCAACTGCGATACATAACTTTTGCCAGCTTTTTAAGGGATTCATTGTTCAGCCAAATGCCCATTTTATACACTTCGGGTGTGAACATGACTCCATAAATATCAATATGTTGGTTCTGAGGTGAAACGACTGTCCAGCCGGTTGTGCGGAAATGATGATCCGCCATTCGTCCCGGTGGCAACGGAATGTCCCAGACAACGGTATAACTCAGGCATACATCCATGGCATGTTTCGCCCAAGCCAGATACTTTTCCTCCTTCAATGCTTCGTAAAGGGAAGCAAATCCTTGGAAAGCAGCCCAGGCTCCTTCTTTATCCTCACAAGTAGCGTCGAGTGTTCCTCCCCAATACGGTTCGCGCATGGTTAAATGTCTTTCCGTAAAAACGGAAGCTGCTTTAACGGCTGCCTCTTTATACGCTTCTTTTCCGAATAACTGATGAGATAGGATTAATGGAGCGATCAGAAATCCTTCTGCCGTCGAGTAAGGACGCCAGTCGGCTTTCAGGATACGGGTTGCTTGTCCGTCGCAAGCCTTTTTCAGGAATGTTTCCCATTGGCTTGTATTGTATTTCCCACTTTTGCGGGCAACTTCGATGGCTTTGGCTATATTATACATGGCTTGTCCGCACGATACCGGATCGCCACCGTGGTATTCTTTCTTGTCGAGGAAATAACCTACCGGAAACATTCCGTCTTCCTTCACCGGATAGGTGGCAAGAAAATCGAGAGACTGTTGTACATAGTCGGTAATCTTCGGATCATTTAATTCTTTATCCAGGCATTGAAGCGCATATCCCAACGATCCGGCTTGTCCGCACCAGCCCATGACGATATCTTTCCGATAACTCTTTTCATACATCCCGAATCCTTTCACATCACCTTCTTCCAACCAGCGGGTTTGGGCGAAATGATACTTGGCCCGGATAATTTCGTCGAAAGGAGTAAAGGCATCGGCATCGAAAGGCTGGTACATTTCCAACGCCGTGTAAAGCGGTTGTTCAAATCCGCTTCCTTCTTGCCCGATAGGATATACCTGGATATAAAATTCCTTCTCTACAATACGTCCGGGTTCCATGTCCAGATACGTATCCGTATATTTCATCGGCTGGTGTTGTAGGGCTTTGGCCACGCTATGCTGACGGTTATATCCAATAGGACCGGAATAAAGAACAAATTCGGTTCGGTCGGCATAGGTTTCAACTCCCATCGACCACCATTGGTCGGCCAAACGGGCTCCTCGTACCGGACTGGGAACAGTATGCAGAGCGGCAGCCTTTAACTTTCCGGCTTGTTCGAGCATACAAAACGGCATCGGGTAACGATGGTCCTCGAAAATGGCAAATTCACCCGGCTGACTGGTATAAACCGGTATAATCTTATCGTTTACCTTGGCTCCGGCTGGATTGCCATAGTATAAGATACCTGGCATGAAAGGCTTTAATCCTCCATCTCGCCATTGGAAACGAACGGATAAGGAAGCTTTGCGAAGTGTGTCTTTTCCTGCCCACTGATATCGGCGAATCCCATGGATCAGTCCGTTTTCTTCCAATCGGTAAGCATCCCGGACAAGCATTTCTCCTTGCCCGATTGGCAATTTTCCGGTTAGGATTGTCCAACCGTTTACGTTTTCTTTTTGCGTAGGTGAGCCGTGAACCCAGGCACTCATCCAGTCGTTTTGCCAATCGGTAGCAACCGACCATAAGCCTTCGGTGGGAGATTGCAGTACGTTTTCTCCACTAAGCGTAAAGGCAACGGCATACGTCTGGTTGGCTGTTTGAGTGATTTTCAAGTCGGCTTGTCCAGCTTTTTGTCCGTTTACGGTCCAGCTGGTGCAGAGGCCAAGGACCCACATCATTACTTTTTTCCACATAATAGCTATCTGTTATTTAGGTTGTTTATATACTTGGTTTGAAACTTTTTGTCAGAAAAACAGGATTTTCTGTAACACGTCTTTTTAAGAAAAAGAACTGTTTTTCCCGTTAGAGGAGCCATTTCCTGCCTAAAAATACGAAGAAAAGGCGATTTTTTACGGGAAAATAGACTTGAAAGTCGTTGTTTTTGAAGAAAAAAGTAGGCAGAAACGGAAACGTTTCCTACTATCTTTTCCTAAAAAGCCGGCGTGTTTTTGTTTTTTCCCGGCATAAATTCCGAAAATTGCCTTTAGCATGCCTTTTTCATCCTCTATTCTTCCAAAAAATGATCTCAAATCAGTGCTGTTTTTCGTTGACAAATCTCTATTAAAATAGACGAAAAAATAAACACATCCCCCAAAGGCAAGCATCAATTTCTTTCTTGAAATTCATCCTGCAAGTAAATAAGGTTTTTAACAAGCCAAAACGTCAATCCTTAACTCGCTGAGAATCGCCTGTACGAAATCATTCCTGTACTTGTATCCGTAGAACACAACAATAGACGACTTCTTTTGACATTTTGACAAAACTGACAAAATGATATCCGTTTTATTTCCGCCCGCGTAAGATATGACGTTTCCCCGGAGGACCCGGCAAACGTTCCATCTGAAATCCGGCAGCCTGCATACCACGGCGGACATCGCCTTTGGCACAGTAGGTAACCAATACGGCTTCGTTGGCAGCATGTGCATAGAGTTTGTCGTAGAAAGGTTGGCTCCACATTTCTGGTTGCTTTTCCGGTGCAAAAGCATCCATATAAATCAAGTCGATGTCACTAGGGAAGACACATTGATTGCTGTCGTCTTCTATTTTATGCAAGATGAACCGGTTCGACAATGCTACTTCCTGGTTCCAAGGAACCTGGTGAAGTTCTTGAAAGCGGTCTTTCTGTTCGGGCCAGACAAGCTCTCCATAGTTCAGAGAAGAGACCAAGTTTTCCGACAACGGATACAATTCAATGCTATGATAAACTACCTGCTTGTCGGTCAGGACTTCTTCCAGTTCCTTCCATGTCAGCAAGGCATTCAAGCCCGTACCGAAGCCTATCTCCAGTAAATGAATAACCGGCTTATCCACCGCATGAAGTCCCGCTTCGATAAAGATATATTTGGATTCCTGCCAGGCTCCGTTGACCGAATGATAATGCTCGTTCATCTCCGGAATAAACAAGGTATGACTGCCGTCGGCCGTTACCTGCAAGACTCTTTCCATATTTTTCTGTTCCATCTTCCTGCAATCTATTATTGGGCAAAGGTAACGGAATATTCATAGACAAGGAAATACAATTCCTTTAAAAGTCGAGTTGCATCATGTCGAAAAACATTGTGCGAGTGTTCCCAGCTATTTCTTCCGGGTCCAACCGTTTGAAACCATTACGTTCATAAAACGGAATAGCTTCGAGATAAGCATCGACTGTCAGGAATCGGAAAGTAGAACTACTAATTTCTTTTTTTAAGCGATATTGAAGAACCACCATCATTTTACGTCCCATACCACAGTTTCTGTATTGTAATGCAATAGCAAAACGTCCAATCTTTACCGCTGGGTAACTTCCAAAATGTTTTGAATGAGGAAAAAGTTTCTTGATTTTTCTCCAAACAGCTTTCGATACCTCTTGTTTAGAAATCTTGTCATTGAATAGGCTAAAATAACCAATAATAACATCCCCATCACATATGAGGAATGTATTGGCTAAACGGTTTTTAGAAAAGGCTTTTGCTTCATTTAATAAAAAACCATTCAATTCGGTATCTCCGCAATCGAATGGCTTCATTTCATAGTCGGAGGTGAGTTGAACTACTTTCATAGACATCAAATACAAATTTCTATTTCTTTACAAATCTCTTTGTACTCTTTCTCCAGTTCTTCCCAATTTTTCCGACGCTCTTCTTGACTCATGTTATCAACTTCCTCCATTAAACGGTCAAAACGTTCTGCGGATTTGCCGTATAAGATAGGTGTCTCTTTAAATGGATACTTTGCTTTCATAGTTATTGTTGTTTACAAGGTTTATGAATGGATACAAAGATAGGGTTTTAGTATTTTACTTCCAATAGATTCTTTCAAAGAATGTTTGTCCTCTTTGAGGTAGATTCAATTTTTATTGTGGCATTTTGGGTAATTGATTTTGTTAATTTCACAATCCGGTAAAACTATTTAATAGAAAAAGATGAGGCAGAAAAGGTTATATCTCTACTTTTGCGCATTGTTGATAGCAGATTATGAGGAGGCGTTGGTTGATAGGAATGGTGGTATGTGCTCAATATGTTCATACCGTTTATGCGCAGACTTGGAGTAAGGAAGATTCTATTCGCCTGGCTAATATTTTGTCGGGTAGGGATACATTGAGACTGAATCCGGAGTTTCAACGTTCTATTCAGAATGGGACGTTCATTAATCTCAATCCGGTAGGGAAGATGAAAAGTGCTTCGTCGAAAGTTCCTTTTACGAAGGATTTCTCCGAATATATCAAATTGGATAAAAGTGTGCTGGTAGAAGGAAAGAAGAGTTGGAAAGACATGCCACCACAGGCGGCCATGCGTGAGCCGATAGAGGTCAAAGAACCTGATTTGAAAGTCAATCCGTTGGTATATACGATTCCCGGACAAGTCAAGCAGACGGCCGTTAAACCTACCGGGCATGATTTCAATGATTTTCTTTCCTATTTGTTAAGTCCGAAATACCGGCAGTTTAAGAAGAATGCCAGCCGGAATACGTATAAGATTTATAACGATATCCCGGCTTTGCAGATTTATCAGAAACAAAAGAAGTTTCGGGAAGAACATCCTGAGCTGATCCTAAAACCCGACAGCCAAGTTACAAAGCCCAAGAAGAAGGCCTTGATAGGTCCGGTGCCCGGATTACATTAGAAAGCTGGCTTTTCCGCTGGTTCGCCGGCAAGCCACCAGTCAATCATGCGGCGGGCGATACTTAGTTTGGCCGGAAGTTCGGGCAGATTCTCTTTACTGAAAAAGGAACCGGCGCTTAATTCATCATCTTGAAGCTTGATGGTTCCACTTTCATAATCGGCGAAGAATCCAATCATAATACCGCTCGGATAAGGCCAGGGCTGACTGCCAAAATAGGTGATATTCTTGATCGTGAGTCCGGTTTCTTCCATTACTTCCCGTCGGACACATTGCTCCAGTGTTTCTCCCACTTCCAGAAAACCGGCCACCAGTCCGTGAAAACTTCCTCGGAAATTGCGGGCATGTACCAACAAAACTTCCTCACCCCGACGGATCAATACGATCATGGCCGGAGAAATAACCGGATAAAATTCCTGATGGCAGGAATCACAGTATTTAGAGATGACCGTATGCCATGCCAAAGGTTTTCCGCAAGCCGGACAAAAACGACTATTGCGATCCCAATGTACCAGCTGATGTGCCTTTCCTGCCCGTTTGTACCAATCGAGCGGTAAATAATTCCAGCTGGCACGCAAACCGATCATGATCCATTGTTCATCTTCAGTTATCTCATACGAGAGCGATGCGGCCCGTGCCGGTAAAGAAGAGTCCAGCACAACTTCAAAGGAGTTGTCTGTACCGAAAGGAGCATTTTCCTGATAAGGAATCTGATAACTACCATTGTTCTTTTTCAGTAATAGCTTGTCTTGGAAGAACAAGAACCAGTAACAAGCCTTATTTTGCTTTTCCATATCTTTCTATTCTAAAATGAAGTTGCAAATTAAAGAAAACTTATTCGTCTCTCGACTTGTTTATTTATATATTTGCATAAAAGTAATCCTTAATAGATGAATGTTTGGGTAAAAAGAATCTGTATCTTCTGTTTGATACCAATTATATTGGCCATCATACTTTCGATATTATTATACATTCCGGCATTTCAAAACTTTGCAGTGAGACAGGCCACTTATTATGCCAGCAAAAGTACCGGAATGCATATAGGCATTGAACGTATTCGTCTTTCATTCCCGATCCAACTGAATATTCACGGAATAGAAGTTATCCAAGATTCTGTTCCTGCTGATACGTTATTCATGTTGGAAGACTTGAATATCAGTATTCGTCCGATACCCTTGCTCAGTAAAGAACTACTGGTGGAATCTGTCGGATTAAAGAACCTTCGGGTTAATACCGGAAAGCTGATAGACGGAATTGAAGTAAAAGGCTTTATCGGAGATTTCCTGGCACGGGCGGATCGGATCAGTCTGGCTACGGAGAAAGGAACATTGAATAACTTGGCTTTATCGGATGCAGCGGTTACCGTCTTTATGACAGAACCGACAACTCCTCCTGATACAACAGCATCTGCTCCGGTCAATTGGCTTTTGAAATTAGAGAAAATAGATCTCACCCGTGTAGCCTTGGCTTTACAGATGCCCGGAGATTCACTGCGTATGTCTGGCTTTATCACGGAAGCCCGTTTAAGAGGCGGAGAAATAGATTTGAAGAATGCCAGTTACCTGGCCGATAAATTTACATACGTTGGCTCGGCTTTGAATTATGATACCGGCGAAGCAGCTCCGTTAAAAGGATTAGATCCATCACACATTGCTTTATCAGATATAGAAATTGATTTAAGTTCACTGCTCTATGCTGGCCAGACTGTTAGGGCGGATATTAACAAGCTGGTTGCCAAAGAACGTTCCGGATTAGAGATCAAACGTTTTGAAGGACAAATAAAGGGAAATCAAGCATCTTTAGAAATTCCGAAACTGGTTTTGGAAACATTACATTCGGAAGCCGAGCTGAAAGGAAATATACCGTATGCAGCCTTTGCAAAAAAACCTAAAGACCGGATGGATGTAACATTCTGGGCAGATTTGGGAAAACAGGATATCGTGACGTTGGCTGGTGAGTTGCCCGAAGAAGTCATCCGGGCTTATCCGGATACAAGTCTGAGAATCCAGGCAGAGGCAAAGGGTAATTTGGCCGCTTTGGAATTAAATAAGTTGGATGCTCAGCTTCCGGGAGCGTTTTCTATCCGGACACAAGGGAAAGGCTCGTCTCTGCAAAACGAGAAGCAAAGAGATGGTGAAGTGGAATTGAAACTTTTTACCGATAACTTGGATTTTCTGTTGGATTTCCTGCCTGAAGAAAGCCGGAGTAACTATCGTATTCCTAAACGGATGATGCTGAGCGGTAACGTACGGCTTGCCGGACAAAAGTATGCCGGGAGTTTGCTGTTGCGGGAAGGACAAGGAAAGATCCAACTGAAATCCTTATTTGATGCCCACGAGAATCGTTTTAAGGCTTCCTTTGAGATAGACAGTCTGGAGCCGAATCACTTTATGCCCAATGATTCACTTTATTGGATGACTGCTTCTATTCAAGCAGAAGGACAAGGAACCAATGCATTTGATTCATTGACATGGGTGAATCTGGATGGAAAGATTGGAGACCTTCGTTATGGAAGTTCTTCCATTTCTGATATTACGATAAAAGGATCCTTGAAAGACAACTTTGCCATCTTGGATTTGAATAGCCGTTATCCGTTAGCTGAAATGGATGTGACTTTGAATGCGACCTTGAAAAAGAATTGGATTCAGGCCATGTTGATTGCAGATATGCAACATTTGGATTTGTATGGTTTTCATCTGATGGATAAACCTTTCTCTACTTCCTTTCAACTGTTTGCTGAGGCCGAGACGGATATGAAAGATCATCATCAGGCTGATTTAACGTTGGGAAACTGGGAAATCGTTACTGAAACGACTAAAGTTAAGCCGAAAACTCTTATCTTGAAAGCCCGTACGGAAACCGATTCTACATTCGTTTCCTTCCATGCCGGCGATTTGGCGATCCGTTTGCAAGGAAATAAAGGATTAAATGGGTTGAGTGAAAACTTTGGAGTGATCTCTAAAGAAATAGACAGGCAAATGGCGCAGGATTCAATAGTTCGTTTGGCATTGTTGCGCCCGATGTTACCTGAACTGCAGCTGAAAGTAACAGCTCAGAAAGATAATCCGATTTATAACTTTATGAATATGTATTCCCTCAATTTCCAACAGTTGGAATTAAATATGAATACTTCGCCGGAAAAGGGAATACAAGTAGATGGAGGTGTGTATAAACTGCTGCGGGATACTTTCTTGTTGGATACAATCAAGATGCGTTTGTGGCAAGATACCGTGGGTATTTTCTATGAAGCCGGTGTGGTAAAGAACAAGTTCAAGAAACAGGCTCCGTTCTCTGCGATGCTGAGTGGTAAATTATTGACAGGATATGCAGATGCCTTGTTGAAGTTTACTAACGAAAAAGGAAAAACAGGAATTCTGCTGGGTGGTAGTGTACAAAAAGAAGACGAAGGTGGAGTAAGATTACATTTCTTCCCTTATGAACCTATTTTAGCCTTCAATCCGTTTACCTTAAATGAGGATAATTATATCCTGATTCGCAATGAGAAGGATATTTCAGCAGACTTCTTGCTGAAAGGTCGGCAAAATGCGTTCTTGCAAATCGATACTCATCCGGTGGATAGTGGACTGAATGAAATACATGCTGCTTTAGGACAAGTGGACCTGCATGAAATATCGAAGGGATTTTCTGCATATATGCCGGAGTTGGAAGGTTTGCTGAATGCGGATTTCCAATATATGCCGTCAGACAGTTCTTATACGATGACTGGAGGCATAAGTATAGATTCTCTTCATTATGAAAAGAAGCGGGTAGGTGATTTATTGTTGAGTGCCGTGTATCTGCCTGTTTCCGATAAAGAACATCAAGTTGATATTCATGCCTTCCGAGATACAGAAGAGTTTATGAATTCCTTCGTTTACTATCAAAGCGGCGTTAATGATAGTATAGAAGGAACAATGCAGATTACAGATTTGCCGTTAGTCATGCTGAATCCTTTTATTCCGGATGATATGGCTTCTTTGAAAGGTAAGTTGTTGGGCGAAATGAATATATCCGGAACAAGCCAGACTCCCGATATTCGGGGATTTATGCAATTGGATTCGGCAAGTATGTTCGTTACGGCGGCCAATACGACATTGAAGTTTGATCCGCGTCAGATTGTTGTGGGGGATAATCGTATCCATTTTAATAAGTATCAGATTCTGGCGACCGGACAAAATCCGTTTGTCATAGATGGAACTGTTAATTTCTCCGATCCTTCGAATATGATTGCCGATATGACAATGACTGCCCAAAATATGCAGTTACTCAATACAAAGCGGAATAAAGAAAGTCTGGTGTATGGTAAAATGTATGTCAACTTGAATTCAACGATAAAAGGTCCGCTGAACTCTTTGATCATGCGAGGAGATTTGCATTTGTTGGGTGGAACAAATGTGACGTATGTATTGAAAGATTCTCCGTTGACGGTACAAGACCGGTTATCAGGTTTGGTAACGTTCACTTCGTTTGAAGAAGATACTATTTTAGGAAAGAGACCGCGGGTTTCGGCATTGCCTTTGGGTGGAATGGATATGTTGATGACAATCCATATTGATCAGGCAGTACAGATTAATGCTGATTTAACTCCCGATCAATCCAGTCATGTGAATCTGGAAGGAGGAGGCGATCTTTCTTTCCAGTATACACCGATGGGTGATATGATTCTGAATGGGCGTTATACATTAAGTAGTGGAACGATCAAGTACTCGCTTCCTGTCATTCCGCTGAAAGAGTTTAATGTACAGAACGGGAGTTATATTCAATGGAGTGGTGATCCGATGGATCCTCATATGAATATAACGGCAACGGAGAGGATTCGGACTTCAGCAGCCTTGGATGATGGAAGTTCGCGGATGGTGAATTTTGATGTCGGCATCCAATTGACACAGCGGTTGGAAAATTTGGGCTTCAAGTTTATTCTGGATGCTCCTGAAGACGCAGCCATACAGGAACAATTGGCTCGGATGGGCGAAGAAGAGAAGGCCAAACAAGCTGTTAGCATGTTGATGACCGGGCTGTATCTGGCAGGTGGTACGACTACCGGAAAAGCGAACCTAAATATGGGTGCGGCCTTGAATAGCTTCTTGCAGAGTGAAATCAACAATATCGTGGGCAGTGCGGCCAAGTCTGTCGATATCAACTTTGGCATGGAAAGCTATGATGAGGATGGAGATGGGGCCAAACGAACCGATTATTCCTTCCGCTTTGCCAAACGTTTCTATAACGACCGGATTCGGATTGTGTTGGGCGGACGAATTTCTACCGGAGAGGACATTAATCAAGGACAGGCTCAGCCGTTTATCGATAATGTATCTATCGAATACCGCCTTGATCCGAGTGGAACACGTTATGTCAAACTTTTCCATAATAAAGACTATGAGAGTTTGTTGGAAGGCGAATTAACGGAGACGGGTGCCGGTATCGTTTTGCATAAGAAGATGCAATATATGCGGGAACTGTTTATTTTCAAGAGAAACAAGACAAAGCTTCAGAAAGAGGAAAACAACAAGGAGAAAACAAAAGAAGATGAAAACTAACTTGTGGATAATATATATCGGCCTGATCTTTCTATCTCTGGTTTCATGCTCGGTAACGAAGCATCTGCCGGAAGATGAGGTTCTCTATACGGGTATTCGAAAGATCGAGATCATGGATCGGGATTCGACTCCTGAAGGTGACGTTACACTTGAGGAAGTAGAGGCTGCTTTGAGTTATCCTCCCAACAATGCGTTGCTGGGAAGTTCGTCTGTCCGTATTCCTTTCCCTTTTGGTTTGTGGATGTATAATGCATTGGTTAATAAGAAAGGGAAAGTCGGGCAATGGCTTTTCCGTAAACTGGCAGCCAAGCCTGTTTATATTACAAATGTCAATCCGGATGTACGAATCAAGGTGGCGGATAACTTATTGAAGGAATATGGATATTTCAATGGAAAGACTTCTTATGCACTTGTTCCAAATCCGAAGGATCCGAAGCAGGCGAAGATCGATTATCTGATAAGTATGAAAGATCCTTATACGTATGATAGTATCCAATATGCACAACGTCGTCATCGGACGGATACAATTGTTATGGCAAATACAACCCGTTCGCTGCTAAAGAAAGGAGATAACTTTAATGTTACAGTATTGGAAGCCGAGCGTCAGCGTATCAGTACTTTATTGCGTGATAACGGATATTATTATTTCCGTCCGGAATATATCACTTATCAAGCCGATACGGTACGAACTCCAGGAAAAGTATCCTTGAAGGTTGTTTCTTCTAATAACGTACCGAGGGAAGCTTTACGCCCTTGGAACATTGGTAACATAACCGTGGCACTGAATGGTTATAATAACGAGCCGCCAACGGATACGCTGCTTTATAAAGATTTGACGATTCTGTATGAGGGAAAGTTACGAGTTCGTCCGGCTGTGCTTTACCGGAAGCTGACATTTAAACCCGGTGAGCGTTATTCTAATACCAAGCAGATGGAAACTCAAACGGCTCTTTCTCGCTTGGGTATTTTCAAGTATGCGGAGATGCAATATATGCCACAAGACACAACTCGTCGTTGTAAAACCCTCGATCTGCGAATTAATACAGCGTATGATTTGCCATTGGATGGAGAGTTGGAATTTAATGTTACGACCAAAAGTAATGATCAGACGGGTCCGGGAGCTATCTTTAGTATGACTAAACGGAATGTATTTGGTGGAGGTGAATCTTGGGGTGTTCAATTGAAGGGTTCGTACGAATGGCAGACCGGAAACCGGGTGGATGGTGTCTCGTCATTGATGAATAGCTACGAGATGGGGCTGAGCAGCACGTTGACTTTGCCCCAGCTGTTTTTCCCGGGATATCTGAACCGGAATCTGAAATACCCCTCAAGTACGACATTCCGCATTTATGTCGACCAGCTGAATCGGGCCAAGTTCTTCAAGATGCTTTCTTTTGGAGGAAGTGCTACACTTGACTTTCAAAGCTCGGCTACTAGTCATCACTCAGTAACACCATTTAAGTTGACATATAATAAATTGCAACATACAACTGCTACTTTCGATTCGATTACGAATGCCAACAAGGCACTTTATCTGAGTTTAAAGGATCAATTTATTCCGGCGATGAGTTATACTTATACGTACGATGATTCTCCGCTTCAAGAGAAGAAGCATCATTTGTGGTGGCAATCGTCAGTTACTCAGTCAGGAAATATTTTAAGTGGTTTTTATGCTTTAGCTGGGAAAAGCTTTCATAAGGAAAACAAGAATTTCCTGGGTAATGTCTTTTCTCAGTTTGTAAAGGTCAGTTCGGAAATTCGTTACGACTATCTGCTGAAAAAGAATCATCATCTGGTTGGTCGTTTGTTGGTTGGTGCCATTTATGGTTATGGTAATGCCGAGAATCACTCAACGCCATATAGTGAACAATTTTATATTGGTGGAGCAAACAGTATTCGTGCATTTACGATTCGTAGTATTGGCCCGGGACGTTTTGTTCCGAATCCCGACAATAAATATGGATATATCGACCAGACAGGAGATCTTAAGTTAGAGGCAAATTTGGAATACCGTTTTCCGATCTTTGGTGATTTACACGGAGCTGCTTTCTTGGATGCCGGTAATATTTGGTTGATCCATGAAGATCCTAACCGTCCTGGCGCACAATTGAAATGGGGAAGCTTCATCAAAGATCTGGCCTTGGGAACTGGAGTAGGTGTTCGTTATGATCTTGATTTTATTGTCGTCCGCGTTGATTGTGGTATTGGTTTGCATGTCCCTTACGATACTGGAAAGAAAGGTTATTACAACATTCCTAAGTTTAAAGACGGACTTGGTTTACATTTGGCTATCGGCTATCCGTTCTAAATATTCTAAAGGCAGTCAAAAATAAGAGCGATAGGTTTTAGAGCCTCTAAAGGCAGTCAAAAATAAAAATGATAGGTTTTAGAGCCTCTAAAGGCGGTCAAGAATAAAAG
>ULTX01043249.1_pt1 | contig 18189 bp, 12 predicted proteins | sample 1958041 | NCBI WGS metagenome assembly ULTX01 (sample SAMEA4835747, study PRJEB28245) | human gut metagenome | biome: gut microbiome; material: fecal sample | place: Denmark | collected 2008
ATGTTCTAATCACTTTAAAAATAACTTATACCCGTTTTAGCTTTATCTTCTACGGCCACCTCCGCCACGGCTGATACCACTACTACCAGAACTGCGGCTATAACTACTTCCACTACTACGGTTAAAGCTACCAGAATTGCTGGAACGCTGATAAGTTGAGTTGGTACTGCGGGTATTGGAATTATTATATCCTTCACGGTTATAGTTTACACTACGACGGGTACTGCTAGGACGATTATAACTAGAGCCACTACGATCGGCACCTGTAGCAGGACGCGTATACACGCCTTGTGTACGGCTACCCGTACCTACCCGCGTGCCCGTAGTACCTGTACCGGAATTCCGTATGGCAGTTCTTCCCGGAAGAACAGACTGGCTACCTCCACGTGATCCACTACCTTCTACTACCCTGCCAATATTGGAACGACGTACAGCTGTGTTTCCACGGTCCTGTGCAATCCGTTCGGCCGATGTCCGTGTATACGAACTACCTGTTCCGAATCCTGCCGACGGACGGGTAGATCCACCATGAGAAGCCTGATAACGTCCCGGACGTATATCAGAATGTCCCCAATTTCCAGGTGCCCAATGGCCATAATACGGATACCATCCAGGCCCCCAGTAACTACCCCAGTAGCCTCCCCAATATCCGGCATAGAAGCCTCCATACCAATATGGAGAATACCAACCGCTGTAATACCACGGATCATAATACCATGGATACCCGAAACTCCAGCCAAAACGAGGTCCGAAAGTTCCCCAGGAGAAACGCCAGTTCCACCATACCGGATTGGTATAGGTCGGGAAAATATATGCATACAGTCCGTCATCGTATACATTCCAGTCCCATGATGGGAATGCCCCATACACCACATCCCAGTATAAAGGACTGCTTATAGGAATAGCATATCCCGGACTGCGGAAACGGACGATACGCATGGCATATTCATAATCACTCTGTGAGCCCTGGAATCCATTGACCCACTCACCACGTTCCCCATAAGGTTTTTCCTCAATATATAAGGTATCATTCTGCATGGAGAAAGTGTTTTCACGGGAAGTATACCGACGGTTGTATTCATCGACATCCCGTACATTTCCTTTCACATCTTTCACCACAATAGCTGCCGTTTCCGGAGCAGTATTGGCAGTTGTATTCGTAGTCTGCTCCGGAACAACCTTTGTCACCTCTTTCTTCTGTTCCTTTTTCGGAACGAAGTAGAGATCATCCCCACTCTGAGCCATTGACAGTCCTGGCAGACAAGCCAACAGCAGCGAAGCAAATACTTTACTCTTTATCATGACTTTACCGGTTTTAAAGTTATTATACCTAATTATCTACGTTACAAATGTAACGACTCTTTTTCACCCTACAAGAAGAAATTCCCTATTTACAGATAGGAATTTCCCTATTTTACCATTCTTAAAACTTCAGACAGAAAGTAGCCAGAACACCTTTATGGTCGGTTGGCCATACACCTTGCGGAAGCAGAAACTTGTCGGAGGTCTGTTCTTTGATACGCTGATTTTTCAAGATACTCCCTTCAGGACCGAAAATCACGATATCCGTCAGTTCCAATCCCGGATAGGGATAATAATAGATATAGTCAATACGGTCCCGTTCGTCCGATTTCGGTGCCCAGGTCAGTTTTTCTGTCGGTATCAGCAGATTATCTGCCGGAAACGTAAATCCGGGATAATTCAGGACATCGGGATAAAACTTACGGTAAGCATCAACGAATCCTGCATTGTCCAGAATCAAGGGAACAGTCCACGGTATAATCAGACCGTTATGGTCATACAAATCCTTTGTCTCCCGAATCCAATCCAGATGGGAAGGTTCATTGAAATCACCTCCCAGCAGCACCAGTCGCCCGGCTTTCACATCCTTCTGAGCCTCTGCCACAAAACAACGGATAGCATCATCACGCAACGACCGGTCATTCACCTCCAGTACCTCTCTTACCGTCTGCGGTATTTCAATTTCTTTCCAGGTAGATCCGTCGTAACCACGCACATTGTAATAAGCATCGTTCAGATAATCCAGATGAGCAGTATATACAGCCACTTCTACTCCTTCAAAATCGGCTACCAACTTATAGATACTGCCATGATCATCCTTTTCTGGAAAGACCGTCAACGAATCTTTGATAGGGTACCTGCTCAACAGACCGGAATCGTAGCTGTAGAAAGAATAATAATGTTTCCCCTTTTCTTTCAAAGAAGAAACAATACGGTCACAGAAACGAGTATCGTTGTAATTACGTACCTCGCTGAATGTCACGAAATCCGGTTCCAAACGAGCTATCTCATTCACAATGGCATCATAGCCACCCGGAACAACCGTACCTTCCTGCCAGATGTTCCATTGCAGCACTGTAAAACGCTTTACATTCTGTCCTCCTACACCCGCCACTTCCAGCAGCAGGAGCAGACATAGTATAAATTTTCTCATTTTAAAAACAGTTATAATTATTTTATCATATTCCACGACCTCGGATATCAACCTTTTATTTCCAAGCAAATTTAAATAATGTTACACATATTCCTACACACCGTGAAATATAATCCGTTAATTAATCCAAATGTAGCCACAAAAACAAACGTTCGTTTTAAGTAAAACGTGCTCGTCTTTTCATGAAAACGAACGGGCGTTTCATCCAAGACGAACGTTTGTTTTTTCACATCACCGGATTTTGGGCAGAAAATTGGGTAATACAAACGGCAGATATTATCTTTGTCTCCAAAATCAAACCCTTGTATTTATGAAATATGTTGAAGTAACATTTACTGCACAGCCGTGCACAGAAATTGTAACAGATGTACTGGCAGCATTGACAGCCGAAATCGGCTTTGAGAGTTTTGTGCCTGCTGAAGGAGGTATGCAGGCCTACATACAACAGTCATTGTTCGATGAAAAGGCTTTGAAAGCGATTCTGGCTGATTTTCCGTTACCGGACACAGCCATCACATACACTCTGGCTGAACCGGAAGACAAGGATTGGAATGAAGAATGGGAAAAGAACTTTTTCCAACCGATTGTCATCGACGACCGCTGCGTTATCCACAGTACCTTCCATAAAGATTACCCGAAAGCCGAGTATGACATTGTCATCAACCCACAAATGGCTTTCGGAACCGGACATCACGAAACTACCAGTTCCATTTTGGGCGAACTGCTGGATGCCGACCTGAAAGGAAAATCGGTGCTCGATATGGGGTGCGGTACATCCATTCTGGCTATCCTTGCCAGTATGCGGGGAGCCGACCCTGTAACAGCCATTGACATTGATGACTGGTGTGTAAACAATTCGAAAGACAACATTGCACTCAATCACATTAACAACATTACCGTAAAATTGGGAGACGCATCCTTACTGAAAGGACGAAAACCATTTGATGTCATCATTGCCAACATCAACCGGAATATTCTGCTGAATGACCTGCCAGCTTATGCAGCCTGTATGCACAGCGGATCGGAAATCTATATGAGCGGATTCTACGTAGAAGACATTCCGGCCATACGTGAAAAAGGTGAAAGTCTGAGTATGCGGTTTGTGCACCACCGCGAAAAACACAACTGGGCAGCCGTAAAACTGGTGATGGAATAATAAAAAGGCTTTGATGTGCCAATTGGGAAGCACATCAAAGCCTTTTCTTACATGAATTACAGTTAATTATTCTACTGCTGTAATACGCAATGTATAACTCATCGGTTGCTGAGGAACCCGGTATATCGGCAATGTATCCACATCACTTCCGCAACTGGCATTTCCCACACCACGGAGTGCTGCATCCAGATGCAACACCAGATATGGACGTTCCTGAAGCTCCCAAGTATGCTTGGCCAACATCAGGTCTTCATCCGTATATGGCTGCAAAGAGAAAGACACCGTACCCTCAGTCTCTATTTCAATACCTTTTCCACTTGTATCGGTCAGACGCAGGTTACGCAACCCTTCCCGATTCCCCATAGATTGGGGCTTCACATACTTCTCCGACATATCTTTTACTGTAGTTGTATAACGTCCTATCATGCAACCGTCCTTCCTGTCATTATAGTTTTCCCATGGACCGTAAGCATAATAATCAACCTGATTCAGACTAGGTTCAATTCCACAAACCAGACCACAACGACGGAGTTCATCAGTCTTGGGTTGAAACTCGGCCTTTAAAGTCATTATACCATCCGAAGTAAATGTATAAACCAAAGTTGTGCCACACAAAGAACCATCACGCGAAGTACGCACAGTAACCGTTTTGGCTGTCTCTTCGGTTACTTCACAAGTACCTGTTTCTTCCAGACCGTTTTCTGTCTTACGGAAAGTATCGTTCTCTATCCAACGATGATTGTCATACAGAAATCCCTGCCCTGGCACAATAACCTGCCGACCTTTCAACACCAGTTCATCCAACTGACCGGTAGACTGATTAAAGACGGCTGTCAACAGCGTGTTCTGTACTGTCAGTTTTCCACCAGCACGTACAACCTCAAGTGCATTACCCGATTTTCCAATCTTCAGTTCCGGTAACGGCCCCCGTTTCACCAGTTCAAACTGCTGTTGTGCCACCGGATGACCAGCCTCAGCCCACGGCTGGCTGTCTTTCAACCGGACAAAAAGATTTAACAGAATTTCATCTCCCGATTTGGCAGCCTTATCCAGACGAACATGTTTCATGGGTAATGGAATTTCTACAGAATCTCCAGGAACAACTGCCGGCAACAACATACTGTCAGCAAAAACTATCTGGCCATTCTGAACTACCTGCCACAACAAATCAAATTCAGACAGCGGCAAAAATGCATATTTATTTCGTACAATAGCTGTTACCTGATTAGACTTTTCTCCATTCTCTGCCAATCGGAAAGCTACATACTGATAAGCGGCTTTTACTTCCTTCAGCTTCGGCGACTCACTACGATCCGGAGAAACGATACCGTTCGAACAGAAATTCCCTTGATGAGGACCCGGATAATCATATCCGGTATGCAAACGGTAAATCCCCTGTTTGATTTCCTGCGGGTCATAGATAGCCTGGTCTACCCAGTCCCAGATAGCCCCACCGATGGTAGAAGTACTGTTTTCAATGCTGTTCCAATACTCTTTCAAGTTACCGATAGCATTTCCCATAGCATGGGCATACTCACAGATGAACATCGGCTTATCAAACGAACTGACATACGTATCCATCCATTTCATTCCCGGATACATCTTCGAATACAAATCACTGAAACGGTTTCCTCCATAAGGCTTTCCGTCACGAGTACCTTCATAATGGATAGGACGTGAATCTAGCTTACGGGCAGCATCATAACAAGCCTGGAAATTACTTCCACCACCGGCTTCATTTCCCAGACTCCAGAAGATAACGCTCGGATGATTACGGTCCCGAAGTACCATCCGGTCAATCCGGTCGACGAAAGCTGGAATCCAGGAAGGCATATCACTGATAGACTGATTGGCATGGTCCTCCAAGTCTGCTTCATCCATGGTATAAAGCCCGTAATAATCGAACATTGCATACATACGTTCTGAATTCGGATAATGCGAAGTACGGATGGTATTGATATTATTCTGCTTCATTAGCAACACATCCCGCAGCATTGATTCTACAGGTACGGCACGACCGTATAACGGATGCGTGTCATGTCGGTTGGTACCCTTAAAGAAAACGCGCTGTCCATTAATGTAGACTAAAGAGTTACGGATTGAAATGTCCCGGAATCCGTATTTGGTAGCAAATGCCATTTCTTCTTTGCCATTTTCACGCTGTACAACGTGAAGTGTATACAGTACCGGAGTCTCAGCTGTCCAAAGTTTCAAGTCCTTCAGTTCAAAAGAAACCCTAAGCTGGCATAACGTCTGTACCGGTCGGTAAGTAACCTGCTGTACACTTTCCGTAACAGTTTTCCCATCAGGGTCAATCAATTTTACTATCAATTCCTTCATACCTTCCTGCCGGTCACGGTTATCCAAAGTAAAAGCCACATCCAAGACTCCATCCTTATACCCCACAGACGGATTCAGCCTAGAAGTCAGATAATGGTCTCTTACGCTTACTGTCGGGACGTTATACAGATACACATCACGGAAGATACCGCTCATACGGAACATATCCTGACATTCCAGATAAGAGCCGTCACTCCAACGGAACACTTGAACTGCCAATCGGTTCTTTCCGGTACGTAAATAAGGTGTCAGATCAAACTCTGCCACATTATTGGCTCCCTGAGAATAACCTACATATTTCCCGTTCAGATACACCAGTGCAGCACTATAAATACCTCCGAAATGAATGAATGTACGCTGTTTATCCCAATCTTGTGGCAAGTCGAAGAAACGTACATACGAACCTACCGGATTGATACCGTAGTTCTTTCCTCCATCATTGAATCCCTTACGGGGATTGATATAAGGAGGTGTATTGGCATGAGGATATTCTACATTCGCATAAATCGGATGGTCGTATCCCTGCATTTCCCAATTGGAAGGTACCGGAATGGTTTCCCAACCGGAGACATCAAAATTCTCTTTATAGAAATCCACCGGACGCTGCGAAGGTTCTGAAACCAGATTAAAAGCCCATTCGCCATTCAATGAATATTGCAGAGAACTATGTGAATCATTCCAAGGCTTAGTGTAAAAGTCTACATCAGCCATCATTTCTTTTTCCGAAGCATAAGGCATATATGTGGCATGTCCCGGTTCCTTGTTTTCTTCAAAACGAGTTTCATCCTCCCAATAAACCTTCGGACGCTCGGCTACTGTATTTTTCAACCCTGCCGGAAGCTCCATATCACTCTTCTGAATCAGGAAATGGGTTTCTGCATACTTTCCAGATGTATTAAGATCTGCCAATTCCAATTTCCCTTCAGAAGTACACAGCAATACCAAGTCCGGCATGTTAGACGGAATAAGTTGTACATATTTGCCAAGTTTTCTCACCAACCAAAGCTGCGATTCATCCGACCCATTAGTTTCAGTCACTCCTAAAGTTTTATCCGCACGAGCATGCAAAGACTTATCTACAAACGGATTCACCAGGCAGTAACTACCTGAAAGATGAGAAATACGCCACTGTTGCAACCGATCGGAAGCCTGACGATTTTTCAGAAAAGCCTGCGCAGCCTCCTCATTGAAAGCTATCACCTGATTTTCACTGATAGCCGGAGATACGGTATACAGTACGTCTTCTTTAAAATGAACCTGTGCTCGCAGGATCAGTAGAGAACCAACCATGCAGCACAGGAACATCAGGATGTATTTTTTCATAAAACTTTCTTTAATGATACATCTTGCTTATTTAACCAGACTTACTCCCAGTTCTTCCAGCATTACCTGAGCCGTTTTACCATCTACAGTAGTAGCCTGTAAACGGATATAACGCGCATCTTCTGTTGCCGGCAACTGTATGGTCTGCGGAAGCGGATTGTTGACTATATTACTAAATTCGCCTTTTGTGATAACTTTCTTCCATTTCTTACCATCCTTGCTGACAAAGAAATCATAACGGAAAGCCAATGTAGGTTTAGTCTCACCATTCAACGGAGCATAAGTAAACGATTTCAAGGAAACCACCTTTCCTAAATCAACCGTTACCGGATCTTCCTTCACCAGCTTCCAAGTAGAACGGTCCAAATCATTCCATGAACCTTGAGTAGCCGTTTCCTCTACTTCCGGAACATGATAAGCTGCCAACTGGATAATATTTCCGTCCAAACGAGATTCATTGATAGTCAAACGTAATGAATCAGCCTGTATATCCGGAAAACGGAGCATACGTTTATACCCAACTGTCGTACCCTCACCCATAGTCTTCCAGGCACCTTGGGTATATGCATCTATCGTAAACTTCTCAATACGCTGTCCCTGAGCAATATCTTCCTGTACCATTACCAAATTAACCGTAGAAGCCGGTTTCAAGGCATACGAACGACTGGAAACCGCAGCGGTATTCCATGGAGTATCACCCGCAACTACCCGATTATCAGCAAATGCCTTCTTCCGGAATTCGGCAAATTCCTTCAGACGCTGAGCATCTGCCGCATTGATACGCCCTTCCCTGTCAGGAGGAATATTCAACAGCAATACGGAATTATATCCTACAGACTGACAATAGATATCCATCAGTTGCTTGACGCTCTTCACTTTACTGTCTTCATAGGTATGATAGAACCATCCCGGACGGATAGAGACATCCACTTCCGACGGATACCAGAACAGTTCTGTTGCTTTCTCCAGCATAGCACGACTTCCTAAGTCGGCCGACATGTTTGAAATACCCAACTTAGCATTATTTGTTTCTGAACGACCATAAATTCCAGGAGTCAAAACAGTAGCGCTCCATTCCGTTTCACGGCCCAGACCTTTCTCATTACCTACCCAACGTACATCATCACCCATAATAGCCATCACTGCCTTCGGTTGCAGACGCTGGATGGTTTCATAGAAACGATCCCAGTCATATTCCTGCTTCTTCCCGTTCGGGCCTTCTCCATTAGCTCCATCGAACCAAACCTCATGCACTTCACCGTAATTGGTCAACAGTTCCGTCAACTGATCAATGAAATACTGATTATACTTCGGAGAATCTCCATAGCAGGAAGCATTCCGGTCCCATGGAGAAAGATATACTCCAAATTTCATACCATACTTGGTACAGGCATCACGCACTTCACGTACCACATCCCCCTTACCATCTTTCCAGTTGGAAGAAGCCACAGAATGAGTCGTATAACGGCTTGGCCACAAACAGAAACCGTCATGATGCTTGGCTGTAAGAATTACCATTTGGAAACCGGCCTCTTTTAAGGTACGTACCCACTGGTCTGCATCCAGATTCGTAGGATTAAACAGTTTCGGGTCTTCAGTACCATCACCCCACTCCCTATCAGTAAAAGTATTGATACCGAAATGAAGGAAAGCAGTCAATTCCATCTTCTGCCATTCCAATTGTTGCGGAGTAGGTACCAGCCTGGCTGCCATAGATACCTTTTCATCTAAAGTCGCTCCCTCCGGGAAAACGACATGCTTTACATAACGATCTGTATGCTGCTGAGCCATTCCGGTAAACGGCAAAGCCATCATCATACAAGCTGCTACATAATTCGATACGTTTTTCATGTGTTTTTATTTTAGTGGATAATCAATTCATTTCTAATAATCCAAAATTCTTTCAGTACAAACGGCAATAATACCTAAAAATATACTCATTCCGAACTAAGATACATAATCAATTTTCAAATATAGGCATTTATTTACAAAAAAAATACTGAATATCAAAAATCTGTTTTATAAAATGTAATAAATCTGTAAGCCAGACTATTTGTTTGGTTTATAATCCACTTTGTTTTCTACTCACCATTTATCATAACTTTTTCCAATCAGAATTGTTCCGATTGTTATTTTTTTCTATTTTTGTTTTTAATTCACAAACACACATCTATGTTCAAAAATTGGGAAAAACACTGGCAAAAGCACTCACAGCGGGTGTTACGCAAAATAGAACTCTTCCGCTTGAAACGGATTAGAAAGAAAAAAACTCCTAAATATTCTTACTGCAAGAATTGTGGTACACCACTGGAAGGAATGTACTGCTACCGCTGCGGACAATATGCACTTGATACAGAACAACCCTTTTGGAAATATGTCCGCCAATATTTTGAAAATGTATATCAGTTCGACACTAAAATCTGGCGTACCCTTTGGTATCTCTTCACACGTCCGGGTTTTCTCACCACCGAGTTCAATGCCGGAAAAATCAATTCTTACGTCCATCCTTTCCGTCTATATATGTGCATTTCCGTTGTATTCTTTGCCATCTTCTTCATGCTGATGAGTGAACGGGCTAATGATTTCAACGCGTTGAACGACGGACTACTGAAAAAACACATTGTAGAACAGGTAAAAAAATCTTCAGTCCCCACTGATACTACGATCTACCTTTATCAGGTTCCCCGCCTGATAAAGACACTTACCTTGCGATTCAATATGCAGAACCCAGATAGTCTGATACGTTACCAACTGATAGACAATCCCTACGGACTGGCACGTACTACCCTGCCCCGGTTGCTGGTTGATTCATGCATGCAACAGACAGATATAGCCCCACAAGACTGGGATTATATCCGGAAAGCTCGTGCTTTAAAAAACCTGAACATCGAAAACTGGATAGACGGTAAAGATTATGGTCCGGAGAATGTTATAGCTATCCGTTCCTTCCGGATAGATACACTTTATACTCAGACTACCGCAGGAACAGACAGCCTTATACTACAACCAGAAAAAGTATATGTATGGAATGATGGAGAAGAAAAGGATGCAGAAATGCACACGCTAAAAATAGAGAAATTCAGCAACAATTTCATGGGTGAATTATCCAAGTGGACACCTTTTTATATGATGTTTCTTCTGCCACTTTTTGCTTTCTTACTGAAGCTGTTCTACAGACACAAACAAATGCCCTACATGTGGCATTTTGCTCATGCCATTCACTTGAATACTGTATTTCTCATCCTGCTATGTATTCCACTGGTACCTCTCTTTGCCTACGGAATCGACAACATGGTAGCGGCTCAACAGACACTGAATACATTGCAACAGAACTTTCTGGATATCACTTTCATCGGTTTCCCTACCTTAATGTTTCTCTACATGCTGGTATCTTTCCACACAGTTTATCAACAAGGATGGGTCAAAACCGTAGCAAAAACCATATTATTTTATATTACCTTCACCCTTATAGCTACGATAATTGCCACTGTCCTATTGATTTGGCTGATAGCCATTGAGGGAGAAACCGTATAATGAAAAACCAGAAACAAATAACAGGAAGTAAGCAAAGTAATAAAAAATCATCAACAAAACACGAACCATGAAACTTCTGGAAATATTACGCCAACGCCGTCGTCGAGTACGCCGTAACCTTGAAGCAATACGACTGAAACGCATACGCCGCCATACCCAACCAGGTTATACTTACTGTATGAATTGCGGCACAAAACTAAAAGGCATGTATTGTCACCAATGCGGTCAATATGCTCTCGACATCTACCAGCCTATCTGGAAATACGTACTTCAGTACTTTGAAAACATGTACCAGTTCGATGGAAAAATAGGAATGACACTCCGCTTTATGTTTACCCGCCCAGGGTTTCTAACCAACGAATTCAACGATGGAAAGATAAATTCTTATGTACATCCCTTCCGCCTGTACATGTGTATTTCAGTCGTGTTTTTCACTTTATTTTTTATGGCTGCCGAACGGCAAACTGGACGTGCCTTGCTGATGCTCAACGGTAGCCAGATACCCGACAGTATTATAACCCGCCTAAACCAGCCAGATGCCACTACCCTACCATCCACCACAATTTTTGCCTATAATACCCAGACACTACATGATGCACTACAGGCACGTGGAGTAGAACAGGCAGACAGCCTGATCCGCATACATTTTGAAGAACGTGGTGATGATCTGAACCAAATAACGCTTCCCATTCTACTTTTCAAATCCTGTATGACCCGTACAGCCTTACATGAAGACGACCAGGAAGCTACCAATGTATTACGGAAACTGAACAAGAACCGACAACCGGATACAGATGAAGTATTTTACACTTCACTGCCCACCGATACTACTACAGGCCGTGTTACGGCCGAAGTATATGATTGGATGACCCGTATAGACCAGACCGACAGCCTGCATCAACAGGCTACAGCCAGCTTTGTATTAGGACAACTCTCTAAGTGGACACCTTTCTACCTGATGTTTCTCCTACCTTTACAAGCTTTGATTTTCAAAATTTTCTACCGAAACCACCGCTATATGGAACATTTTGCCCATGCTACCCATCTCAGTAGCCTGCTCCTTATTGCACTTACAATTCCAGCAAGTATACTTCTGGCACATTTTAACATGGGACACGGAAACAATACAGACATCAATCAGATAGAAGAGGCCATCTTTTACCTCTTTCCTTTCGTACTGCTTATCTACCAATTAGTATCCATGCATACAGTCTATCGAGAAAATTGGGGAAAGACGACAGTAAAGTGTCTGCTTACTTTCAGTCTTTTCAATCTGTTGGCATTAATCATTGCAGGAGGACTTATCACATGGCTGGCAGCAAAAGCAATGGGTAGAATTTAAATCAACCGGATACCGGTTCAAAAGAAAGAAATAAATAAAAGAAAACTACTCTTCCTCCTTGGCTGGAATCGTCATCTGCTGCAACTCCTCCAACGATCCGTTAAACACATTCAGGTCTACCTGCTCCTGAATTCCAGGCAGTGTACCTACATCCGTATGCTGCCAGAATTTCCAAGGTCCCTGATACTCCACTGAGTCTACATAATAATGGGCAATCCAATACGGATAGGTATTGAATATCGAATCATTCAAAAAACGAGTCTTGTATTTGTAAGAGGTATAAAGTATAGGCTTTACCCGATAGAACGCTTCTATACGGCGTAACCAGACAAGCAAATCCTTCCGCAGCTTATCCATATCATCACTTCGCGTCTCAATATCCAGTACAGGAGGTAAGTCGCCCGGTTCCAGATCTACCGACCGGATAAAAAAGTCGGCCTGACGGTTGGCATCCGTTTTCGGATTGTAAAAATGATAAGCCCCCCGGATAAAACCATGTTTACGGGCCTCGGCAAAATTGTGAACGAAAGTCGTATCACTGAAATCTCCCCCTTCGGATGCTTTCATGAATACAAAACGGACAGGAAACGGTGTATATTGAGCCTTGGACAGTTCGTTCCAGTCTATTTTCCCCTGATGATGTGATATATCGAAACCATGTACTTCGAAACCATAAGGAAGACAAACTCCATAAGCCTTCAGTCCGGAACAAGGTTTCCAACGGTACGCATATGGACGGATAAAGAAATAATAAAATGCCGAAAGAAAAACAATAGCCGAAAAACCACCCAAAATCCACAAAGCCCATCCCGGAAGATGGCGTTCCTCCTTTCGTTTCTTTCTACCGGAAGATTTCCGGCTCTTACGAGAAGCAGAACTGGTAGAAGCGGCTCGTTTCCGTCTGGATGAAGAGGTCGGTTTATCAGTCTTGTTTACCACCAGAATGGGCGGTTCTTTTGCCATAGCGTTCGTTTTATAGAGTCAAGAGTTCAAAAGAAATTCACCACAGAGTTTCCCCTGTCGGAGCAATCTGTGGTGAATTGTAGAATCTAGTTATCAGAGAAATAACTTCTGTTTAATTATTTAGCTTGTTCCAACTGCAAAGTCTTAGTCGGTTCGTCACAAACTTCAGTAGGACCGAAGTATTGGATAGGACCCGGATAAACGTAAGCAGTTTCCTTAGCCCAAGCAGCACGCTGAGCAGCGAAAGCCTTGAATGGAGCACCGTCCAGTTTCACCAATGCTTTCTGAATAACCGGTTTCATTTCACCGTGGCGACGTTCCATATTCATCATCATTGTGATAGGCACACCACCGGCAATCCATTCAGCAGCCGGAGCTGTTGTGTTGCGTACAGATGACATGTAACCAGTCTTTCCGTTAGCAATCAACATAGAAGCTGTGTAACCCAAAGAATAGCAGTAGTCAGCGTCGAAGTTAGACGGAGCAGCGCAACGTCCTTCGTAACCGAAGAAGTGATGCTGAGCAGAGAACTTACCGTTATACTTGCCTTCCTTCTTCCATTCAGCCAACTTCTTGCCTACCATTTCAGACAACAGCTTTTCTGTTTCAATCAGAGAAACCTGAACGTTTCCGTGCGGGTCACGATCCAAAGACAATTGGCGGGCTACACCTTCCGGCAGAGAAGCGTAGATAGCTGAATTTTCAGCAGACAACTTGCTGATGATGTATGCACGCTGTTCATTAGCCGGGATAGCGTTGAATTCTTCACCGTTTACAGCCAGGAAGTCGTTCAGTTCGGCAATCAGACGTTTCATAGCCGGGATGAACTCAATCAGACCTTCCGGAATCAATACAGTACCGAAGTTGTTACCGTCAGCAGCACGGTCAGCTACTACCTGAGCGATGTAAGTTACGACATCGTCCAAAGACATATTCTTAGCCTCTACTTCTTCAGAGATGATACATACGTTCGGCTGAGTCTGCAATGCACATTCCAAAGCAATGTGAGAAGCAGAACGACCCATCAGTTTGATAAAGTGCCAGTATTTACGGGCAGAGTTACAGTCACGTTCAATGTTACCGATAACTTCCGAGTAAGTCTTGCAGGCAGTATCGAAACCGAATGAAGTTTCAATCATATCGTTCTTCAAGTCACCGTCAATAGTCTTCGGACAGCCGATTACCTGAATGCCATAATTCTTGGCAGCGTAATATTCAGCCAAAACGCAAGCGTTGGTATTAGAGTCATCACCACCGATGATAACCAATGCTTTGATACCTAACTCTTTCAAGATTTCATAACCTTTTTCGAACTGGTCTTCTTTTTCCAGTTTTGTACGGCCAGAACCGATGATATCAAAACCACCTGTGTTACGGTATTCATCGATGATATCGGCTGTCAGTTCTTTATAATTGTGATCAACCAAACCACCAGGACCCAGAATGAATCCATACAGCTTGTTAGCCGGGTTCAATTTCTTGATACCGTCAAACAGACCAGAGATTACATTGTGTCCGCCCGGAGCCTGACCACCAGACAAGATGACACCCACATTCATAGGAGCGAATTCCTTAGCTTCGCCTTCTACGAACTGGATCAACGGCATACCATAGGTATTCGGGAACAATTTCTGGATAGCTTCCTGGTCGGCTACAGACTGAGTAGCTTCACCCATTTTAGCTACAACAGCACCTTTCAATGCTTTAGGCAGTTTCGGCTGATAAGCAGCTCTTGCAATTTGTAATGAACTTTTAGTCATGATAAATTAATTATATAAGGTGTTATAATAAATCTCGGTGATGCAAATTTCGTTCTTTTTTCGGAAATATGAAAACCTAAGCTCATAAAAATTCAATACTCCCGGACAATTCTTCCGATTCTCACCCACAAAATCCAAATAAACCAAAAGAGAAAAGGATTATCTGTCATAAAATGCGGAATATTTCCATAAAAATCGTATCTTTACACGAAATTCTATTTTATTAACCTTTAAAACAAACGATTATGGCAAGTAGAAGAAGCTTGAAAAAAGACATCAATTATATCTCCGATTTTACAGTCGGACTGTGTATCATGGCCGGTCTTGAAAAAAAAGATAAAAGAGAAACTATTGACCAACTTATCCTGCAGGCACATAATGTCCGCAGAGAAGCTCTGAGACGAATCAGCCACACCGAACCGGGCAGCGTCAAGCTGTTCTACAAGAAGCTGAGAGAAGACTTCAACAACGGTACAGAGGCAATATGCAACCAGTTAGAAACCTTGATTAAAGGATGATACAGCAGATTTGCCGTTTCATTTACCACCGGATACTAGGCTGGAAAGAAGAGGTTACCGTACCCGATTTCAAGAAATGCATCATCTGTGCGGCTCCTCACACTAGTAACTGGGACCTCTTTCTAGGAAAGATTTTCATCAATGCCATCGGACGTAAATCCGGTTTCCTGATGAAAAAGGAATGGTTTTTTTTCCCGTTGGGGCCTATCTTCCGTGCTATGGGAGGAATTCCCGTTTACCGGAGCAAGCGTACCTCCATGGTAGACCAGCTCATTGAAAAAGCCAAACAGGCAGAAGAATTCCACCTGGCCATTACACCGGAAGGAACCCGTTCTGCCAATCCGGACTGGAAGAAAGGTTTCTATTACATAGCTTTAGGAGCCGGAATTCCGATTGTCCTCATCGGAGTCGATTACCAGAAGAAATGCATTATCGCCACCCAATACATCCGTCCCAGCGGAGACATTGATAAAGACATGCGAGAAATAAAACTGTATTTCAAAGACTTTAAAGGAAAATATCCGGAAAAATTCACGATAGGCAATTTATAATCTTGATATACGGCTGTTATCCACTAAAGATAGCAGCCGTATTTCTTTTTCAAAAACTATTTTTAAAAGTCAAGAACAACCGGGTACAACAGAAACTTTGTATCTTTACCGCCTAATCTACAACATTCATGAAACGACTTTACTTAACACTCTTTATCTGCTTATCGTGGGCAATAGGAACCCTCCAGGCACAGAGCCTTGAAAAGAATATCGAAGAAAGACTCCAGGAGTTCTTTACAAACTACGAAACAAGTTACGCCAACATCGGAAAATCCAGATTGGACAAATTTGTCGTGAACCACGACGAGAAACGGCTGGATATATACGCCAACAAGAATTTCGGTTACCAGCCATTTACCGAAGAAAATACTACAGCCATCTACCGCAGCCTGAAACAGCTTCTTCCGGGACCGGTCAACTATTACAACCTGACCGTCTATGCCGACGGACAGCCTATCGAAAATCTGGTTCCAAACGCTTTCCGCTCCAAGAAGGAAGACAAAAGCCGCCTGTACGGGAAAATCGATTACAAGGGAGAGCCGTGGGTAGTCAATATCTCCCGCCCTTTCGAAATTTCGAGGGGACTGCAAAACCGTCATCTGGCTGTCTGGCAAAGCCACGGTCGTTATTACAAGAACGATAAGGACCAATGGGTCTGGCAGCGCCCACGCCTGTTCGGTACAACCGAAGACCTCTTCACCCAATCTATCGTAGTACCTTACCTGATTCCAATGCTGGAAAACGCCGGTGCCGTAGTGTTCACTCCCCGGGAGAGAGACTGGCAACGACAGGAAGTCATTGTAGACAACAACACCTGCACACCAGGAAGCAAGTATTTGGAAATCAACTACAAGAAAGAAAAATGGCAATCGACAGACAAGCCGGGATTCGCTCAAAAGTACCTGACTTATCGGGACGGGAACAATCCGTTCACCGATGGAACAGCCCGTTTTATCCATACACAACCTAAACCGGAAAAAGCCTTTGCCGAATGGATACCTAACATACCTGAAAAAGGCCGCTATGCCGTATATGTCAGCTACCAGACATTACCGGAAAGCGTAACAGATGCCAAATACCTGGTTTTCCATAACGGAGGAGTCACTGAATTCAAAGTCAACCAACAGATAGGTGGCGGCACCTGGGTATACCTGGGTACTTTCGAGTTCGATAAGGGAGCCAACGACTACGGCATGGTAGTACTCAGTAACGAAAGTAAACAGAAAGGTGTGGTATGTGCCGACGCAGTCCGTTTCGGCGGAGGCATGGGCAACATTGTGCGCGGAAACAGTACCAGCGGCCTGCCCCGTTATCTGGAAGGAGCCCGCTATTGGGCACAATGGGCAGGCATGCCTTACTCGGTATACAGCAAAAGCAACGGCACCAACGACTACAACGACGACATCAACACCCGTTCGCTCATGACCAATTACCTGAGCGGCGGTTCGGTATACAATCCCTCCGAGCCCGGTCTGAAAGTGCCGTTCGAACTGGCTCTGGCCTTACACAGCGACGCTGGCTTCAAGAAAGACGATACTCTGGTAGGTACTCTGGGTATCTATACCACCGATACAAACGACGGAAAACTGAACTGCGGTATCTCCCGCTACGCTTCACGCGACCTGGCAGACATGGTCCTGACCGGATTACGTCAGGACATCAGCTCACGTTTCGGCATACCCTGGGCTCGCCGGAGCCTGTGGAACCGCAACTACAGCGAAACCCGTCTGCCGGCTGTTCCATCCGTCATCATCGAATCCCTCTCCCATCAGAACTTTGCCGATCTGGTTCTGGGCTTCGACCCTACCTTCCAGTTTACGGTAGGCCGCTCTGTGTATAAATCTATCCTGAAATACCTGGCCAATATGCACGGTACAGACTATACCGTGCAGCCATTACCAGTCAGCCACTTTTCTGTTCGTAACGGCAAAAAGAAACACACCTTTGAACTGAGCTGGCTACCGGTGGAGGATGCTCTGGAACCTACCGCCACCCCACAAGGGTATATCGTCTACACACGTATCGGCTACGGCGGCTGGAACAACGGCGTGTATGTGAAACGTCCCAACTATACCGTAGAAGATATAGAGCCAGGACTGGTGTACAGCTTCAAAGTGACTGCCGTAAACCGCGGCGGAGAAAGTTTCCCCTCTGAAGTCCTGGCAGCCTACGAAGCTAAACGGAGCAAAGGAACCATCCTTCTGGTTAATGCCTTCGACCGGACCTGCGGACCGGCTACCATCAATA
>ULTX01040814.1_pt1 | contig 18183 bp, 14 predicted proteins | sample 1958041 | NCBI WGS metagenome assembly ULTX01 (sample SAMEA4835747, study PRJEB28245) | human gut metagenome | biome: gut microbiome; material: fecal sample | place: Denmark | collected 2008
TTCGATAGAAACGTAAGCCGGGCTTTGGAATGAAGAACGTCCGCGCAATGCAATGATGTTTGCACCACCTTTAGTTACTTTCTGTTGGATTTCTGCCCATTGTTCTTTGCTCAATGCGTCAGTGCCGATGATGTCAGTCAACGGTTTGCCGTTAACTTTAGCAGTAGAAGCGAATACAGCCATCTGTTCGCCGTGGCCACCGTATGTGCGGCAGTTTTCAACAGCGTCCATAGGAACGTTGAAGTATTTAGCCAATTCGCTACGCAGACGAGTAGAGTCCAAAGCAGCCAATGTAGTAACTTGTGAAGGTTTCAAGCCAGAGTACAACAACGTAATCAAACCAGTGATGTCAGCCGGGTTGAAGATAACTACGATGTGTTTTACGTCCGGGCAATATTCTTTTACGTTCTTACCGAATTCTTCAGCGATAGCAGCGTTGCCTTTCAGCAAGTCTTCACGAGTCATGCCTGCCTTACGTGCGGCACCTCCTGAGTTGACGATATATTTAGCACCAGTCAGCGCTTCTTTGATGTCTGAAGTGAAAGTTACGTTTACGCCTTCGAAACCGCAGTGGTACAATTCTTCAGCTACGCCTTCCAAGCCCGGAGCATACGGGTCATACAAACAGATGTTAGGAGTCAAACCCATCATAATGGCAGTTTGAGCCATGTTAGAACCGATCATACCGGCAGCACCAACAATGGTAAGCTTTTCGTTAGTTACAAATTCCATAATTCTATTATTTAAATTAAGTGATAAAATATTCTTTGAATTTCTTCCGATGCAAAGATAAAAAAGTTCTTTGTATAAGCGAATCTTTGTGTCAGTAAATATAGAAGGGAAAAGAAGGTTTTCAACTTAATTACGGAAATATTTCACTATTTTTAAAAGAACGGACTGTGTTTTGCTATGAGCACTTGGCAAATGATGAATCTATTTATTTTCATGTAGAGGGAATAAGACTTAAGTACCGGTCGAAAAGAAGCAGGTTGCAATTGCCTTCGAAGCCTGCTCCGTCAGCCGATGAAGCAGGCTTCGTTGCCTGATGCAGCTGTATGTATTTTTGTCAGGAGAGAACTGCCTTTTTGGCAGCATTAGAGACAGATTTATGGGAGGAATAGACAAATATTCGTGTCAGTGCTTGTATGTTCCGAATATTCTTAATAACTTTCCACCGTCTTTTTGAATTTGATAGGAAATCCATGGGATAAATTAAGGTACTTAAAAAACTTACAGAATTATGATGGAAAAAACTTGGAGATGGTTTGGAAAGAAAGATAAAATTACGCTTCCTATGCTGAGACAAATTGGAGTAGAAGGTATTGTAACTGCACTTCACGATGTGCCGAACGGTGAAATATGGACCGTAGAAGCCATCAATGACCTGAAGTTGTACATCGAATCGTACGGTTTGCGCTGGTCGGTAGTAGAGAGTCTTCCGGTATGCGAGGCTATCAAATATGCAGGTCCGGAGCGTGACCAACTGATTGAAAATTACAAGGTGAGCCTTGCCAATTTGGGTAAATGCGGCATCAAGACCATTTGCTATAACTTCATGCCGGTCATCGACTGGGTGCGTACCGACCTGCAACATCCGTGGGCAGACGGCTCCAGTTCGTTGTATTTCGACCGGGTGCGTTTCGCTTATTTCGATACGATGATTCTGAAGCGCAAGGGCGCTGAAGCCGATTATACGGAAGAAGAACTGCGTAAAGTGGCAGAGCTGGACAAGGTGATTACCGAAGCCGAAAAGGACGAACTGATTGACTCGATTATCGTGAAGACGCAAGGATTCGTAAACGGAAACATCAAGGAAGGCGACGAGAATCCGGTGGCTATCTTCCGCAACCTGTTGGCTTTGTACGACGGAATCGACCGCGCCGCTTTGCGTGAGAATATGCGTTATTTTTTGTCTGCCATTATGCCGGTGTGTGAAGAGTATGGTGTGAACATGTGTGTGCATCCCGATGATCCTCCGTTCCAAATTTTGGGCTTGCCGCGTATCGTGACCAATGAAGAAGATATCGCCTGGTTCTTGAATGCTGTAGACAATCCGCACAACGGCTTGACTTTCTGTGCCGGTTCGTTGAGTGCAGGCGAGCATAACGATACACGCGAATTGGCGAAGAAGTTCGCTTCGCGCACGCATTTCGTACATTTGCGCAGTACGGCGGCTATGCCGGGCGGCAACTTCATCGAAAGTTCGCATCTGGAAGGACGCGGCCATGTCATCGACTTAATCCGTATCTTCGAACAAATCAAGCCGGGACTTCCGATGCGTGTAGACCACGGACGTACGATGTTGGGCGATGAAGACAAAGGCTACAATGCCGGTTATTCATTCCATGGCCGTATGTTGGCATTGGCACAAGTGGAAGGCATGATGGCTGTAGTGGAAGACGAAATGAAACGGAATATTAACGTAGCGTATTGATGTTTTTTGAAACGCAGATTTTCGCAGATTAACGCGGATTTATTTTTAATTATTATATTTGCGAAAATCTGCGTTAATCTGCGTTTTAAATAAAATAATGAAATGAAGAAGGTTTGTTCATATAAAGCGTACAGTATTCGGTTCCGCCGTTGGAGCCGGAAAGGCTATGCTGCATTTATGAGCCTGCATAAAGCGGTGACTATCGGACACGTATGCCGGAGCATTGCCGATGCGGCATTGAGCAAGAACAAATCTTTTTCTACCGGGAACCGGAAGCAGGTAACCGCATTTGCCGATGCGGGAGAAACGGAAGAGGCACAGGATGCGGGAGGCGGAGGAATCTTTGCGTCCGTATCTCAGGTGTGGAATGCCGTATTGCTTCAGTTCTTGATTCAGAGAATGGTATTTGCATCGGGCAAAGTGGTTTCTTGTCCGGAGCGTTATATACCTATATATAATAAGGTGAGCGGAATGGGAAAGACTCGGAAGCGGGTTTCTCCCGTTCCGCTTTTTTGTTTTGTAGATGAATGTTTGTTGAAACGCAGATTTTCGCAGATTAACGCAGATTTATTTTTAATTATTATATCTGCGAAAATCTGCGTTAATCTGCGTTTCAATCTAAAAACTTACTAATTCAAATGATAGGAAGAATAGAGAAAGCTGTTTACAGGAGGACTTCGCTTCAGCCGGAAGAGGTATTGCGGGCGGTGGAAGAAACTCCGTTGGATGAATTGTGCGAGGCGGCACATCGGATTACGGTGCGATGCGCGTCGCGGAAGTTTGATATGTGTTCCATTATTAACGCGAAGTCGGGACGGTGTCCGGAGAATTGCAAATGGTGCGCCCAATCCGCACATTACGATACGGGTGTACAGGTATATGGTTTGGTGTCGGAAGAAGAATGCCTTCGTCATGCCCGGCTGAATGAGGTACAAGGCGTGAACCGTTTTTCGTTGGTGACCAGCGGAAAGCGTCCTTCGGATAAGGAAGTGAAAGACTTGTGCGGACGTTTCGCTTATTTGCGGCAACATAGCGGCATGCAGTTATGCGCTTCGTTGGGGCTTGCCGATGAGGCGCAGTTGCGCGACTTACGCGAGGCGGGAGTCACCCGATACCATTGCAACTTAGAGACGGCGTCTTCTTATTTCGGACATTTATGTACGACCCATACGCAGGAAGAGAAGATAGAAACGCTTCGGGCAGCACGGCGGGCAGGACTGGACGTATGTAGCGGAGGCATCATTGGCATGGGCGAAACAATGGGGCATCGGGTGGAATTGGCTTTTGCGTTACGCGAATTGGAGGTGCGGTCGATTCCGCTCAATCTGTTGCAGCCGATAAAAGGAACGCCGTTGGCGGATGCCGCTCCTTTGTCGGAAGAAGAAGTCTTGCGTACCATTGCGATGTTCCGTTTGGTCAATCCCGAAGCCAGTCTCCGCTTTGCGGGAGGACGTTCGCAGTTGAGCGATGCTTGTGTGCGCCGTGCATTGTACACGGGAATCAACTCGGCAATCGTAGGAGATTTGCTTACCACGCTGGGGTCGAAAGTGAAAGAAGATGTAGAACGGATAAAAGAAGCAGGCTATGAATATTGAATTGCTTTCCGATGATTTCGACCGCAAACATCTGTGGCATCCTTATACTTCGGCGGTCGAACCGTTGCCTACCTACAAGGTGAAGCGGGCGGAAGGATGCATGATTACGTTGGCGGACGGTACGGAACTGGTAGACGGAATGTCTTCGTGGTGGTGTGCCGTGCATGGTTACAATCGTCCCGAACTGAATCGGGCGATAGAAAACCAACTGAAAGATATGGCGCACGTGATGTTCGGCGGACTGACGCACGAGCCAGCCATAGCTTTGGGCAAACGGCTGTTGCGGATAGCTCCTCCCTCGATGCGGCATATCTTTTATGCCGATAGCGGTTCGGTGGCGGTCGAGGTGGCGTTGAAAATGGCTGTGCAATACCAGTATGCGGCAGGACATCCCGAAAAGACCAATTTCGTGACCATTCGTTCGGGTTATCACGGAGATACGTGGAATGCCATGTCGGTGTGCGACCCTGTGACGGGCATGCACAGCCTGTTCGGCTCGGCATTGCCCGTACGCTGGTTTGCTCCGGCTCCCGAAAGCCGCTTCGGAGGCGAATGGGACGAACGTGATATCCTTCCGCTGCGCGCCATTATGGAACAGCATCACGAAGAACTGGCTGGATTGATACTCGAACCGATTGTGCAGGGAGCGGGCGGGATGCGCTTCTATCATCCGCAATACTTGCGCGAAGCCGGAAAGCTGTGCCGCGAGTACGGCGTGCTGCTGCTCTTCGACGAGATAGCCACCGGATTCGGGCGCACCGGAAAGCTCTTTGCGTGGGAACACGCCGAGGTGGAGCCGGACATTATGTGCATCGGCAAGGCACTGACCGGAGGATATATGACGTTCTCGGCAGTGCTCGCCAATGCGAAAGTGGCAGAGGGGATTTCGTCGTGCGAGCCTCGTGTGTTCATGCACGGACCCACGTTTATGGGCAATCCGTTGGCGTGTTCGGTGGCGTGCGCTTCGATTGACTTGCTGCTGTCCTACGGCTGGCAAGAGAAGGTGAGCCGCATCGAAGCGCAGTTGCGCAGGGAGTTGGAGCCAGCCCGTACGCTTCCGCAGGTAAAGGACGTGCGGGTCTTGGGTGCCATCGGTGTCATCGAGACCCGGCGGAAAGTCGATATGGCGCGAATGCAACGCCGCTTCGTGGAAGAAGGCATCTGGGTGCGTCCGTTCGGCAGGCTGGTTTACATCATGCCGCCATTCGTCATCCGTCCCGAAGAGCTGGCGAAGCTGACATCGGGCTTAGTGAAAATAGTAAGCGAAATGAAGTGATGGATTATTCAACGCAGATTTTCGCAGATTAACGCAGATTTTTATATAAAGGATAAATATTAATCTGCGAAAATCTGCGTTAATCTGCGTTTCAAAAAATAGTATGAAAGAAGAACAAACATTACACGCATTGGAGCAGGAAGGCAACCTGCGCACGCTGCCCGAAGCACGGCACGACGGAATATGGATTTGGCAAGACGGGCGGCGGATGCTGAACCTCTCGTCGAACGATTACTTGGGGCTGGCTTCCGATGCCGCCTTGCAAGACGAGTTCTGGCGGAGCGTGCCGGAGCGCGACCGGTTGCTTTCGGCTTCCTCTTCGCGCCTGCTGACGGGCAACTTCACGGCGCACCGCGAGCTGGAGGCTTTGCTTGCCGGACGGTTCGGGCGCGAAAGTGCCTTGACGTTCAGCAGCGGTTATCATGCGAACACAGGCATCTTGCCGGCGGTGGCGGATGCGCATACGCTGATACTCGCCGACAAACTGGTGCACGCCAGCCTGATAGACGGCATCCGTCTCTCGGCGGCGCAATCCATCCGCTACCGGCATCAGGACTACCGGCAGTTGCGAAGCCTGGTGGAGAAACATCACGCTGCCTTCGGGCGCATCATCATCGTGACCGAAAGCGTGTTCAGCATGGACGGCGATGTGGCTCCGTTGGCAGCGTTGGCGGAACTGAAACGGATGTATCCCAACGTGATGCTCTACGTCGACGAGGCGCACGCCATCGGTGTGCGGGGCAAGCACGGGTTGGGCATCGCCGAAGAGCAGGGCTGTTTGCGGGAGATTGATTTCCTGTGCGGCACGTTCGGCAAGGCGTTGGCTTCGGTCGGCGCATACGTGGTGTGCAGCCGCTTGATGCGCGATTATTTGGTCAATCGGATGCGAACCCTTATCTTTACCACGGCACTTCCGCCGCTCAATGTGGCTTGGACGCGGTTCGTGTTCGAGCGGCTGGACGATTGGGCAGACCGCCGCGTCCGTTTGGCTTCGATAGCCGGACGAGTGCGCGAGGCAGTCCGGCAGGCGGGTTCTCCGTGTCCTTCCGAAAGCCATATCGTCCCGCTCGTGGTGGGCGAAAGCGGGAAGGCGATGCTGAAGGCGGCAGGGATGCAACGCCACGGCTTCTATGTCCTTCCCGTCCGTCCGCCCACGGTGCCCGAAGGCACGTCGCGCCTGCGCCTCTCGCTCACGGCGGCTTTGCCCGAAGCGGAAGTCGTGCGGATGAGTCAGTTAATAGTGAAGAATGAATGATTAATAGTGAAGAAGCGTTTCTTCACGCCTCCGTAGGGCTTGGGAATGCTCCCGACAATCGTCGGCACGGTTTCCGAGGGCTTGGGAATGCTCCCGACGATCATCGGCACAGTTTCCGAGGGCTCAGGAATGCTCCCGACAATCGTCGGCACGGTTTCCGAGGGCTCAGGAATGCTCCCGACGATCGTCGGCACAGTTTCCGAGGGCTCAGGAATGTTCCCAACGATCGTTGGCACGGTTTCCGAGTGCTCGGTTGGTGTGCCAACGATCGTTGGCAGCATTTTCGAGTGCTTGACTGATGAAATAAACTGATTTTTTATATGAAACAACGATTTATAAAGAAAGAAAATAACCCTCGCCTGCTGCTTTTCTTTGCGGGCTGGGGCAGTGACGAACGGTTGTTCGACCGTCCCGTGGCGGACGGGTATGATTATTTATTGTGTTTTGATTACCGCTCGCCGGATTTCGATTACGCTTTGCTGGACGGTTATCGCGAGATTCGGCTGTTGGCTTGGTCGATGGGCGTATGGGCGGCGGGGCAGACGTTGGCAGGGCGTGACTATCCGTGGCAGATGAGGCTTGCCGTGGGAGGTACGCCGTTTCCGATAGATGATTGTAGGGGGATTCCCGAAGCGGTTTTCCGGGGCACGTTGGCGCATTTCTCCGATGCGGCTTTGGTGCGCTTCCGCCGGCGCATTTGCGGGACGGCGGAGCAGGTGAAGGAATTCCTCTCGCACCGCCCTTATCGCCCCGTGGAAGAGTTGCGCGAAGAATTGCAGGCGTTAGCGGCCTGTGCGTGCCGTCCGTCCGCTTCTTTTGTCTGGGACAAGGCTATCATCGGGACGTGCGACAAGATATTCCCGCCTGCCAATCAGCGCGAGGCGTGGCGGGATGTGGAGGTCATCGAACGGGACGTGGAGCATTACGACGGCGGGCTGTTCGACCGTCTGCTTTCGGGAGAGGAGGATGTATGGACAAAGCCTTAATCCGCAGCCGCTTCGCCAAGGCTTCGGGCAGTTACTTGGGTCAGGCAACGGTGCAGCGCGGCATTGCCCTTCGGATGGCGGACTTGATTGGGCAGTATGTGCCGGCGGAGTCGCATCGGCGGGTGCTCGAAATCGGGTGCGGGACGGGCTTGTTCACCCGTGCCTACCTGCACCGCTGGCATCCCGAGCGGATGTTGCTGAACGACCTTTGCCCCGAAATGGAGCCTTTCTTGCGCGATGTGTTGCGCCCGGAGGTTTCTTTTTCGGCAAGCGATGCCGAGCGGCTGGAGTTTCCCGGCGGTCAGAATCTGATTGTGTCGTGCTCGGCTTTGCAATGGTTCGATGCGCCCGAACGTTTCCTGTGCGGATGCAACGGTTTGTTGGAGGAAGGCGGCTATTTGGCTTTCAGCACCTTCGGCAGGCGGAACGCGCAAGAGATACGGGCGTTGACATCGGATGCGCTTCCTTACCGTTCGCTGGAGGAACTGGCGGGTGCGCTTTCGGATACGTATCGGGTGGTCTATGCTTCCGAGGAAGAGGTGAGGCTTTCGTTCCCGTCTCCGTTAGAAGTCTTGCGCCACCTGAAAGCCACGGGCGTGACGGGCATCCGCAGTTGTACGTGGACCAAGGCTCAGCTGGCTTCTTTCTGCCGTAGCTATACAGAGCGTTACGCGGCACCCGACGGAACGGTTCCGCTGACGTATCATCCGATGTATGTGATTTGTAGAAAGTATTAGTCGAAAACGCAGATTAACGCAGATTTTCGCAAATCTTATTATTGATATTTTTTATCCGCGTTAATCTGCGGCAATCTGCGTTTCAATAAAAAATAGAAAAGAAATGAAAGACAATGTATATTTTGTGAGTGGCATCGACACCAATATCGGCAAAAGCTATGCCACAGGTTATTTAGCGCGGAAATGGAACGAGGCGGGCATCCGCACCATTACGCAGAAGCTCGTGCAGACGGGCAATGAGGACGTTTCGGAAGATATCGAGCTGCATCGCCGCCTGATGGGGACGGGCTGGCTTCCCGAAGACCGGGAGAAACTGACCATGCCCGAAATATTCAGCTATCCCTGTTCGCCCCACTTGGCAGCCGAGATAGACCGCCGTCCGATTGATTTCGGCAAGATAGAGCGGGCGACGGAAACGCTCAGCGAACGCTATGATGCCGTCTTGTTGGAAGGGGCTGGGGGACTGATGGTGCCCTTGACCCGCGATTTGCTGACCATTGATTACGTTGCCCTTCACCGCTATCCGTTGGTATTCGTCACTTCGGGCAGGTTGGGCAGCATCAATCATCTGTTGCTGAGCTTAGAGGCAATCGGGCGGCGGGGCATCCGCCTGCATACATTGGTTTATAATCTCTTCCCCGAAGCGGATGATGCCTTAATCCGGCAGGACACCGAGGAATATATCCGGCATTTGTTGCGGAAGGAGTATCCCGATACCCGGCTGGAGGTGGTGCCGTGCCTTTAATGGGAGGGCAGATAACATTTCATACCTTATGCGGTAACATTTGAGTCTTGCATGTTTTGCTTAATTGCGTACATTTGTTGTTGCATTTAGCGTTATCTATTCAACCATTTAAAACACGTTTGTATTTTATGAAAAAGACCTTTATTAGTTTCGTTGTTTCGTGCTTTTGCGCAGTAAGCCTTTTTGCGCAAGGCTATCAGAACCCCGTTATTCAGGGGTTTCATCCCGATCCGAGTGTTTGCCGCGTAGGCGAGGATTATTATCTGGTGAACAGTTCATTCGAATATTTTCCGGGTGTGCCTCTCTTCCATAGCCGCGATTTGGTGCATTGGGAACAGATTGGGCATGTGCTCGACCGTGAATCGCAACTCAAGTTGGTAGGCGGAAATATGTGGGGAGGAATTTATGCCCCTACTATCCGGTACAATGACGGAATTTATTACATGATTACGACCAACAATTCCGACCGTGGCAATTTCCTGGTATATACCGATGACCCGCGCGGGGAATGGTCGGAGCCTGTATGGTTAAGCCAGAAAGGAATAGACCCTTCGCTCTATTTCGAAGACGGGCATTGCTATATGGTGAGCAATCCGGACAATGCTATCTGGCTATGTGAGATAGACCCGAAAAGCGGAAAGCAGCTTACGGAGTCACGCTGTATTTGGGCGGGTACGGGAGGACGTTATCCCGAAGGTCCTCATATCTATAAACGCGAAGGCTGGTATTACTTGCTGATAAGCGAAGGAGGTACGGAATACGGCCACAAGGTGACTATTGCCCGGAGCCGGGACATTGCAGGTCCTTACGAGAGTAACCCTGCCAATCCGATTCTGACTCATATCAATATGAATGCGCAAGACAATCCGATACAAGGGGTAGGCCATGCCGATATGGTTCAGGCGCACGACGGTTCGTGGTGGTTGGTTTGCCTTGGTTTCCGGACACAAGGAGGCCAACATCATTTGTTGGGGCGCGAAACCTTTTTGGCTCCGGTAGAATGGAATGCCGCAGGCTGGCCTGTGGTAAACAATGACGGAACTATAGATTTGGATATGAGCCAAGTAAAGACACTTCCTCAAGTCCCTCTTTCGAATACGTCCGATGAGGATTTTAATAACTCGAAATTGGGAGTGGAATGGAATTGGCAGGGCGTGCCTGTATGGGAAAATTATTCGTTGACCGAGCGGAAAGGTTTCTTGCGCATCAAAGGAAGTGAGAAGCAACTGGACGATTCCGGTTCGCCTTCGTTTGTCGGAAGACGCCAGCAGGACATTGATTTCCAAGTAACGACAGCTTTTCATGCACAAGGGAAAGGCAATGCGGGGCTTACCGTCTACATGTGTCCTTTTGCTCATTACGATTTGTTTATTTCGGATAATCAACTGAAGCTCCGTTATCGGTTGGGTGAACTTTGTCATGAGAGTACGGTTAGAAAAGTGCCCGATGACTTTGTTTATGTACGGGTAAAAGGGAATGCCGAATTTTATACGTTCTTTTATTCCATTGACGGTACGCATTATAAAGAAGCCGGACGGATGAACACCCGTTTCCTTAGTTCGGAAACCAATGGCGGATTTACGGGTATTTACTTGGGGCTTTTTGCCGAAGGTGATGCACAGGCTTACTTCGATTTTTTCAACTATGAGCCTTCCGTGTCCGATGCATCCCGTTGATGTGCGTATCGGAAATGGATGAATCAGACAAGTCAATTTATTGCGTTTCCAATCCTATTAGGGTAGGACTGCTGTTTTTTCGGGTCAGTACTGCAGTTTTATATAGGGTAGGACTGCAGTCCTACCCTAGTAGGATTTATAGAGGACTGAGAAGCCCAGTACTGGAGACACTGTATGAGTCGGGCTATGCAGTCATATCCTTTCCGGCAGGCAGGCGTATGACTTTGCGCAAGCGGGTAGCAAGAATGTTTCATCTTTTAGCAAAAATGTTACATGGAAACATATTTGCTTGAAGATGAAACATTTCTTTTATACCGCTTTTGTATTGCTTGCTACATTTGCTGCACAAAAATCATTTATTGTTTGTGCTATTAAAATTGTAATACCATGAAAGCAGGTAAGAAAAAGTTTTCATTTCATCGGATGAATGCGGCAGTTTTGCTGCTTGCTTTAGCTTGTGCAAATGCCCATGCCCAGGAAGATAATTCTTCTAAAGGTGAATCTTCGAAAGAAGAAGGGAATCGGAACGTCATGCTGAATGCGGCAAGTGCCAACGGTCCTCGTGAGATTCAAATCGGACTTCCGTCGGCGGATGTCAATGTGTTAGAAAATGGTATCCCCGTAACGTATGCTACGAATCCGCATAGTGTGAATTCATTGTGGCGTGCTGATGCCAGTTTAAGCCATGTCGGCTTGTTGAAGATTTCAGAAACGGCGATTACAACCGGCAATATCGGTTATGCGGTCAATTCTTTCACCCAATTGGGGCAGAAAGGATTTCACGGAACATTGAATTATAAGGCAAACCATTTCGGCATGCACGAGATTTCGTTGAACCTGAACGGGGAGATAGCCAAAGACTGGTTTTACAGTGGAAGTATCTACCAGGACTTTGACCCGGGAACATTTAAAATTAAGTCTACTCCGTTTCAAGACCGTACGCAGATATACAAATTCGCTCTGACAAAACGTTATCATGATAACCGGGGCGAGTTTACGGCTATGTATCATTATAGCAATAGCCATCCGGTATATAATTATGCCACACAATCGGCTCCTTTTATTTATGTAGGCGATGGAAGCGTAAAGGAATTCGGCAAGTTTGCATTGGGTACGACTTCTTATTTGCCTGTTGACAATGAAATGATGTATCGGGATATGCGGACTGGACAAGTGCATAAGACCAATCTGTATGATGCCACTCAGAATAAGGGAAGCGAGTTTGTCCTGATGAACGACTATAAATGGGATAACGGGCTGCAATGGAAAACGATTGTGAAATATGACCATGCGACGGGCTCATTGGTTTATCAGACCCCGATGTCGCTTGACCAAAACGAGGCTGGTATCAACTATCTGTATGAAGCCGAAGACGGAAGCATGAAGGCGTATGATGGCGAGTATGTACAGAGCCGTATGTCATGCCTGAACCGTGGCTTTATTGACGAGTTCATGTTTACCACCGAGCTTTCGCGCAAGGTGAACAATGGTACGTGGCGTTTGGGTGTGAATGAATGGTATTATGATGTGGATTACACTTCGAATACGACGATGTATGACCAGTCGGTGCCAATGGATGGAAGCTATCCGGTACGTCTGTTCAATGCCGATTATGCTACTTATGCCGACCGTTCATATAGCGGAAATGGCTATTACTATGATTTCAACAAGAACGCTTCAGAATATTATAAAGGACACGAAAACAAACTTGCTATATATTTCACCCACGATTGGGACATAACAGATAACCTTAATTTGTATTACGGGGCACGTCTGGAATATCAGGCGTTGCGTGGTGAAAACCTGGCGGTAAAAGATGCCAACGGTGACTTTGTCGGTCGTTTTGCCAATTATTATATAGGCGCGACAAGTCCGAGCGGTGTGAAGATTGCTCCTACGCCTATCTCGTATGATTGGTTTAACTATGCATTGAGTGCCGCAGCTACATACAAATTGACCAAACAATTTGGTTTTACCGGAGACTTTACTTATATCACCCAGCATCCGCGTATCGAAAACTTCGCTCCGGCTACAACGCCGAATACCGATAAGATTTCGGTACCGTTGGGACGGGTAGGTATCTATTATAACAATGACTGGTTGAGCCTGACTTCTTTGTTCTCTTATATTTCGAAAACCAACAACAACTCTACGCTGAACCTGCAGCATGCCGTAAACGGTGTGAACCAGATTATGGCGGCTCCGTTGACTTACGATATCAAGACTTTGGGATGGACTACCGATGTGGTTGCTACGCCGTTCAAAGGTTTCGACCTTCACTTCCTGTTCACTTACCAGAAACCGACTTATAAGAAATACGAGACTTCGGTTACTTTCCCCGACGGTTATGTGGGAAGCATCAATGCAACAGGTAATATCGTAGCCGAGATTCCTCAGGTCATTGTGGAGATCGACCCAAGCTATATGATTACGAAAGACCTGAAAATCTGGACCAGTTTCCGTTATTTCAGCAAGACGTATGCCAATATCAACGATGCTTATTACTTTAACGGACGTTGGGAAACTTTCGGCGGACTGAACTGGCAGGTAAACAAGAAATTGTCTTTGGGCTGTACGGTAGTTAATTTCCTGAACCAGACCGGAGCGAAAGGAAGCATTGCCGGTGCCGAACTGATTGAGAAAGAAGATGCCGGACAATATGCGGGTCATGTAATGGCTGGAAGCTATATTCGTCCGTTTACCGTAGAATTTTCTGCGCAATTGAAATTTTAATACTATATTTACAACGAAAAATAGATACACCATGAAAACGAATCTGATTCATCTCGCAATGGGAACAATGCTGGCATGCGGCATGGTTGCTTGTCAGTCCCCAAAAGGTTTTACGATTGAGCACCAAGGAGATACCTTGACTGTGGTACACGTTTCTGCTCCTGGCAAATATCTCTTGTTACCTATTCAAGAGTCAAGTAACGAAGGCAAAGTCAAATTGGAGACCGGAAGTCCTGCCGATATGGCAATGGATGTCCGTCTTGCCGTTGATAGCATTGAGTATTATGTTCCTTTCGAGATTCCGCAAGGTGGGGATGCAACTGTTTCAATTCGTAAGGTGGCTGCCGATGCTGTATGTTGGGAGCATATCCAATTGACAGATACGTTCGATACAAGTAATACTGATTATTACCGTCCTGTTTATCACCATACTCCGCTTTACGGTTGGATGAACGACCCGAATGGAATGGTATATAAAGACGGTGAATATCATTTATATTTCCAATACAATCCATACGGCTCAAAGTGGGGAAATATGCACTGGGGACACTCGGTCAGCACCGACTTGGTTCATTGGAATCATCTGAAACCGGCTATTGCCCGTGATACGTTGGGACATATTTTTTCCGGTAGTACTGTGGTCGATAAAGATAATACAGCTGGTTATGGCAATAATGCGATGATAGCTCTTTATACTTCAGCTAGTGATGAGCACGGGCAGATACAATGCATGGCATACAGTACCGACGACGGACGTACCTACACGAAATATGAGAAGAATCCGGTGCTGGTTCCGTTTGACGGCTTAAAGGATTTCCGCGACCCGAAAGTCTTTTGGTATGAACCCGACAAGAAGTGGGTAATGATTGTTTCTGCCGATAAGGAAATGCGTTTTTATGCTACACAGAATTTGAAGGACTGGGAATATATGAGTGCTTTCGGCAAAGGTTACGGTGCTCAGCCCAACCAGTTCGAATGTCCCGATTTCATCCAGTTGCCGGTAGACGGGAACAAAAACAAGATGAAATGGGTGATGCTGGTCAATATCAATCCGGGATGTATGTTCGGCGGAAGCGCAACGGAATATTTTGTAGGAGATTTCGACGGGAAAGAATTTACATGTGATACGAAACCCGAAGTCGTGAAGTGGTTGGATTATGGAAAAGACCATTATGCGGCGGTCTGCATTTCGAATACGGGCGAACGTATCATCTCTATTCCTTGGATGAGCAACTGGCAATACGCCAATGTGACCCCAATCCGCCAATATCGGGGTGCCAACGGATTGCCTCGTGAATTGTCTTTGTACACCAAGGACGGTCAGATTTATGTAGCTGCCGACGTGGTGAAGGAAGTGGAAGCGTTGCGCAAAGATACCCGTTCGTTCGACCCGATTACGGTGAAAGACGAATATAAGATTGATGAGATTGTTCCGCAGACAGACGGTGCATACGAATTGGAAATGGATATAACTCCGAACATATCAGGTGTAGCAGGTTTCGACCTGATGAATGCCAAAGGTGAAGTCGCAAAGATTTACCTGGATATGAAGGCGGGTAAGTTGGTAATGGACCGTACGGCAAGTGGGCTGGTCGCTTTCGGGGAGAAATCGGAACCGCATGCTAAAGAAACAGACGACCACCGTAAAACGATGTCTGTCAATTATCAAAATGATTTTGCGTTGGGAACATGGGCACCGCTTTCTTTGTGCGAAGGCAAGACTTACCACCTGAATGTATTTGTGGACAAATGTTCGGTAGAAATTTTTGTGGATGGCGGACGCATTGCAATGACAAATCTGGTGTTCCCTACCGAACCGTATAATACGCTCCGTTTCTATACCGAGGGTGGTGAGGCACAAGTTTCAAACATGAAAGTATACAAACTGGGGCTATAATTAATTTCCATATAATTACTATTACGATTTGCAACGACGCAGAGGCGTGGAGGGAATAGCCGAAATATCAGACTGTATAAGAACTCTGCGTTTTTGCGTCGTTGCTTTTCATGTTATTTTTTAATGAATTAAATCGAATGGCTATGATGAGACATTTATTGTGTGCAGCGATAGGACTTGCATTGGCAGGGAATTCATTGGGAGCAACTGAGAATCAGGTTATCCGTATTTCTACCAATCATACCGATTTGGTGTTGCAGGTGGCAGAAAACGGACGGTTGTATCAGACATATCTGGGTGAGAAATTATTGCATGAATCCGATTTGAAGGAATTAGACTGGGCGGTACATGCCGCTTCGGACGGGAGCGTCTGCAAACGGGGCTGGGAAGTGTACAGCGGCTCGGGAAATGAGGATTTCTTCGAACCGGCATTGGCTGTGACGCACAACGACGGGAACGCTTCCACTTGGCTCTATTATGTATCATCTTCGATGAAAGAGGTGGAAGGGGGAACGCAAACCGATATCGTGTTGCGTGATGATGCATATCCGGTAGAAGTTACGTTGCATTATGTGGCATATCCGGAAGAAGATGTCATCAAGACATGGAGTGAAATCGTGCATCAGGAAAAGAAACCGGTTTATCTTTCGGCGTATGCTTCTACGATGCTTTATTTCAACAGGGGCAGTTATTATCTGACCGAGTTTACAGGCGACTGGGCAAAGGAAGCTCAGATGAGCACCGGGCAGCTTCAACCGGGAAAGAAGATTGTCGACACTAAGTTGGGAAGCCGTGCGGCAATGCATGCCAGTCCGTTTTTTATGGTTGGGTTAGATCAGCCAGCCAGTGAAAATCAAGGGGATGTATTGATGGGTACATTGGGCTGGACCGGGAATTTCCGCTTTACCTTCGAGGTTGATAATGTAGGAAACTTACGTGTCATTCCAGCTATCAATCCGTATGCTTCTGTCTATCCGTTGGAGCGTGGAGAGGTCTTTGCAACACCTGAATTTGTCTTTACATACAGTACGGAAGGAACGGGACAAGGCAGCCGTAACTTGCAGAACTGGATGCGCAAGTATCAGTTGAAGAATGGAACAGGGGACCGTATGACCTTGCTCAATAATTGGGAAAATACAGCTTTCAACTTCAATCAAGAACTGTTGGCTGAACTGATGCGCGAGGCGAAGGACTTAGGTGTAGACTTATTTTTGCTGGATGACGGGTGGTTTGGAAATAAATACCCACGTAAAGATGACAAGGCAGGGTTAGGCGATTGGGAAGCTACGCAAGATAAATTGCCCGGAGGCGTGCCGGCATTGATTGAATCAGCCAAGCAGGCGGGGGTGAAGTTCGGCATTTGGATAGAGCCGGAAATGGTGAACCCGAAAAGCAGATTGTTCGAGAAACATCCCGATTGGGCAATCCATTATCCGAACCGCGAGATGTATTATTACCGCAATCAGCTGGTCTTGGACTTGAGTAACCCCGAGGTGCAGGACTATGTTTATGGGGTTGTGGATAAGCTGATGAAAAAAAATCCGGAGTTGGCTTATTTCAAGTGGGATTGCAACAGTCCGATAACCAATATTTATTCTCCTTACTTAAAAGAACGCCAGGGACGTTTGTACATAGACCATGTGCGTGGAGTGTATAATGTCATGAAGCGTATACATGCAAATTATCCAGACGTAACCATGATGCTTTGTTCTGGAGGTGGTGCACGTTGTGATTACGAAGCTTTGAAGTATTTCGATGAATTTTGGTGCAGTGACGATACAGACCCTGTGGAACGGGCTTATATCCAATGGGGCTTCTCGCATTTCTTTCCTGCCAAGGCGATGTGTGCCCATGTGACAAGCTGGAACAGGACGTCTTCTGTCAAGTTCCGTACCGACATGGCTTCGATGTGCAAGCTGGGCTTTGATATTGGTCTTGATGAGTTGAGTCAAGATGAATTGGCATATTGCCGTGCGGCTGTAGCTAATTGGAACCGTCTGAAACCGGCTATTCTTGAAGGAAGCCAATACCGGTTGGTCTCGCCTTATGAAAGCAATCACATGGCGGTCAATTATGTGAGTGAGGATAAAGCCAGTGCCGTGCTGTTCGCCTACGACATCCATCCGCGTTATCAGGAAAAGTTGTTGGCGGTCCGCATGCAAGGGCTTGACCCCGAAAAGATGTATCTGGTAAAGGAAATCAATCTGATGCCGGGTGTCACTTCTTCGCTGAAAGCAAATGGAAAAGTCTATTCAGGCGATTACCTGATGAAAGTTGGGTTGGATGTTTTCGGCTTCCAGCAGATGCAGAGCCGGGTTATAGAGTTTGTGGCACAATAAAAGAGGACTTATGACAACAGATAACCAAATCAAGTATGGGAAACTGGTTCCCGTGATGCTTTGCTTCTTCGCCATGGGCTTTGTCGACCTGGTGGGCATCGCATCCAATTATGTGAAGGCGGACCTGGACCTGAGCGACGCGGAAGCGAATATCTTCCCCTCGCTGGTGTTCTTCTGGTTCCTGATATTCTCCGTGCCTACGGGCGTGCTGATGAACCGCATCGGACGCAAGCGCACGGTGTTGCTCAGCCTGCTGGTGACTTTCTTATCGTTGCTACTCCCGCTTTTCGGCGACAGCTACGGCATCATGCTGTGCTCGTTCTCGTTGTTGGGCATCGGCAATGCGTTGATGCAAACCTCTCTGAATCCCTTGTTGAGCAACATTATTGCCGGCGACAAGCTGGCGAGTTCATTGACTTTCGGCCAGTTCGTAAAGGCAATCGCCTCTTTCCTTGCCCCGTACATCGCGATGTGGGGAGCCACGCAGGCAATACCGGAGTTCGGCATGGG
>ULTX01086591.1_pt1 | contig 18141 bp, 23 predicted proteins | sample 1958041 | NCBI WGS metagenome assembly ULTX01 (sample SAMEA4835747, study PRJEB28245) | human gut metagenome | biome: gut microbiome; material: fecal sample | place: Denmark | collected 2008
TAACTTTTTTTCTACTGATGTTAAAAAAATCAACATCTGCATGTCTGTAATATTGTGCATCAGTATAAATAATTGATTTGCAAATCATAGAAAATATAAATATATATAACAATAAATATGTAATAAGATACCTCATAAACAGCTGTTTTATTACATATTTTCCACTATCAAAATCCGCAAAAGTCTGACGCCCAGAAAGTTAGACTTTTGCGGCCGGCGAAAGCCGAAAAATTCTGCGAAAGCAGCCCCCACCGCCCTACGGAAAAGGCGCAATTGCCATTTTATAAAATAGCGGAATATGTAGAGCCATTGCGATTAATGTGATAAAGCCCCACCGCATCCGCGGTCGAGCGAGCCTACTCAAGCATGCAAACCAATAAGCCATACTCATTCATAAACATTATGGATGTGTGTGGCTTATCAAAATGCAAAAAAAAAGCAACCATGGCAATTGCCTTGGTTGCAGACAGAGGATTTATGCAGCGAGATGCTGTAGTATCATCCTGCTCGCCTTCTCCACATCCGACATTATAGTCATAATGTACATCGGATCTTTACGAAGTGAGCTGATCCATGCATCAAGATATGCAGCGTTATTATCGAGTATTCTTTTATCGAAGCCAAGAATCTGACCACAACGTGCAGCTCCCAACTCTGCGACCAGTTCTTCTGTTGCATAGCCTTCGTCGCCGAACTTCTTGCCAGTCTTACGATTGAGTCGGTCTTTGGGTGCAGTAGAGTGGACAAGCTCATGTATGAGGGTAGCGTAGTATTCTTGACCGTCCTTATATACTTCGTCAGCGTTAGCTCCAGTGCGGAACTGAGACTTCTTAGGTACCACAACTACATCCTTGGACGGGCTGTAGTATGCACCATTCGATGCCCTCTTATAATGTATAGGACACAACCATGTCTGCTCTTGCAACATCTTATCGAGTGCGGCGTTGACGTACATACCGGAATCATCAGAGCTGGCTGTACTGGCGAACAGAGAATACAACTTAGTCAATTTATCCGGATGCTTCTCTGCGAGGTTGGTCTGCTCGATATTAAAAACAGTGTAACACTTCAAGAAGGGATAACGAGTACATTCGGACTGTTGCTCAACAGGCAGTTTTCTGAACTGGTCAGAAGAGAGTTTCTTACCGTGGAGGAAATAACAGAAATCCCAGAAGATGATAGGCAGAGATTGTGCTCCCTTGAGGATACGGGCGCCAAGTTTATTCGCCTGCTTCAGCGTGCAGAAGATAGGATACTCATAATTCTGTTCCATGCAGCCCCATGTAAGCATGAAGGCATTAACACCTCTGTAACCGACTCCTTCCAAATTGACCGGACCGGCGCCGTAATTACTGCCGATCCATCCTTTTTCCCATTTATTATTTTTCATCTCTTCCATGCGCTTAATCATCATTTCCGCAAATTTATTAATAACCTGTTCTGTGTGCTGCGATACTTTCATAGTCGTATAATTTAAAAGTTAGACATTAATCCATTGGCATTACACTTATGTAGCTGATATTAACCATCGAGTCGGATGCGAGACTTTCTGCGGTAGCAGTAGCTTCTGCACATGAGTCAGCCATTATCTCGTAAGTAAGACATTCGCCTTCTTCTCCGTTTACCTCCACCTGGTAGATGTTCTGTGAAAACAGATAACTTCTTCTTGTTCTGCACTTCTGCTCGTTGTTTGATGTTGCGATGTGATGCTGTACTGTAGTTGTCATAGTTGTATATTTTTTTTGTGAAACATTTAATTTTTACGTGCACAAGACAACGGCAAGAGGAAGGCATGTGTATGCAAGGGAAGACAAGAGATTTTTTAAAAAATATGGATTAGAAAAGCCTTTCCCATAATTTTAAAAAAATCTCGAAGGCAAGCAGAGCGAGCCCTTGCAGCATGCCGCTTGCCGTACCTTTGCTAAGTAAAAATAAGTGTGGCACGAAGAAAATTACGACAACAACAGGACGGTCACGTCGGCATCAAGAGCAGAACTGAAGTACAAGAATATACCATTAACAGAGAAGAACATCTATCAGGTGGAGGTTAACGAAGATGATTATACCTTAGCCGATAATGACTGTATCGTGAGCAGAATCAACAGCATGAGCAGAAAGCATCCGTGTAGAATGTATCAGCCACATAAGTGTAATGGCAAAGGGTTAATACCCAAAAGTAAGACTATGAGACTGTCACAGCATAAGAACATCATATGCGGTCGCACATGATGATTAAGCGTATGGGAGTGATGAGTATGGGAAAAGGAGGCAGCTGTTATGACAACCGCCCGTCTGGAAGGAGTCGGTTACAGAGGTTTTATTGCGAATAAGTGTTGACAGAGACTGAATGGAACTGATATACCGGGAACTTCTCCACACCGATGCAGAGAGTATCGAAAGCGTCTGATCCGTCGGTACGTCCTTCGAGCTTATCTTCTTCTGTCTCTGCTAATTTTTCTCCACGCTTGTCTTTCTGGCCATTATATACGCCTGCCGATTCGATTGAGATTATTAGGTCCGGATTGTTATCCCTGTTTATGAGCACCATATGTCGAGCACGACCTCGCAGCATACGGTTTATTAATAGGTTCTTGTCTATGTGATTCATCGGTTTGCCAATATAGACAGCCCGTACACTCCACTGAGCACGTCTAAACCGTTTCTCGATGTATTTATGAAAATCGTCGTTGTGCAGAGCATAGTTGTTGCCTACGAATGTGGCATCGAAATAGAATACCACCTGCTTACGTTTATGATAGCTGTAGTACCTAAGAACATCATCCATCAGTTCCGGGAGCTTACGCTCGTACTTGACGAAGAAGGACTTGAGAACACGGAGCTTCCATGTCCTGTCCACTTGCCCAACGACCGCCCAGTTGATATTGGCATTAGCGTCAAAAGCTATGCACAACGGTAGATTTGGGTTGCAATCACTGTCGAGCCTGCAATCCTCTGTTACTTTACCAAGATTGGCAAGATATAAGATAGACTCATTAGGTGCTGTGTAATAGTTAACGTCTTCACGCAGTCCACCGTAAAAACCATCCGATGCTATACCGATACGTTTGCACATGATAGATGTGGCGAAAGTGAGCGGTGGCAGATCGCGTTTAGCACGCCTGATAAAATCCTCTGTCAATATAGCAAGGTTCTCAATAGACGAATACTCCTTATAGAGCAGGCATTTGGACCTCAAGAAATTCAGTTGCGAGGTCATCGCAGCAATGCGCTCGGATATGGGGGCTGCCTTTTCCGGATACTTCAGCAATTTCTGGCGCAGTCTCCATATATCATAGACAACACCTTCGATCGCTTGGACAAGATCTTTGTCCATCTGATCCTTGTAAGAGAGAAACCAACTGCCTTTTTTTGTGACCGGCATATCAGACGTTATGGTCAAGCCGTGGTGCATGTAGAAATTTCCGAAGTACATCTGATTGCCTCGGTTAGCCTGGAACGTCTCGTCCTTGAGCTGCTCATAATCGATAAACTTGGCTTCGTCAATTATGATGTAGTCAAGTGACATTGAGTTGCTCGTGCCTTTACGATCCTGACTAATTATGTTGATTACCGAGCCGTTATAAAATGAAATTGTGTTTTCCCAGTTTGCCGGCGTAAAAATAGGATTCTTCCACTTGAGTGCTTTCCATGGTCTTTTCCCAACAACATAATGGAGGTCGCGTTTATAGCCCCAACGCTCAAGATGTATGAGCATGGAAGGAAGGATGTTTGTCAGACATCGTTTGACCGACGGGGCGACAAAACCACCCATCGAGCCCGGCATACCTTGGAAACAGGTAAGTGCACGGACAGCTTGGACGGCACCTTTGCCGAAACCACGTCCGCAGACAGCAACGAGGTCGCGCGGCATGATAGACAGAAGGTAGAGCTGTGCATCATTGAAGTACTGCTTCATTGTCTCTTTCATCCTTTACCTCCTCATAGTCTATGTAGTTAACATCAATGTTGTTCGAATATTTCTTCGTGAGCAACTTTATCCGTTCACGGAGTTTAGGTATTCTTTCGATACCAATAACCGTCGGATCATCAGTCGGCTCGAAAATCTGAGGTACAATCTTATCGAACTCAAGCTCCACTTCATCATTCTTATCAGTACGGTTATTCAGAATTCTGGCTTTTTCGATAGCTGCGACCGAGCGATAATCCTGGGCCCGACGTGCTGCCTTCAGATCCTCTTCGAGGTCCCTGTTGATTTTCCAACGCATAAACTCCTTATTAGCAGCCTGAATGTTGCCGAGCAACAACTGCACAAGGCGTATGTCGTCATACGCCTGTGACTTCCCCACCCTGAACATATTTATGTCATAAGTAAGTATCTCATTCTCAAATTTTCCCGGGAACTGCAGCCAATAGGCATACAGACCCCGAAGACGATGGATGCGCTCAAAGATGTTTGGGTTAACTCGAAGTTCTTTGAGTTCATCATCGGTGAGCGTGATATACTTACTGTATTGGTCAATGTCAATAGGTAGGCTCATAATTATAAATTTGATTCTGTAGCTGCCTTAAGGATTAAATCCTTGCATTGCGACAGTGCATAGGGAGAACCGGCATTAGCAGTGTCGAACAGGCTCTGTCGCATAGAATATACGGTATTCATCACCCCTTTGAGGTAATATCTTCGGACAATAGTTCCGGAGGTATTAATATCATCGGATAATATATCTTCATCAAGCTCGAGATAAAAAGCTGTCTCCTTAGGAGTCAGCATCTGCTGGCCGCAATCACGTATCTTCTCCAGTAACTCTATTGAATAATCCATTAACCTGTATAGATTTATTATTCACCATCTCACTCAGGCCTTCATATAATGAAAGAAAAACATCCTGGTCTGTCGTTATCATTGTGCACTCTGCCCTATCACCGTAAGTCTGGTTCTGCGAGCTGATGACACTTACCGTCCACTTATCGTTTTGCACCAGCACGATCTTTGAGTGATTCATTGCGAGATAGACATTATCAAAACAGTTCTGCATCAGCTTGTTCAATTTGATTGTCTTGCGTGCAGCCTTGAGGTCGGCAACCAGTACAGAGTGATTAATAAGTTTTTTATTTTTCATCCGGAAAAATCCGGAAAGAAAGGTGTCAGAGGTGGAAAACGTGCTGACATAAACGTCAGCACGTCCGGTCTGGTCGAGAATCCATCCTAACAGCCCTAATGTATGAAGTCCTGTACCAAGAAAAGTCTGACACTTGTCAGAATTAACTTTCAGCGGCTTTAGTATCGTTGATATTTTCCTCATTGAAACTCAGATCATCATATATCTTAGACAATTTCTCCTGCATTTCCTGCGAAAATTCCTCACCGGCTTTAAGGATTACATCCACACGTTCACGTATTTTGACAAAAAGAGCATGATACTTCTCAGCATTCTCCGGCTTAGATAGCGTTTCCAACTTGTCGATATTCTTTGAGATGTACGCCCTGGCATTGGTTATGTCCTTAAAGCTAATCTCGGTTTGGACACTGTCAGACTTGAGTGCTGCATTGTCATCAAGTTTATATGTGTCGTATACCTCATAATTTTTTTTGTAAGTGTACCACTCATCCTTCAGTATCTTGAGATACTCATATCTGTCGCAAGGTTTGTCAAGACTCTTGCAAGTATTATACAGCTCCTTTATTTTTTTCCAACGCTCAACGTTGGAATCCCACAAAGTCCGTATATCCTCAGGCAAAGAGTCATGGTCCGCGCGGCGACCAGCCGCGACGGCCTTATCGTCCTGGTCATCATTCTTCTGCTCATCTTCGGCAGGCTTATCATCCGATTTGCCCATCTCCTCCTCGATTGGTGGCATTATCTCCTTTTCAAGATTCGCAACATCGGTACGTGTCATATGGTCAAGTCGCATCGGTAACCGTTTTCTGAGTTCATAACGAATTTTCTCGACGTACTTTTCAGGACGTCGCATAATTGTGTTATATAAGGTTTGGTTGCGATTCAACTTGAGCATCATCATGGCACCATCCTTTAGCTGGTCAATTGTAGGGTTCTCAATTTCAAGCCATCCTACAATTTTTTTTGTGAATACATCATCTATCATATTATTTATTTAAAAAAGGGCAGGCACTATAGTGCTATGCCCTTATAAAGTCAAACAACGCTGTTAATAACTAATTACTACACACCACCGCCAGCTTCAATAATTGAGCCGTCAGCACCACTGATATCGCCGTTTTCGGTTTCAATCTTTCCTGTGTAGAACGGTGCCGGATATTCATCTGTCGCCTCTGCTGAAATGGTCGTCTGATTTGTATCTGTGGCAGCCTGTCCTGTGTCTTGAGAGAGAGTAAGCTCAGGTGTGAATGCCTCAGAACCAACTACTCTGTATTTACCGTTTCGTTGCGGTACGAGATAAACCATCTCATCGTTGTTAGCTTCGGATATATATCCTGTTGCATCCTCTTCTGTTCCAGGCAGATTGAATGTGCCTGTCACCTTGAATGTCTTACTGCCATAAGTGCCTTGTGATTCAACTTGCAGCTGTCCCTGATTCGGTATAAGATCCAGCTTATGCCACTTCTTATCAGCCGCAAGTTCGAAGTCACCTTCGTACACAGGGACTTCGGCCAAAGATGCTTTTTGGGATCTGTCAATCTTAGGCCACTTGACAATATCTCTCTTAGAGCAACCATACACATGGTTACGGATGCCGGGCAAAGACTTTTTGCCCTGGCAGAACTGCACGTCACTATATAATGAAACCTGATCTTCGCATGTACTCATATCATTTTATTTAAAAATTTGACAATATTACATTTCCGATTTTTTCCAAACTGAGAATATTTCTTTAGATACCGACTCGAACTGAGTTCCGAAGAACATGTTTGCGATGAAATCAACATCGTAGTGATTATCAAGAGATTTCTCCACGATATAGGTCTCATCTGATGTCTTTTGGTTGAAAAGAGCAAGAATGTTCGACTTCGGCGTAAGCAGGAGAAAATCATCCGGAACATTAGCCAAAGGAACAAACTCAACATTCGATGCGCCTTCGAGAGTGCGCTTGTCATAGTTGGTGTTGTACGGGAGCGAGCCATGGTTAAGCTGATAAGCCTCAGTGTAATAATGGTAAGCCATGTCACTCATGAATAGTTTCAGTTTCTGGCGACGCAACTTAACATCTCGGCTCCAGTAAAAGTCTTTGATGATATCTTCGGCATTTTCTGCAGAGATACTATCAGATGACTGTGAGAGATTTCCGAGATCTGTTGAGATGAGAGCCTTGCTTACATCATTAGTACCGGCGATATCATTGTCGATGATCGTACAGAAGCCGTTGAAGAACTTTTCTGTCGATGTAAAGTCCGATGCATCATGCTTAGCCGTAAACATCGACATAAAGAGATGCTCACCGAGCTGCTTCATTATGTACGCGCATATCTGCAGAACAATCGGAACATTTTTAAGTCCTTCACCCTTTGTGATGTTTGAGCCCCATATAGATTGATAAATCGCATTAGGATCAATCGGCTCGATGCAATTTCCGAAGAAAGTTTCAAGGACACGTCCGTCAAAGCTGACGTTTCCGGTACCTTTTTTATCTTTCTTATAATTGCCGAGCTCGAATTTACCGGACATCTCCGTAACTGTTTCACGGTATCTTATACCGGTGCGGACACTCATGTGTTGGAGAGCCTCATTCATAGCCAGCATTGGCATTACGATGAGTTCCTTGCGATACGTCTGGAATGTCTTTGACAATTCATCAGGCGTGAATGTAATATTTCCTACTTTTGCCATAATCAGATGTTGCTAACTAAATCAAACAGATCCTTAGACGAGAAGTTTTTTTCCTCTATCTTTGATTTATCATCCGTGATGTCACCATCACTATCTTCAAGAGTCTTGATTTTCTCATCTTTCTCTTTCACGTCATTTTCGAGTTGCTGAACCTTGTTCTTCAACTCGTTTAGTTCCTTGTTTTTGTCCTTAATCTTGCCTTCATAGTCAGAGATTTTGTCGGCATGATCTTTGAGAGCGTTTTCAACGGTCTCCGCCTGTTCTGTGGTCAGGACAACATTACCTTTGTCATCCGTTGTCAACGTCTGGACATTCAAGAGATTCTGAATTTTCGTAAAGATCTTGTCCATTGTATGTTTAAGAGTTTTTTGCGCCTGGTTGTTATGGATCAGGTTCTGGAGTCCTTGCCAGGTCTTTTGCAAAAAACTCTGAGTTGGATTACCGTTGCCATCAACTATATCCTGGCGATGAACGTCAGAAATAGAAGATGGTAACGGCGGTATACCTGCATCCTTGTAATTAGAGTGAGAATATGAGTTTATAAAATTATTATTAAATTCATTGGCAGCCTTCTCAGCATCGTCATCTTCGCGAATGGTATCAACAAGCCAAAAGTCAACAGCCTGCTGTGCAGTCAGCCAGTTGCCCTTTTTCATCTGCGCGAGGCACTCATCAATTGTCTTGCCTGTCTTATCCGCATACATTGATGCAAGTACTTCATCAAATGTCTTAAGGCTGTCGCGCTGTATCTTGAGATTGGAAATCATATCGTCGATAGCCTCTTTATTCGCCTGTTCATACTTGTCAATCCAGACAGACACATTGTGAATGAGAAAGAATGAGCCCTTGACTATATCTATAGTCTTACATCCGAGCATTGCGATTGTTGAGATTGACGCATTCATTCCGAAGGCGTGTGCATGCACCTTGCCGTGGTCCTTGAAAGCCTGGTTCATCTCCAATCCATCCTTAACATAACCGCCTAGAGAACAGAATCCGACATGTACATCCTTATCCTTGTTCTGATTGAGTACATAACGGACATAATCTGCAGAGCAAGAGCCCCACCAAGAACCAATAGTGCCAGATATTACAAGTTGGTATTCCATTGTATTAATTTTTTCCAAAATTAGTAATGGCTGCATCATTGAAAAAATACGGAATCATATAATACACGGTATGATTCTTGGCGTTGAATAAGTTACTTTTACTTCCAATAGCTGGTTATCTGTAGGATTTTCCGGTGCCTTATCAGTGAACTGTTGTATGGGATATGGTCTCTGTCCATCTCCGAGAAGCATAAACTGTCCGTTGCTAAATCCAATTTTCCATACCAACCGACGATGTGTCGGTAAAGACTGATTTGTAAAAAAATCAAGTTCTGCAGTCCACAATTTGTTTTTAGCCTCCATTTTATCAGAAATAATAAGATTCGGAAAAGGCTTAGTACAGATTTTGGTCCAATTAGTATGTTCCGATACTTTGACTTTCGTCGGAGAGACTCTTATAACAGAGACATCTGTTGCGTATGCATATTCGATGCTGCTAACTAATTTAGTTACGTTCATGCCAGTTAGATTACGTTAATATTCGGTTGGAGTCGTATCGCACGCGCGCGAACAAAAAGAAGGTGATTGTCCGTAAGAATATTTCAAAAAATCATCATTATTTCTTTTTTTATTTCTCAGGTCAATACCTTTCTTTAGGTAAGAATTTCTCATGCGCTGATAGCGCATCTTAATTGTATAGTCGTAATCAATAGATATACCATTGTTCTCACACCATGCCTGTATAGCCTTGAGTACTGAACATCCGCAGTCGTGCAGATCATTAAGATCTTTCCACATCTGTAACTTAAATGTATCTTCTATACATTCCACCAGCGCAGACTTAGCATATTTGCCTAAATAGTTGTATGTAACAACAGGCTTCTGTTTACTGTCAGGTATGCAGATTGCGATTTCATCGTCAGCCTGAGCCTGAGGGAGTTTGTCAGCAGGACGTGTGGTCAAAAATCTTCGTATGGTAGCATTCTCCGCACTATGTGAAGGGAACACAACCGGGTCACCGAAATGAAAAGAAAGCCACTCACGGATAAAAGGTTTGACTTTAACATAAACTAAAAATTTGTCCATAATATTAAATAGTGATTTTTGACTCCAAAATTAACACAAATTCAGAAATCTCCAACAAAAGAAGGAAATAATTTCCTCCTAATTTTGGTTTAATAATACAATTATGATGGTGTGATATGAATTTGCAATAAAAGTTTGTGATATTGCAATTTTGCAAAAAATGAGATAAATAACTCTGTGTATCAATATATTAAGATTATCACAATACATATATCACATTTTTTTTTGATAGATTATTTTTGTGATGGCCAGATATCCCGGAAATGTTTATCACAAAAAAATAAAATTTGTGATAACTTTGTGATAAAGTTTGTGATGGAAGAAAAACTCTCAAATGCCCTTTATCTATTAATGTTTTTCTCTTTTTCAAATACTCTATTACAAAATCACAAAAATTTATAAGAAAAAAGAAAGGGGTAAAAGGGGCTGAGGTGCAAGGTGATTGTTAACAAAAGAAAAGAACTGATAATTTGCGTAAAAAGGGAGTTACTCTCACGAGCAACTCCCTTCCCTTATTAATTAAATAAAAACAAAACATATATCTATGATCAAAATGGTGTGTCATCATCACAATCAAACGCCAGCGATCCTTCAGTTGTGTCAACTATATGTGGGTGAGACCTTAGATAGATCATATCCTTTGTCTTAGTATGTCCTCCCACGACGACGCTCTTTTGTATTCGCCCGGAAGAGTTTTTAAACTCCTCCGGATTAAGTTCATCTATCCATGGGCATAACTTGACAAAAGATGATAACTTACGGCTGAAGGACTGCATTGTTATCTTATTTGTCTTGGCAAAAGACATATAATCCTCAAGCACTTGGTCACGTTGTAGGAATGTATCAAGATTACCAGACTCTCGCGAGAAATATCCGTTTGCCCAATCCTCGAAGTTTGTACCCATATCCGCCTTGAATTTGCGCCGGATAATGTTTTCCATCGGCGGAAGGAGTTTTATTGGCTCGTCGATTAATTGCAAATAAAAACTGCAACACTGCATCCAAAAGTTAATGTCAGCCAACCATTCGTCTTCGGTATAGTCTTTTCCGTAAAGATCCTTGCCGAAATCATCCCGTATAGAGCGTGTCTCGAGATAGTCGTTATCTTCGGTCCGCTGATGGTAGTAATCCGAAAACACCATGTATAAGAGACGGGCTTCTGACGATGGGTCAAAATCGGAAGGGACATAATTCGTTGTAAATGCTATCTTAGGACTACTCTCGAATGGTATAGTAAACGACTGATTATTTTTCGGATTGACAGTCATATCCGATGTAATATTGTCGTAAAACAGACCAGTGTTAAGATAGCGGTCACAATCGTCGAGCAGCAACATCTGGGTGTGTTGATTAACCTGGTCAAAAACATGCGGGTTATCCATTAGCCGAGGATTGCGTCCGGATAGCTTGACCGTCTTTTGCATATAAGAGAGTACTTTGAAAAAGAACGATTTACCACTTCGCCCGTTACACTCATTGTCCTCTCCTATCTTGTTGTCCATTGCCATCGGCGCCCATGCGCGAGAAGGCGACTTGTAATGGTGGAGCATATATCCAAAGGTAAATATCTTATTAATAAGATTCTGTTTTTGTTCGGCAATTTCATCAGCGGTCAGCCCTTGTCCAACGATGTCAAACTTATGCACCGCATGATATTCAGCAGCCGCATCACGATTTTCAAAATTAGTCTCTAATTCCTTGCGCCAATACAATCTTGAGGTGTTTATAAGATATCCGAAAAAGTGACTTTTTACATGGTTTATCTCAATATCAAAGTACTGTTTGCCATTCTCATCCTGCATCTTTTTTATTGTAAAAGCATCAGGTATCCTCTTGAAATTATGTGGAATGACGTTATCCTCCCACACATAATTATGCAAATCATCGCTCCCCGGTTCATATTCTTTCAGAGATTCGCCGCCTTCATATGTTTTGCAAACCTCCACCGTCTTGTTTGGGAAAAAGAAAAGCTGAGACCTATTGGTATATGATGTAAAATCAATAGAAACTTCCTTCAGACTCTCAAGCGCTGCGTTTGTCAGCTTAGGTGAGCACCAGGTTGAGTATGTCGCGCTCCTCAAACCTGTCAACTACCCATTCGCGAACAAACTCTTTGATGTCTTTTACCGTCGTCCTTTTAACGATATTGCCGTCAACACGAATATATTGCGTTACAGATGAATTGTCATCATGTAGCGCATAAAATCCATTAAGGTTTAAAAAATTGAAAAGGCATGCAGTGTCTATCTCATGCTTCCATCGCCCGTCTTTATTTTGATAGCTGATCCAGAACTTTGCTGGCATTGCCAAGCGCATCATGTCACGAAAATCCTTTTTTTGTGTACGAATTTCCATCCAGTCTCGCAAATCCTTGCGATGACGTCCGCGGTTATCTCGGAATGTGGCCAACCAAGCAGGCAACCATATTGTATGTATGTCGATAAACTTCAGAGCAAGCTCTTTGCCTTTGCGGCGCCCTGTGTCGTCTATATCTGGAATGTTATAGAGAACGTCGACATACTTCATAATTTCCTTGTACTCCTCTACAGAAAGCTGGTATGTCTCACTGTTAAACCATAGTGGGTGGAAGCCCATCGAGCGGCAACACAGTGCATCACGTTCCCCGGAACATATAAAAGCATAATCTAATTTCTTCACCTTATATGGCTTATCGTCATCATGTAACTTATACCATTCTTTCTCTTCCTTGTCATTCATCAGTCTGTATGCCTCCTGCAATTCATACAATCCATTAATATAGTATCTAGGCTTTTTGCCGGCCGGTGTGTATGAAAACCGAAAGCCCTTGTCATAATTGAGAGGCTCATAGACCTTATAGAATTTTTCTTCAGAATTGTCGCCGTATGCCGGCTTAATTATACATTCTCGTATAAAAATTGGATAATGCTCATTGGAATACTTAACTGTCGTTACTCTATTTTTTACATTAGTAATCCACTTGACAGAATGCCAATGTAATGCTTCAACCGTATCTTGTGTCACTTTAGGCCCAAGGACACATAATTCTTCCGGGGAAAAACTTTCATTAAGTTCGAATGACCGGCTTCCATCAGGCTCATCTACTCGTGCATCACGCTGTCTGATATCCGGTTTGTTTATCTGACGGTTTATTTCATCAGATACGCCATACTTGGCAGCTATCTGCAAGAGGGCCTCATTATATCTCGACCGGTCATAGCCTTTTTCACGCATCCATAACGATATTGCATTTTCACCTCGTCCATCGCCGCCGAAGTCTGTTACCTGCCAAATTTTGCCATATGTCTGTGAGTTATACTCACGAAGTGACGCAGAAGGTGTTCTCTCGTTTCGGATTGCGAAATGTTTTTTTCCCTCAAGGGCAACTTTTGCCTGAGGAAAGAGGTCAAGGATAATATCCAGACCTCCATTTGTTTTTTGAAAAATTGCTTCTGCCTTGATCATAGTCTTTTGTTTTGTCTTGCTAAAGTAAATTGGATGTTTTACTTTCCAAAATACAGAGAAGTCCCAATGTAAGTTATGCAATATTCAGGGCGTTGTTCCAACTTAAACCCTCGAATCTCGCAGAATTCGAAATCAGGCTCATTAGTATATTCATCGCAGATGCGTAAATCTCCGTCAAAAGAAAATGCGGAAGCATAATTATCTGAATTTGCAACAAATAAAAATCCCAATTCTTCTATTTCACTATATGCGAGCGCCATATTATTTTTATATCGAAGCATCCGAAAATCGGGAGCAACTTTATTCGTTGCTTTAAGAGCGTTGATTGCGTTTTCAAACATCGTTGCTGTAAATCTATATCTTGGATAATGCATTAAACTTTCTTGGAGTAGAGACAATAATTCTATCATCTCGCTTCTCTCCAAAATAACAGTAGTTTTTTTATCTATGTTAGCCTCGACGTGCATAAGCGCTTCTTTACGGAACGGATAATTTGCTTTGTTATCAAAGCTTTCAATTATAATGTGTCCACCATTTATTAAATTGATATCATGAGAATCCATATTATTTTCTCCTTAATTGAATGTAGTTAAGTTGTTCGTAATACTTAAGTATAGACTTATTGTCTTCAGTAACGTCGATTACGTTTTCGCCGTTAACTGTCATACCAACAGTAATATTTAAATCTTTGCGGATAGCATCAATTATTACCGGGTTTCTTGTCTTCCAATATATTGATATGTTCATAATTGCTAGTGAGGTTGGAATCCTCTGTATACAAGATAATTAATACCATCATTTTTTATAAAATCCAACACATTGACAAAATAATCAACATCGTCTCTAGCGCATCGAAGTAATATAACCTTCCTGCCCTTCAATAAGCTATTTGATACTCTCAGTTCATAATACTTATCTTCGTCCATAAGACCATTCATTAGGTCCATAACTAATGAATTTTTTATCACAGAAGTAATATATGCCATATCAAATTATATTATTCAACCTTAAATCCCTTATTAACGCACGACTATTTTTAAGACACATTTTATTCTTCATTCGATTTAGCACAGTCTTTATCGTATTTGGCTTTTTCTGTAATCTACTCGCAATCTCTTTAAAGGTGATACCATTAACATATAAAGATGCGACATCATGTTCGAGCTTCGACAATTTAACATCCTTGCCTACAGGATTACATATCTTATTTTCATAAGGGCAATGTCCACCTCTTAGTGGGCAATGCACCATCTCAAATTGTAAGATGCCATTCTCATAATCATTGGTCAATAAATCATATTCACCAAAATTACATCGAACAAAGCGCTCTACCATCATATAACGCTGCGTCAACTTAGATGCCTCTGAGTTGTTCTTACTTGGATACAATATCTGAAGTTCAGAATATGCGGCGGTGAAGTTATTTTCAATGATTAACAGCATGGAATCAATTATATCTCTGCAAAAACGTGTCAATCGCCTGGCTTCACAACTATCCAATTTGTAATATACAATACCTTCAGGAGTTGTGTAAAATTCTATTTTCGCCATAATCCTTTTTGTATTTCGTCATTAAGTACTGATTCCTCAATAACAGTCAATGTATCATTAGATTTTTTTGATAACTTACGTACAAGTGTAGCAGGTTTAAGTGCATACTTAATGTGCATGTACGCAAGAAATCTAGATTTGTCTTTTTTTGAGAGCGTATTATAAAAATCGCTAGGGGTTACTGTCCTTAAATTTTCCATATATTGCTTGTATTTTTATTGTTTTAGAGTTAAATTTGTTGCAAATTTAGCAGTAAAAAACGCATTATCCAACTTTTGAAGGATTTTATCCCCTTCTTTAGTTGGTATTTAACATTTATTATATGATGTACAAAAGAGAAACACCAAATTACGATGTAGTTATCGAAGTGCTGAACAAAACTGGTATGACAGAGAGACAATTATCTAAGTTGATGTATGGAGAGGCTACTCACCGCAACATAATAAAAAACCTTCGCGAAAAACCAGATATAAGATCATCCACATTGGTTAGACTATGTAATATCTTATGCATACCTATTGATTCTCTTTTTGGAAAAAGAGATGGTTCTGAAAACAATACGGATATTCCCTCTATAGTTGGGAATAATAATGTTGTCAACAGTCATCATATACATAATGATATAACTGCACTGAAAGCAGAAAACACTGCCCTTAAAATGTTAAATCAAGAAAAAGACCGCCGGATAGACGATCTTAAGACATCAAATCAAACACTGGCTAATCAAGTCAATCTGTTGTTAGAAAAACTGGGACACAATCAGGACAGCAATGAGTGAGAATGCTATGACTAATATAGATAAAACTGCGAATAATAACCAAGAAAAAGAATTATTAAAAATCCTGCCTCCGCAACTATTAAAGCAGACATAAAAATGTCTGCTTTTTTTATTTTACATGGCTATGGTTGTTCCATAAGAGATAACGACGGGCTACCCTATAAATATAGTGACTCATGATGAAAAGATAATTTTTTATTTCTTCACCACAATTTATAGGATGAGCCGATTTTCCATCCTAGTTTTCTGTTCTACCAAAAAAAATTAGCAAGTATTTATTGCACAGACACTCCTTCAGACGCAAATACGCAAGAAATAAGAACTTTACTCAAAAGTTGAACATCAGCAACTTACATTCAAGAAGAATTTTTCCGCCATACAAAAAGCACCATTTCATGACATGATATTGTCCATTTCAGGGTCCAAAATAGACTATATCGCACCATGAAAAAGGCGTAAACAGATGCTGAAACAGGCTTTATCAGAATACCAGCTGCACCATTCCTTACTCCACTGCAGGGTACATAAAAATCTATACGGCCTGAACTGGCCTTTTTACCGCCATCTTAAAAATTTTCTCACATCTCTTTTGCGATTTTATTTTGTCAAAAAAGTCAAGAAAATCCGTGAATCCGCCATCTGAGTTTTCTATAAAAGTGCTGATATGAGGCGTGAGAAAGAACACGGAATATATGGATCCATATTTTGATGCATGATTCATCGGTTTTAGCAACTTGCTTGAGAAAATGCACCGTTACTGTTTATATCATCACATGTTTCAGTAAGTGTTCCGGCACTATACGGTACCTCATAAATAAAAAACAATCCCCCTCGACTTCCTGCCGAGCAGTATGACATACTGCAACAATATTCCGCAATATCATTTTCTCACATAGTTCCCTTTTATTTTCATACACAATATTCCGAATATTTATTCATTTTGTCAGTAAAATCTTTTTTCAAAAAATTTCTCAAAATAGAAATAAGAAAGTCGAAATACAGAGATATTGACATACCATTATATCCTTTAAAACTTTATTCTCTTTTCCATAAATCATCATATTGTATTTTCATTACCAGAAAAGACAACTTTTACAGTACGGAAAGCACCGTCTTATAGCATCAAACAGACTATATTGCAATACGCAATTATACTTTTATTCTATCCACCGACTAACATTACATTCGTAAAATTGAATATCACCAAACCACAAAATAAAAATCGGACTGTTGCTATATACAAAAGCAACAGTCCGTCTTATCCATTGTTTCTACACAGAAATTCTATTCCTGGCGGTGCAGATATGTTCAACTTAATAGTGACTTAACTCATATATGAAGGCAAAATCTTCATTACTTTTTCAAAATAACGCTGGGTACGCTTCACACTGTATTTTATACCTCCATTCCACGATCTTATAGCCTTTTCAATGTCATTTGTAGGATTAAAATACGATTGGATAAGCAGAAACATTTCCTTTGATTTAGCTATGCTGAAACGATCTTTCAACGTGTAACGCTTCTTGCTTTTCCTGCGTTTCAATATCAAATTACATTCCTTCACAAGAATTGGAGTTATCTGCATCGCACCGCAAGAACTACCACTGACAGCCTTTGCATCACCTCCACTCTCAACTTGAATTATTGCTTCCATCACTGGCTCCCAATTAAAATCTGAAACAGATTCGTCATCCTTTGAAAACACTGCCACAGGCAGCAAGAGAAAGAAAACAATAAATACAATCTTTTTTATTTTCCTCATTATAATATAAATTTTGGAGCATCGGACAATACAAATCGAATCCGGAAGTGCTGTCATGACAATACGAATACACAGCACAATGCTCTCGTTAATTTCGCAAATAAAACATTCCTAATTTGGAATATAAATATTTACTCCTTATTATTTACACCTGCAAAGGTACAAAAAATATAGTAGACAGCCAAAGCTATTGTAAAAAATTAAGACATAAATACACTTTTATAACCTTGATTATCAAATACTTAAATTAAAACAAGATAAACTATATCCATTCAGAGATCTTCTTCAGATACACTTAAACAATATATACAAACTGTAACATATCTCACACTAAAAGGATTATCCTAAATTAGACAATTAGAACATTTTTTATGATTTAATACTTCGAGAAGAAACCTTCTAAACATTAAAGAAATATTGCCTCATACTTAATACTACATTTTATGAAAATATATGTACTGATCGTTGCTTATATATCCCGTTTAAATATATTTCGACGAACTAAATCTTATCACTGCTCATAACCAAGTATGCATATCAGCATAGACAAACTAATCATCAATACATATAACAGGTTTACATACAATAAAGATGAGCAAAATATTATATGACATTCCACAGACAGAAACACTTATACATCTATATTATTATAACAGGTGGAAGGAGATATAAATGACCGGACGCGGAACAGGACAATGACCGCGG
>ULTX01052808.1_pt1 | contig 18124 bp, 14 predicted proteins | sample 1958041 | NCBI WGS metagenome assembly ULTX01 (sample SAMEA4835747, study PRJEB28245) | human gut metagenome | biome: gut microbiome; material: fecal sample | place: Denmark | collected 2008
CTCTGGGAACATAGTGGTAATCGTTTAAATGTTATAATTGGATACTATAAATTTAATGATTTTATCGCTATGTTTCTAATTATCAGTGAAATATATTTATCCTTATTTCGAACTCACGTTAAAGTAGTCAATTTAATTAGCGTGCTGTCCAACGAATTCAGACCAACAATACAGACAATACATCAACGATTCCATAACATTGATATATTGCTTTTTTGGGAAAAACAGCATGCGGCAATTGCTCAATGATTGATTACAACAAACATTGTTCGTATCAACCGTAACCAGAATCATCGCAGAACAAACGGCAGAACAGAACTTAGATCCGTACAGCTGAAGCCACACACATCGTGTGCAGACCGTAAAAAGCACTGCACGACTGCTTATGACGCCCCCTGAGGCAGAGACAAACAAGGTGACCACCGCTAGCGGAATAACAATAAAAGAGCTCTACGCCATGGAGCAGACATGATTCACCGAAGCAGCGATACAAAGACTGAAAGTGGTGACAGAGAAATAACATCACACTCAGTGTCTACCACAACCAATCCAACGGATAGACGGTTTTCAATGCATCCTTGCAAAGATTGAACTTAGTAACAACCTTTCTATTCTCACTATCACTCTTGACAGGATCATACAAAGGAGCAAATTCTACCAGACATCTCATCAATTCATCCTTGGTATATTTGTCAAGTGTCTTTATATCAGCAAGCATTTTCTTCAATGTTTTGCACAGTTTTCTGTCAACACCAGGATCTTCTATGAAAGATTCAAGATAGGCCGTCTCAGCCTCTCTACCGTCACGCAACCTTATGATAAGAGCTTTTACAGGCGTAAATTTACGTTCTCCTTGTCTGAATGCCCGTCTTTGTTTTTCCGAAAGCATATTGTTTATAGTATTCCTTATCTGTACCACACGCGCATTGCTTATCTTTCCCTCATCCACCTTTTTGTTTATAAGTTCCGTTCTCGGCACAAGCATCTGCTCCCGTTCTATGTCAAAACGTTCGTCAGAATTAAGTCGTATGCTCTGCGAACGCGAGAAATGCACTATCGCGGCCTGCTCCTGCATCATATCTGCTATACCACGCAAATCTACATCTTCAATATCATTAGGACTCAATCCGTTTTCTCTTATAAACACATCTGTAAGCCACAACGCATGTGCATAAGCACTGTCGGCCATTGCAGACCGTCCATCAAGTTCAAGACACACAGCCTTCTGTATCGCAGCATAAAGTTCCTTACGCGGATCATAATAATCCAAGTCGAAAAATCCACCCTGTTTCGATTTTCTCAACATAATCTCTGTACTTTCGGATTTGTCGTTGAAGCCCTTATCATGATATTTCTCCATTCCCTTTTCCAGTACAGCAACAGCATTAGCATATTCACATTTAGAAGCATGCATCGAAGCAAGAGTGATGAACACCTCAGGTCTGTAATATCCACGCCAGATGGAAAACACAGGAGTGAGACGGTTTATCACTGTGTCGGCATCAGCAACCTCAATGACATCTGGCGGGTTATTCTTAAGTTTTTCCGCAAAGCGCACTGTCTTTTCCACATAATCCTCCATATATGCAGGAATCCCATCTTTGCCTGTGAATATCATGAAAAGATTGAACAACACATCCACTGGGTGTCCGTTAATCGTTCCTGGACTCCACAACCGCATATTACGAAACACTCGGTGAAGTTCCTTCTTATATAAAGGATGCAGATTTGGCATCATGTTATCTACTGGCACAGCCACTCCATCAGTCCTGACCACACAATATACTATCGCCGGAGTGGCTTTATATACGGTATCTGTCCATGCATCCATCGGAAACATGAAGTTCTTCCTCATATATATGTTCAATGCATCCAGACCACCTGGATATTTTGGAGGTTCATCGACCTGAGCGTAAACAACAGGCGGTATGCTGTCTGAAGAGTCTGTGTATTCGTATTTCACATTCATAACCGTTTCCTTGTACTTATCTTGAGCACAGATTGTCTGTATACTACAAAACACAAGTACAAATATTATAAAACTTCCACATTTAATCATATCCGTAAATATTCAGAAATACGCTATCATACTCTATCAAATAATACCTATATTGAATAGAAACATCCTATCAGGTTTCAGAGAAATCAGTCTTTATCAACTACATAAAATCTCACATTCTCATTACCTTCTACAATATCATTTTCCTTAATCTCACCTAATCCGCCACTTATAGGGTCTATATATACAAATGTCATTTTAAGCCAATTATAATCTACCACGAACACATCGTTGTATGAATTACGTGACGCAATAGCATTGTCCCATACTTCTGTTATTATTCTTGCCAATATTCCTTTATGTTCAGAGAGAGCGTTCTTCACTTTATCTAAATCAGTTGCTCCTTCAAACGTATTATAATGGTAAAAATTAGTTGTTAGGAATCTATATAGTTCTTCATCATCAACTTCATACCTTCCGGTCTGAGGGTCAATGTAACCATTGAATTTCTCCAGAAGTGTCGTAATATCAAAATTTCTTCCTAAAAATGCCCCGAGGTTCACAAGACTACCAATTGTATTTTCCCCATCATTTACTGTCTGAAAAGATAAAGAGGAACCTAACACTTTTGTTCCCATACCAACATAATTCCATGTTGCCACATGACCTCCATTCCATCTGTCATCGTTCACGAGTTTATAAAATTGAAAAACATGTACCGGGTTTTGGGCATGTCCTCGTGGAAACCAAGAATTCAAATAAAGTGAACAACCATATTCCGAAGCAGCCGGCTCATCAACAAATCCCAACCGTTCTACATATCCGGCTTTCCAAACATCCCACTTCGCAAAGGCATTATATCCCTCTATTGAAATCGGACTTCCCGGCTGTCCCGGTTGTTCTTTATCACCACGAAATAACTCCTGTAAGGCTGGATCAAGATATGTTGATACATAATAATTCCATCCCATAAGAGGTGTCAATGTGTCTCTTTTTATCCAATGCGATAAATAATTCTCTTTATCAGGAACTATCGTTTCTCTAAAACCATTATCTATCAACCAATCATAAAGCCATTTCCATTTGTCATCTTCATTTTTAGGCATACCAAGACTGTTTTCATCTAAATTTTTTTTCATAATAATATTTTTAGTTTTAAACTTAATGTAATAATACAAATTTAAGAAAGCTCTCAAAAAGTAACAACTGACAAAATATAAAAAACAAAAAAATAACGATATAGAATGTTTAAAATAATGTAAATCATAATAATAATTGACTAAACAAGCGGTCTTTCAACAATTTCCACTACATTGATACTGATTATCCCGGCAATAAAACAAAATTCGCAGAACGTCCAAAAAGCTGTTTGGGTTAAAACCTCTACGATATCTGACGGAAACAAAAACAATCCACAACCGCATAAACATCAAGACACCCAAAATACTCTTGTATATTTTTGCAACTATATTCATATTTTATTATATTTGCCCCATACATAAAGCATAAAGTTATTTTACTCGAAAAACACGCAAGAGATAATTGCAATCGTATAACCTTCAAACAACTATAAACATATGAGAACAACAAGAAATTACAACGCCATTATACACATGGCAATGCTGCTTGCAGTATGCTTCGTGGCATATTCATGCAACGACGATGAGGAAAACGAACCGGAATATCCGGTCATAACAAACTCCACTTATTATGTTGATCCTGATTGGGACGAAAGCATTGTTTATACCCCAGGACTTGAATTTTACAGCGACGAGTTTCTCCCAGGTGTAAAAATAGTTGAAAAACTCGTTGATTATCCGGCGTATGTCACCTATAAAACTACTATTGGAAGAGGTATGGATATATGTTTTGTTTACAATGTTGACGATAAAGTAAAACCAGATACGGCAACAATCTATTATGATGATCAAAAACCTATGGCTGTTATAGACTGGAATTATGTTAATGATATAAGAAGACATAGGATGACCGTACAATTAGACGATTACCTAAAATATAATATCAAGAACCCATGTAAAGTATATGTTACAGCAATTGTAACAAACGCCGCTACATTCAATTTTAAAAATCTTGATACATATCACTCTTTCATATCACCGAATTCTGATGAATATAAAATTGTTAATTCTGCTCCTGGAACTATTATTCCCAAAAGCGAATGGATTAAATATCCAATAGAGAGAAAAGCATATCTGATAGATCTGAAGATGAGAAAATAAAAATATAAGACTATGAAAAAATTTATTCTGACTTTATTGACTGTTGCAGGACTGGCAACAGAAGTTTTTGCACAGGAAAGGATTATTGGAGGCACATCAGTGGATTGAGAAATTCATAAACTCCACAAGATATTCATCATTAATGAAAAAATCATTCAAGATAATACAATATATCCATTTATTATTGGCGTAAGCTACAGTAGAAACACGACATCTTGCGTCTCCCGAGAAAGGCAAACCATCGACACCTCTTCAATGATTATGGAATGCTTGGGAGACGCAAGATTTTTCTTTTCCATTTTATTTTATGTAACGACATTCAGTATGTCTGTACACAACATACATAATTTAATTAGAGAACTCAGGAAAGGTTCTCTCGTAACACCGGAAAAACAAAACCAAGACACAACAATATATAAATCGCTATCCATCAACAGATTATATAAATATCATCAGATACGTATTGAAGCGGAAGCAGCAGCTCTTATACGCGGATAAACGATTCATGCAGCGTTGAGACATATTTACCGTGACACTGTGGATGCATATTTATGCACATTTCACCGGTTTGTTGCATAAATATGCACAAAACGTTTTTGTTTAGCATATTACATTTTACAAAAAGAAAATAAAAATACTCACAATGTAATAAAACATCACATTAAAGTACACGGAAAATGAGTTTTTGAAAAATAATTATTAATTTTGAGGCATAAAACTCTAAACAATAAGAATATGGAAGACGCAATAAAACAAATAGGACAACGGCTGAAAGGGCTGCGCGAAGTACTCGACATTCCTGCCGAGGAGGTGGCCCAGCTGTGCGAGGTTTCGCTCGAACACTATATGAAGATTGAGGCCGGCGAGGCCGATCCGTCGGTGTACCGCCTCTCCAAAATATCCAAACGCTACGGCATAGCGCTCGATGTGCTGCTCTTCGGTGAAGAACCGCGCATGAGTTCTTACTTCCTGACGCGCAACGGACAGGGCATGAGCGTGGAGCGCCGCAAGGATTACAAATACCAGAGCCTCGGAGCCGGATTCAGAGGAAGAAAGGTGGACCCGTTCCTTGTGCAGGTGGACCCGAAGCCGGAAGGCACACAACACAACAAGAACTCACATGAAGGACAGGAGTTCGACGTGGTGCTGCAAGGCGTACTCGAAATAACCATCGGCAACAAGACCATGATTCTCAACGAAGGCGACAGCATCTACTTCGACGCATCACAGATGCACTGCATGAAGGCTGTAGGCGATCAGCCGGTGAAATTCATCTGCGTGGTGATCTGACCGCGGCCCCTGCACGGAGCCATACGGCCGTACAGGCATAACATTATCATCAAGAACGTCAATACATCATACTGAAAACAAATGATAGAAAGATTTTTAACACAGACTCATTTCTCATCGGAGGAAGACTATCGCAGGAATCTGCACTTCAAGATACCGGAGAACTTCAACTTCGCCTACGACGTAATGGACGTGTGGGCTGAGGAGAAACCCGACAAGACAGCGCTTATATGGACAGACGACGAAGACCATGAGATGTTCTTCACATACAGTGACCTCAAGGAGCAGAGCGACCGCACGGCCGCCTATTTCGCCTCTTTGGGTATAGGCCATGGCGACATGGTGATGCTCATACTGAAGCGCCGCTATGAGTGGTGGCTCGCAATGCTCGCGCTGCACAAGCTCGGAGCGGTGGCCATACCTGCAACCCACATGCTGACAAAGCACGACATAGTGTACCGCAACAACCGCGCGGGCGTCAAGGCCATCGTGTGTGTCGGCGAGGAATATGTGCTTACACAGGTGAGCGAAGCCATGCCTGAGAGCCCAACTGTGGAAACTCTCATCAGCGTGGGTCCCGCCGTACCCGAAGGTTTCCACGACTGGCACAAGGAATGGGAGGCTGCGCCGGCATTCGTCAGACCGAAACATCCGAACAGCAATGAGGACACCATGCTGATGTACTTCACCAGCGGCACCAGCGGCGAGCCCAAGATGGTGGCCCACGACTTCCTCTACGCCCTGGGACATCTCGTCACAGGCGCCTTCTGGCACAACCTGTCGGAAGACAGCATCCACCTCACCGTGGCCGACACAGGATGGGGCAAAGCCGTGTGGGGCAAGTTCTACGGCCAGTGGTTTGCTGGAGCCACGGTGTTCGTATTCGACCACGAGAAGTTCACTGCCGACAAACTGCTGCGCAAGATAGAGCAATACCACATCACATCGTTCTGCGCACCGCCTACTGTTTACCGCTTCATGATACGCGAGGACTTCTCCAAATACGACCTCTCTTCGCTGCGCTACTGCTGCACAGCGGGCGAAGCGCTCAATCCGGCCGTATACAACAAGTTCTACGAACTCACCGGCATCAAGATGAAGGAGGGCTTCGGACAGACCGAGACCACCATGACACTCGGCACAATGCCGTGGACCGAGCCGAAGCCGGGAAGCATGGGACTGCCCAACCCGCAGTATGACATCGATCTGCTCAAGCCTGACGGCACACCGTGTGAGGACGGAGAGAAGGGCCAGATAGTAGTGCGCGTAGGTGACCGCAAACCCATCGGTCTATTCAAGGAGTACTACCGCGACGAGGCTCTGACACGTCAGGTATGGCACGACGGCATATACTACACCGGCGACATGGCATGGCGCGACGAGGACGGCTACTATTGGTTTGTGGGACGAATAGACGACGTGATAAAGAGCAGCGGCTACCGCATCGGCCCGTTCGAGGTGGAAAGCGCGCTGATGACCCATCCGGCCGTAGTTGAGTGTGCCATTACAGGTGTGCCGGACGATATACGCGGCATGGTGGTAAAGGCCACTATCGTACTGGGCAAGGAATGGAAGGACAAGGCCGGCGACGAGCTTATAAAGGAACTGCAGAACCATGTGAAGCACGAAACTGCGCCCTATAAGTATCCGCGCATAATAGAGTTCGTGGACGAACTGCCCAAGACCATCAGCGGAAAGATACGCCGCGTGGAGATACGTGAGCGCGACGGCAAGGGCAATGCCGGCAAATAAGCACAGAAGAACACTGAAGGAAAACAATGAGACTGGTCATAAAAGCCGGAAGCAACGTGCTGACACGCGGCGACGGCAAACTCGACATAACGCGCATATCGGCCCTGACCGACCAGATAGCGTGGCTGCGAAAGCAGGGACATGAGGTGATTCTCGTGTCGAGCGGAGCCGTGGCCTGCGGCAGGGGCGAGCTGAAGGAGGTGCGGCGCATGGACAGTGTGGAGCAGCGGCAGCTGTTCTCCGCACTCGGACAGGCAAAGCTCATAAATCTGTACTACGACCTTTTCCGCGAGTACAACATACACGTGGGACAGGTGCTCACGATGAAGGAGAACTTCGCTTCGAGGCGCGAGTATCTCAATCAGCGCTCATGCATGAGCGTGATGCTTGAGAACGGCGTCATACCGATAGTGAACGAGAACGACACCGTGAGCGTCACCGAGCTGATGTTCACCGACAACGACGAGCTGTCGGGACTCATAGCGTCGATGATGAACGCCGACATGCTGATAATACTAAGCAACGTCGACGGCATATGCACCGGCGAACCGGGAACACCCGGAGCCGGAGTCATAGCTACAGTAGGGCCCGGCGACGACGTTACCTCCTACATACACTCCGGCAAAAGCAGCGCGGGACGCGGAGGAATGACCACAAAATGCGGAATAGCACGCAAAATTGCAGACGAGGGGATAAGCGTCATCATTGCCAACGGCAGACGCGAGAACGTACTGAGAGATCTGATAACGCAACCCGGACTCGTTCCGCACACGACATTCACACCCGATCCGGAGGGCGTGTCGGGAGTGAAGAAATGGCTTGCCCACAGCGAAAGTTTCGCCAAGGGAGTCATACGCATTAACGACAAGGCACGCGACGCACTGTGCGGCGACGCGGCCGCTAGCCTGCTCATGGTAGGAGTGACAGCCGTGGAAGGTGAGTTTGAGGAAGGCGATATTGTGAACATCGTCGCAAGCGACGGACAACGGCTGGCCGTGGGACGCAGCGCATACTGCAGCGACGACGCACGCCGGCTTATTGGGAAGCACGACGTAAAACCCGTCGTGCACTACGATTATCTTTATATGGAATAACATTTAAAACTCACTACTATGGCTTTAACGGAAATCTTCTGCAACGTGAAGAAAGCGAGCCGGCAACTGGCCAGTGCCGGCGAAGAACATAAAAACACCGTACTCAACAATCTGGCTGACGCAATAATGCGCAACAAAGACACGCTGCTCAAGGCAAACTCGTTCGACCTTGAGCTGGCCGACAGCAACAGTCCCATGTACGACAGACTGATGCTCACGGACAAACGACTGGACGAAATAGCTGAAGGAATACGCAAGGTGGCGGCTCTGCCCTCGCCGCTCGACAAGGTGACATTGGAAAGAAGGCTGCCCAACGGGCTCCGGCTGCGCAAGATAAGCGTGCCGTTTGGAGTCATCGGTGCCGTGTATGAGGCAAGACCGAACGTCAGTCTCGACGTTTTCGCTCTCTGTCTGAAAAGTGGCAACGCCTGCGTTCTGAAGGGAGGAAAGGACGCCGACTGGTCCAACAGGGCCATCGTGGCACTCATACACAACGTGCTGGAGCAGAGCGGCATGAACCCGTCGGTGGTCGAGCTGCTCCCGGCGACACACGAAGCGACAGCCGACATGCTGCGCGCAACCGAATACATCGACGTGTGCATACCGCGCGGAGGGCGCAAACTCATCGACTTCGTACGCCGCACGGCGTGCGTACCGGTCATAGAGACAGGAGCGGGAGTGGTGCACACCTACTTCGACAAGGACGGTGACACACAGATGGGACGCCGCATCATCAACAACGCAAAGACAAGACGCGTAAGCGTATGCAATGCGCTCGACTGCCTCATTATCCACAGCGACCGTCTGGCTGATCTGCCGGAGCTCGTCGCACCGCTCAAGGAGCACAACGTGAAGATATATGCCGACGGACCGGCTGCCACACAGCTTGAAGGAAAATATCCCGAACAGCTCCTCAAAGCCATACCGGCCGAATGTGAGGACGACATCTACGGTACGGAGTTCATGGACTACGTGATGGCCATAAAGACCGTTGACACCGAAGACGAGGCGCTCAACCACATAGCGCGCTACGGCTCGGGACACAGCGAGTGCATCATCACAGCCAACGAGAAGGCGGCACGCTACTTCCAGAGAAGTGCCGACGCGGCATGCGTCTACTGGAATGCGCCGACGAGCTTCACCGACGGAGCGCAGTTCGGACTGGGAGCGGAGATTGGCATAAGCACGCAGAAACTCGGACCGAGAGGACCTATGGGACTTGAGGAAATGACTACTTACAAATGGGTGATCGACGGCGACGGACAGACAAGAGACGCCTGACACACCGCTGCCGACGCCGTAAGGCTGACCTACAGGGACGCCGGCGGAGGCAAGAAAACGACAAATGACAAAACAACAGGATATGCATACATTTTTCAACGTAGAAGATCTGGGATGCCTCGACAAGGCTTTGGAAGAGGCACGGGAGATAAAACAGAACAGATTCGGATATCAGTCGCTCGGCAAGAACAAGACCTTGCTGATGATATTCTTCAACAACAGTCTGCGCACAAGACTGAGCACGCAGAAGGCTGCCATGAATCTTGGCATGAACGTCATAGTGCTCGACGTAAACGCCGGCGCATGGAAGCTCGAGACGGAGCGCGGTGTCATCATGGACGGCGACAAGTCCGAACATCTGCTCGAGGCCATACCGGTGATGGGTTCCTACTGCGACATCATCGGCATACGCTCGTTTGCCGGACTGACCGACCGCGAGTTCGACTACGCCGAGACCATAGTGCAGCAGTTCGTCAAGTATAGCGGCCGACCGGTGTTTGCCATGGAGACTGCCACGGTGCACCCGCTGCAGGCCTTTGCCGACCTCATCACCATTGAGGAGCACAAGACCAAGGCACGTCCGAAGGTTGTGCTGACATGGGCACCCCACTGCCGCGCGCTGCCGCAGGCCGTTCCCGACTCGTTCGCACAGTGGATGAACGCAGCCGACGTTGACTTCGTCATCACCCATCCCGAAGGCTACGAGCTCGACCCGAAGTTCGCCGGAAACGCCCGTGTCACCTACAATCAGATGGAAGCACTCGAAGGCGCCGACTTCGTTTACGCAAAGAACTGGAGCTGTCCGGGCGTGACACGTCCCGAAGACTACGGCAAGATACTGAGCAAAGACATGAGCTGGACCATCGACAGCCGCCACATGGCTGTGACAGACAACGGCAAGTTCATGCACTGTCTGCCCGTACGCCGCGGTCTCATCGTGACCGACGACGTGATAGAAGGCCCCAACTCGCTCGTAATACCCGAGGCCGCAAACCGCGAGATTTCGGCCGAAGTGGTGATAAAACGCATGCTTGAGGCTCTCTAAAGAATAAATAAAAGGCGTCGGATTTCTTTTTCCGACGCCTTTTTCATACTCTGCCGACAGAGAGGAACATCTCTTCCACAAAGCAGGAAAATATTTCTTACTGAAACCAATCACGCAGAATTTCCACTGAGGCGGATTTTATCGACATACGGGAAAGGCATTCAAGGGAAATACGGCGACGTTTGATTTCAATAAAAAACGCGGTTTCAAGTCTTAATCAGCGTCATTGCCTTATGCTGAAAGTATGTCAAACCGGGCACTTTCAGATTTTCAGCATTCTGTGATTTTTCCGTCCGGGTTTTCTGTTCTACCCCGAAAAATAAGCGAGTATTTGCGAGCGGACTCTCCTTCGGATGCAAATTTGCGAATTATAAGAGTTTCATGTAAAATACTGAACATCAAATACTTACATCTGATATGTATTTTTTCGTTCTGCGATAAGCACCGTTTAAGCATGCGATAAAGCCCATATCAGGGGCTGAAATGCTTAATATCATGCCCTGATATGGGCTTAACCGGACCGTAAAACGGGCATTATCAGAACGCGAAATGAATTATTCCGGCATACGCTACAGGGTATATGAAAAGACCGTTCTGTATGAAATGCCCTTTATTGGATATGATTTAACATTTCTTTACATCTCTTTTGCGAAAAAATTTTGTCAAAAAAAAGTCAAGAAAAACTGTAAGTCCGTCGTCCGGGTTTTCTTTAAAAGTGCCTTTATCAGCCGTAAGGTGAGAACACGGCATACTGCCGCCACATACCACTACACGACGTCTCACACAGCAGGAAGCACGAAAAAAGGATGGAACGCAGGACATCGGAGAGTCTCCACCTGTGTTCCATCCTTGTTATATCATACAGTCACACCTTATATTATAATGTGACCGTTTTCTTTTATCACGTCCTTGACTTTGCCTCAGTGCGCCACTGCCGGTGCGTCATGATATACCCGTGCGCCGTAGTAGCATGTAATGCTCCGCGCACACAGTGGTTTACATGTATCCGAGCCAGCGCAGTATGTCGTTCAAATTGGCGACAAGCATCAGCAGCATCAGTATGATGATACCAACATACTCGGCACGTATCATGAACGTCTCGCTCGGTTTGCGGCATGTCACCATCTCATAGAAGAGGAAAAGCACGTGTCCGCCATCGAGCGCCGGAATGGGAAGAATGTTCATGAAGGCCAGTATGATGCTGAGGAACGCCGTCATAAGCCAGAACGAATGCCAGTCCCATACAGGCGGGAAGAGGCTTCCTATAGAACCGAAACCACCGAGCGACTTCGCTCCGTCGGCCGAGAAGACATACTTCATGTCGCCCACATAGCCGGCGAGAACATTCCATCCGTACTTCACACCGGCCGGGAAGCTCTCGAAGAATCCGTAAGACACATGTGTAGGTTTGTAATAACCATACATCGACTTCACGAAGAATCCGAGTTCCATATTATTGTCAAGCGTAGCACCTGCCTTGATTGTCACCGGACGTCCACCCGCCATGCGTACGAAAGCAAGGTTCAACGTGCGTGCGGCAAGACTGTCAACATTGTTCTGCGCAGCAGCAAGCATATCGCGGTGGCGACCCATCTCATACTGGAATTCGTTGTAAGAGCCTATCTTCTTGCCATCTATCTCAACTATCTGGTCGCCGGCACGCAATCCTATACGGCGCGCTATCGAGTTGTCGGATACGGAGTCTATGCGTGCCGGAATGAGCGGACGCGCGAACATCGGTTCCGACTTCAGCATGTTGAGCAGGTTGATGTCGCCCGTAAGAGCTATCGACATCTTCTTGCCGTCGCGTATGATGTCGGCGCGGTAAGCCTCGGAAAGGTCCCTGAACATGTCGGCGCCGAACTCCTTGAACTCGCCTTTCTCAGTGCCGACGAGTATGTCGCCGTCGCGGAAACCGAGAGCCTTGGCTTCGCTGTTGAACTTCATGCCCATGTACATGTCCTTAGTACGCACGTAGTCCTCGCCCCAATGGAACAGACACATGGAATAGATGAACAGCGCCAGGACGAAATTCACAAGCACACCACCCACCATGATGAGAAGCCGTTGCCACGCGGGCTTGGAGCGGAACTCCCACGGCTGTACGGGTTGTTTCATCTGTTCGCTGTCGAACGACTCGTCTATCATTCCGGAAATCTTGCAATATCCGCCCAGAGGCAGCCATCCCACACCGTATGTAGTCTCGCTCTTCTTGGGCTTGAACTCAAACAGGTGGAACCACGGATCAAAGAATAAGTAGAACTTCTCCACACGAACGCCGAATAGCTTTGAGAAAAAGAAATGGCCGCCTTCGTGCAGAAGAACAAGAATAGAGATTGCCAGCATGAACTGCAGCAGTCTTATCAAAAAAACTTCCATTATTGTTTATTGTATGATTTTAGTTGTTCATTAACTCGCGTGCGACACGCCGTGCCTCGGCGTCTGTCTGCACGTAGGTGTCATAACTCGGCGAAGCGTCGAATGCCACGCGCTCCATCGTACGCTCGATGATGTCGGCCATGGCCGGGAAAGAGCATTCGCCGCGGCGGAAACCTTCGTTCACTATCTCGTTGGCCGCATTCACTATGCACGGCATATTGCCTCCGCGACGTATCGACTCGAACGCTATGGCCAGACAGCGGAACTTCTCCAGGTCGGGTTCGAAGAACTCGAGCGGCTGGCGGAAAAGGTCGAGACGGTCGCCGGAGAGCGGCAGACGGTCGGGATAGGTGAACGCATACTGTATGGGAAGGCGCATGTCGGGCACCCCGAGCTGGGCCTTCACCGCACCGTCGCAGAACTGCACGGCACTGTGTACTATCGACTGCGGATGGACGAGCACCTGTATCTTCTCGGCCGGAACGCCGAAGAGCCAGCGGGCCTCTATCACCTCGAAGCCCTTGTTCATCATCGTAGCAGAGTCGATGGTTATCTTGGCGCCCATGTCCCACGTGGGATGCTTCAGGGCGTCGGCAGCCGTCACCGTGGCCATCTGCTCCTTTGTAAAGAGACGGAACGGTCCGCCCGATGCGGTGAGCAGAATCTTCTCCACAGGATTGTCGCCCTCGCCCACAATACTCTGGAATATGGCCGAGTGCTCACTGTCCACAGGCAGTATCTGCACACGGTTCTCCATGGCAAGGCGGCATATCAGTTCGCCAGCCACGACAAGCGTCTCCTTGTTGGCCAGACATATTGTCTTATGCGCGCGTATGGCGTGTATTGTCGGCGAAAGACCGGCAAAACCCACCATGGCCGTAAGCACCATGTCTATGGGCGACGCCTCTACTATCTGGTCGAGAGCGTCGCGTCCTGCATACACTTTTATTTCGGGAAGATCTGAAAGGAGTTCTTTCAGTCTGTCGTAATGTTCTTCGTTGGCGATAACTACCGCCGCCGGACGGAACTCGCGGGCCTGTTGCGCCAGCTGTTCCACTCTGTTGTTGGCTGTCAGGCAGTAGACTTCGAAAAGGTCGGAATGTTCCCTTATGACGTCAAGCGCCTGTGTTCCTATCGAGCCGGTTGACCCGAGAATACATATCTGTTTCTTCATAACCTATGCAAATCCAGTAATCCTTCCGGCAGGCGCATCCTCACTTCGCGGCGCTCCACGTCGAAGGAATCTATCAAATCCTCATTTGCCGGGATGAGCATGTCCTCGCCCTCCGGCGAATCCACCTCAAACAGCAGGTTGGCGGTGCTGCTGTCCACCGAGCGGATAGTGCCTACGGTCTGTCCGCTGTTCTCGTCGATGAGCGTGAAACCGGCTATCTCGGCCCATGTCACCTCCTCGTCGGTTGCATCAGAAAGGCTCCGCGGGAAGTAAACCGCGCAGCCCGTAAGGTCGCGAGCACGCTCCTGTGAGTCGATGCCGCAGAACTTCACAAGCGCCGTAGTGCCGCTATTGAATCGGTAGCTCTCCATGAAGAAGGGCACCAGAATACCGTCGATGTCGAGCACAAGATACTCGGCGTCGCAGCGGTCGAACACATCGTCGTCGAACGCGAACGAAAGTTCGCCTCCCACGCCGTGCGGCTTGCCTATGCGGCCTATTCTGTAAACATCCTCCTGTCTTATCATATCAGCATCCTGTTCGCGTTATCTTCGCTCCGAGGGCGTTCAGGCGCGCCTCTATGTCTTCATATCCGCGGTCTATCTGCGCGATGTTCTCAATGCGGCTGGTGCCCTTGGCGCTCATGGCGGCAATGAGCAACGCGATGCCCGCACGGATGTCGGGACTGGTCATGCGGCCTGCCCTGAGCTGTTTGCGTCGGTCGTGGCCTATCACCACGGCGCGGTGCGGATCGCACAGTATTATCTGAGCACCCATGTCGATGAGCTTGTCCACAAAGAACAGACGGCTCTCAAACATCTTCTGATGGAACAACACGCTGCCGCGGGCCTGTGTGGCCACAACGATGAGCACCGACAGAAGGTCAGGCGTAAGTCCGGGCCACGGAGCGTCGGCAAGTGTCATTATGGTGCCGTCGATGAACGAGTCAACCTCGTAATGATCCTGTCTGGGCACGAAGATGTCGTCGCCGTCTATCTCAAGACGTACGCCCAGACGGCGGAAAGCGTCGGGAATGATGCCGAGATTGCGCATCGACACATTCTTTATCCTCACACCGTCGCCCACCATGGCGGCCATTCCTATGAACGACCCCACCTCGATCATGTCGGGCAGTATGCGGTGGTTGACACCGTGGAGCGACTTCACACCGACAATGGTTATATAGTTGGAACCTATGCCGCTGATGTTTGCACCCATGCCGTTGAGCATGTGGCAGAGCTGTTGTATATAAGGTTCGCACGCGGCATTATATATAGTGGTGGTGCCTTCGGCCAGCACGGCGGCCATGATGATGTTGGCCGTACCAGTTATCGATGCCTCGTCGAGCAGCATGTAGCAGCCCTTCAGATGTTCGGCTTCGATGTTATAGACGTTGCGGTCGGTATCAACCACCAGTTCGGCGCCGAGATACTTGAATCCCAGAAAGTGGGTGTCGAGCCTGCGGCGCCCTATCTTGTCGCCCCCCGGCTCGGCTATAGTGGCCTTGCCGAAGCGTCCGAGCAGCGGGCCCATAAGCAGCACGCTGCCGCGCAGGGCGGAGCATTTTCTCACATACTCGTCGCTGCCGAGATAGCTGAAATCCAGCTCGTCGGCCTTGAACGTATAGTCGTTGCGCGAGTTGCGCGTCACTTTCACTCCCATATTCTGCAACAGCAGTATGAGATTGTTCACGTCGAGAATGTCAGGAATATTGGTTATCCTCACCTCCTCATCCGTGAGCAGCACAGCGCTTATCACCTCGAGCGCCTCGTTTTTCGCCCCCTGCGGGGATATAGAGCCTTTAAGCGGGTGACCGCCTTCGATGACAAACGATTCCATAATTATCTTCTTTTGCGTTTGCGTTCAGTGTCCTTGACTTCCATCTTTTCAAACTCGAACGTATCCAGATCCAGCTGCACCCGTCCGCCTGTGTATGCCGCAAGGTCCGAAGCCACCTTCTCGTCGTCGGCCGAACCATTGCTCCACTGTTTCAGATTGCGTTTCATCTGGTTGGCAGTGATGCGCACCAGCTCGTCGCGCTCCGGTCCGTCGGGCATGGTCTTGAGCTTGTCGAATATCTCGAACATCATGTTTCCGTAGTGCTTCACCGGAATCTTCTTCATCGGATACTCCACCGGTGTCGGCTTCTCGGCTATTTTACCAGCCTTGCTGATGTCGCACGGATAGTCGATGTCGAGCCTGAAACCGCTCATAATGGCCAGATGATCCCACAGCTTCTGCTGGAAGTCGGCAGTTCCCGCAGCCTGCGGAAACATGCGCTCCATTATGGCCACGATGGCATTGGCGCAGCGCTGACGCTCGTCCCTGTCCTCCAGCGTCACGGCATAGTCTATCATGCTCTGCACCTCACGTCCGTATTCGGGCATGATGAGCTTCTCGCGCTGGGTGTTATAGTCTAATCCTTCTATGTTCATTGTTTGTGTCTGCGTTATTATAATTTTGCCGATTTCTTGGCAACGAAGTCTTTCAGATAGAACGGCACAAAGTAAGCCACATCCTCAAAACGCTCCTCGGCCATGCGTTTCTCTGCCAGAGGCGACATCCACTTGGCCAGAGGCTTCACGTCGGGAATAAGACGCGCGTTGGGATGATTAATCTCAGGCATGCACTTGGCTGCGCCGTTACCGAAGAAATATACGGGGCCGCGGTCGAGATACTCGCGGTAGGTGTCGGCCGTCACTACGTCGGCACCGACTTCTCTCACCACCTTCAGCGACCTGTCGTATATGGCGGCGTAAACCTCCATGCGGCGTGCGTCGATCATCGGACACAGCAGTGCGCCCTCCTCTACCTTCTCGCCCAGAAGCACCGGCACGGCCAGCAGTTCGAGCGTAGGTACAGCCAGCAGTTTCAGGTCACGGCCATAGCACACGCCTTTGGCCATCGACACTCCTATGCGCAGACCGGTGTAAGAGCCCGGACCACAACTCACTGCCACCGCATCGAACGGTATGGCATGGCTGTCGGCAAACGACAGCGCCTCGTCAACAAACGAACCCAGCTTCACGGCGTGGTTGGGACCTCCGAAGTCTTCATTACTGTAAATGCAGGCTCCGTCCTGACTGACGGCCACCGAACATACGTCGGTGCTCGTCTCTATATGCAAAATACACGACATTTTCTGATGTTTGTTTTTATAAAACACATTTTCGCGAAGCCGCACTATGGCTGCCTCGACGTTAACGGCATTTCGTACAACTATTGTAAAGACAATGCAGACGAGCGTAAAGAAAGTTTACTTTCAATTTCCCGAGTGCAGTTTATCTTTTGCAAAGATAATAAAAGGTAAGCGCAACAGCAAGGCAGTGAAACAAAGTTTTACCAAACTTGATATTGCAGAACCGCATCTTATCATCTGCAAAGATAATGCAAATCGAATGCAGAACAAAATAAATGAAAATCTTTCTTTCATTTATTTTTTATGCTGAGATGCAGCTTATATTATAAAAAGATAAGGCAAATAGCATGCCGCACAAAATATAATCAGTTATTTTTTACAACATCCGGTTCTCTGATTTTGACTTTCCGCAAATCCTCCGCAAGCCATAAAAAACGCATTGTATTGGAATAAAAATGCACACGCCATAACATTCCGTCCGGCAAAGCCATGTTTTCCGGATAAACCCATCACTCATTTGTCAATCCATAACCCGCTTATAAAAACACTACATATTCCAACCCTCTGCATCCTGTCTGCTGAAAAACAACAATCAGCCCGGTCCAGGAGCAACAATATTCTCCTTCACCTTAATATATATACTCTTGAGCAGAGGAATACAACGTCATGGCGGAAAGAAGTGAGCATTATGTTTTATAGTGTTAAAAAAAAACAGATTAATTGTATTTTTT
>ULTX01082207.1_pt1 | contig 18057 bp, 16 predicted proteins | sample 1958041 | NCBI WGS metagenome assembly ULTX01 (sample SAMEA4835747, study PRJEB28245) | human gut metagenome | biome: gut microbiome; material: fecal sample | place: Denmark | collected 2008
GGAGGAAAAATGGAAAAGGTAGCATTGGTTACCGGGGCTTCCCGCGGGATAGGCAAGGCGTGTGCCCTTCGTCTCGCGGAATGCGGTTACGATATAGTTGTCAACTACAACTCAAACGAGGCAAAGGCGCAGGAAGTGGTTTCCGCGATAGAGGCAAAGGGACAGAAAGCCATCGCGATAAAGGCAAACACCGCTGACCTCAAGGAAGTGCAGAACATGTTCCGCGAGGCGCACAAGGCATTCGGCAGGCTCGATGTCCTCGTCAACAATGCGGGCGTTGTGGACGACGCTTATCTGTTGATGATAAACGAGGAGTCCCTCACGCGCAGCCTTGACATCAACATCAAGGGCTATTTCCACTGCGCACAGCAGGCAGCCCTCAAGATGATGGGCAAGAAGCAGGGCGTTATCATCAACGTGTCCTCTGTAAGCTCCGTGCTTGCCGTGGAGGGACAGGGCGTTTACAGCGCGACAAAGGGCGCGGTGAACTCCATGACTGCCACACTCGCAAAGGAACTCGCGCCCCGCGGCATCCGCGTGAATGCGGTAGCGCCGGGCTTCATCGAAACAGAAATGCTGGACGCTATCCCCGAGGACAAGAAAGAGGAATACCTCAGGGCTATACCCATGCACAGACTGGGCACCGCTGCCGAGGTCGCTGACGTGGTAGCGCAGCTTTGCTCTGACGCATTCGCGTATGTCACCGGTCAGGTGGTAGTTCTTGACGGAGGTCTTAGCTTATGATGAACCTGCTTGAGATAAACGAGCGCATAAAGCAGCGCCCTCCTTTCCAGATGATAGAGCGCGTGACTGAACTTGTGCCCAACGAGTCCGCAAAGGGAATAAAGTGCGTTTCCGTCAACGAGCCGTACTTCATGGGGCACTTCCCCGGCGCGCCGATAATGCCCGGAGTTCTGCTGATAGAGAGCGCCGCGCAGCTGTGCAGCCTGGTCATCGCCCCCGAGGGGGCAGCGCAGGACGACAACAAGATGTACGTCCTGCTGAAAGTCAAGGACTTCAAGTTCCTGCGGCCGGTGATTCCCGGGGACAGGCTGGAGATAGAGGTAAAGGCGGTCATGATATCCGCGGCCGCTGCGGAATTCTCCGCAGTCATCTCCTGCGACGGCACCGTCAGGGCAAAGGGCAGCATGCTGTTCACTGCGATGGACAAGAACGCGATATATGGCTGAACTTAAATACGACTTCACCGCGTGCATAGTTTCCGGTGGGGTGGAACTGCCGGGGCGCATTGAATCCGCGCGGGAGGAGTACTCCAGGACCTGCGGTGAATATTTCGACTACCTCTCCGGGAAACTCGGGAAACCGTCTTTCACCGAGAGCGCGTGCGGGTTCGTCCTGCTGGACAACCTGCTGAAAAAGAACGGCATAGACCGCAGGAACCTCGAAATTATGCGGAATTCCGACGGCAGACCCTGCATAATAAACCGCAGTGACGTTGATTTCAGCGTGTCGCACTCAGAGGGCGCGGCGCTGGTTTGCGTTGCCACCGGTGCGGACGCCGAGGTGGGCGCGGATATCCAGCGGGTGCGCAGCTACAGCAGGGAACACATGGAGAAGCTCGCGCGTTCGTTCATGGACGCCGCGGAACTCACGGGGTTCCTGACCAGCGAGGACAGGGAGCGGTATTTCTACACCGCGTGGACCCGCAGGGAAGCCCTGTTCAAGCGCAGCGGCAGTTACCACGGTCTGAACGGAAAACCCGAAGCGGTAAGAATGCACGGAAAATTCGTCACTGGCACCATCACCTCCTGCGGGAACCTGTATTACTACAGCATAAGCCTGCCGGACGAAGATGACTAGGTGAGTAAGGAGAACAAATGAGAGTACTTATACTTAACGGAAGCCCGAAAGCGGAACGCAGCAACACGCTGAACATCACGAAAGCGTTCCTTAAGGGGTTCCCGGAGGACACCGAGGTCGAGCAGGTGAACCTCTACAAAAAGGACATCAGACCCTGCTGCGGCTGCTTTTCATGTTGGAGCCGCACTCCCGGCAGCTGCGTAATCAGGGACGACATGCAGAATATTTACGAGAAGATAAAGGCTGCGGATATCGTTATCGAGAGTTTCCCGCTGTACTTCTTCGGCATGCCGTCGCAGATGAAGGCAATGACGGACCGCTGTCTGCCGTTCATGCTGCCCTACATGGGCAACCTTGTCGAGGACAAGAACGCAAGCTTCCACGAGCTGCGCGACGAGAGCATGCACGAAAAGCGCCTGGTCGTTATCACCACCTGCGGTTACGTTGACGCAAAGCCGATGTACCCCGCACTGCTCAAGCAGCTTGACCTCATCGCAGGGGACGGGCATTACACCGCTATTTTATGTCCCGAGGGAGAGCTGTTCATCGCTGAAAAGGCAAAGCGCCAGCGCGAGGGCTACCTTGCCGAGATAACCAGGGCAGGTGCGGAATTCGCACAGAACAAGGCGCTCAGCGAGGAAACAAAGCAGCGCATCGCAAGACCGATACTTTCCCCCAAGGGCTTTGAGACGATCACCCTCGCACACTGGCAAATGAGTAAATAATTCGGAATTCGGGTTTTGCGCACTTGAGTGCTAATGCTGATGGATAAAGTAGCGGGCTGCGCAAAACTATATTCGGAATTATTGTGTCTGCTTCGCAGACATTATCTCAAAAGATTAATAATAAAATACACAGGGCGAAAGATTATCTTTCGCCCTGTGTTGTATCTATTAAAATTTTTTTAATTTTGTCCGCGAAGCGGACACCGAAATTCCGAATTCCGAATTACGAATTCCGAATTACGAATTGAACTTATGTGCCTGTTGGTCAACCATTGTTCATTATCTTCGCAAGTCTGTCGCGGAGCGCCAGTGTGAGTATAGTCGCGCAGACTATCTTCACCGCGTCGCCGGGGAGGAAAGGCAGCACGCAGCCTGCCATTGCGACTTCCAGCGTAACGCCGCGCGCAACGATGAACCATACCGTGCCAAGGGCGTAGAGCGCAACAGTGCCGAGTATCATTCCCACGGGGACGGACCACGCGCGGCTCAGCCAGTTGAGGAACTTGTTCTTTATGTTGGAATTCTTCTTATAGAAGAGATCCGCGAAAAGACCGGAAAGCAGCGCGCAGGGAATGTACCCGAAGATGTACCCGCCGGTAACTCCGAACAGCTTTGCAAAGCCGCCTGCGCCACCAGAGAACACCGGAACCCCGACCGCGCCGAGTATCACGTATATCAGCACAGCTACGGTGCCTTTCTTCCAGCCGAGAATGCCGCCTGCAAGGTACACCGCGAACGAAGCCAGCGTTATCGGGACAAGCCCCGGCATGGGTATCGACCACGGACCAGCGACGCATACCAGCGCAGCCATCACCGCGATGAACGTCATGTTTCGCACGGTGAAGAATTTGTTGGATCTTACGGCGGTGCTGCCGTTCTGTGCTAATGTTTCTTTCATTGTTTACTTTCTCCTGTTCTTTGGTTTACAATTGGGCCTTGTTAATTATATCACAGGATTGTAAACTTGTCAAGGGGTTTTGTTTACATTGAGGTAGAATTCCATGAGCTGCCCGGCAGAGCGCGTGATATCGAAGCCTTTCCTGACAAGCTGCTGCGGGGCGTCGGTATTGCGCATTCCCCTGCAGCACATGACTGCGCACGCCCAGTCGTGCGGGGAACCAAGGGGCAGCAGCTGCGCGGTTCCGGTGAGTTTTACTTCCGGCGTGACTTTATCGGAGAACAGGCAGGGGAGCCCCGCGCACTGCGCTTCCACCCCGACGACGGGCAGCCCCTCGTAGTTGGACGGCAGCAGAAAGCAGTCAAACGCGCTGTAGAGCCGTTCCGCGTCGCTGCGCTGTCCGGTGAACACCACCCGCTGAGCCACTCCCTGCGCGATAGTCCGGGCCTGCAGAAGTTCCTTGTCGGGTCCGTCGCCTGTTAGCACGAGCACTGCGTTCTTGTCCTGCCTGAGTACCTCGCGGAACACGTCGATGAGGAACCCCTGGTTCTTCTGCGGGCAAAGTCTGCCGATGTGCCCGAGCACGAATGCATTCTGCGGGATATGCAGTTCCTTGCGGAGTTCTTTTCTGGCATTGCCGCTGAATGCGTACTTTTTCGTGTCTATAGCGTTAGGCATTATGCGGACCCTGCGGTGCTTCGGGTCCGGGTGGAATTCGTCGTCGAGGGGTGCGGCTGCGCGGTTCCCGTAGATCCACCGTGCCGCGGCGTAGGAACACGCGAAAAGGTCGGTGGCGTGAAGCTTCGCCAGCGGCTTCAGCAGGAACTTCGCGAGGTTACGCAGCCATTCGCGCGCGCCGCCGGAGGTGCTGTGGTTATGCAGAATGCGCACGGGTACCCCGGCGTGCTTCCCCGCGAGGAGCGGCAGGAACGACAGCGTGCTCAGGTGGCAGTGCATTATGCTGTACTGGTTCTCGGTGAGGAGCCTGCGCAGCGTCCTGACGTACTTCACCGGGTGCCGGAATGTCGGCAGCACGAACAGCCGCCCCCCCAGCGCCTTTATTTCCTCGACGGGAACGTACTTCGACCCCTTGAACAGATAGAAATCGAACTGTACCTGTTCCCGGTCGATGGCGCGGTAGTAGTTCATGACCACCTGTTCGACGCCGCCACCGTTCATCTTGCCGAGTATCTGTGCAACTCTCATGAGCACCCTCCGTAATAGAAAAGGGCGAGTATTTCATCGCCCTGTGATATGTCTTACTGCCCGAGTTCGTAAGCGCGCTTCGTGCAGGCTTCGCAGGCTCTCTTCACATCGCCGGTGAGGTCGCCCTCGTACAGCTTGTCAAGCCCCGCGAGAGTGGTTCCCCCGGGGGAGGACACCTGCTTTATCAGCTCGTCAACAGTCATGCCGGATTCTGTGAGCATCTTTGCGGAACCGATAAGGCTCTGTGCGAAAAGGCGCAGCGCGGCTTGCTTGTCGATGCCCACGGAGTCTGCGTAGTCCACAAATCCCTTTGCGTAGAGATAGATGAACGCCGGAGAGCTGCCGTTTATTGCGATTATCTCTTTCATCTTGTCTGTGGGGACTACCTCGGTGATACCGCAGCTGCCGATTATCTTGCGCGCAAACGCGAATTCCTCCTCGGAAACGGTGCTGTCGTGGGACATAGCGGAAGCGCCGCAGCCCAGCATCATCGGGGTGTTCGGCATAACGAGCACTACTTTTGCGTTGGGAATGGTGCGTTCCCTGATGAATTCTGCGGAAATGCCCGCGCAGATGGAGATGAACACGGTTTCCGGCTTTACGCTGTCCTTTATCTCAGCGAGTACTTCGCCGAGGTGCTGGGGCTTCACTGCAAGCAGGATATAGTCGCACTTGTCGGCGATCTCCTTTGCGCTGACTGCTGCGGTGGCTCCCACCTGGGTGAGGTCCGCGAGCTTGTCCTTGTTTGCGTCATAAGCGAAAACCGCGGTGTTGCCGAGTTTCCCCTCGATGCCCTTGAGTATTGCGCCACCCATATTGCCGACGCCGATAAATCCGAGCTTTTTCATGATTGAGCCTTTCCGAGCCTGTTAGACGCTCTGACGATGTTTTTTGAATACAGCGCTGTACGCCGCCTTTATCGGGAACAGCGTGAGCAGCAGAATGAATACTTCTATCGGCAGCATGGTGGCGTTCTTGATAACGCGCTCCCCGACCTTTATCCAGAATGTTTCGGGCAGGATGCCGTAGCCCATTATCATCAGGAACAGCGTGTTCATGAACACGTTGCAGACGAGGTTTATCGTGAACTTGGCGCCGACTATGCGCAGCACCGACGGAATGTTAGACCTGATACCAGTCCAGAAGCTTTTCGCCGAGGTGAAATCCGGCTTTATCGGGTCAAATCCGTACAGGAAAATGCCGTAGATAACGCCGCCTGTGACTTCCACCAGCGTGAACAGCGGTGAAAATCCCTGCTGCTGGTTGGAGATAAGGTATCCGATGACATCCGTTGCAACGCAGGAAAGCCCCGCGACGGTGGGACCATACAGCATGCCGATAGCGGATATAGCGACGAATGCGAAGCCTATCTTCAGCGTGGGGAGCGGCTGTATCGTCAGCGTTTTGAGAATGCATGCCAGCGCGATGAGCACTGCCGTCACTGCCAGGCAGCGGATGCTTTTGAGTTCCTGCGCGGATCTCTTGAATTTGCCAAAGAAGTTAAGAAAAAAAGCCATGACTTTATCCTCCGTAACTTCGCCATATACAAACAGAATAAAGCCTCATGGCTTCATATTCAATTTATGTACAGCGAGATGCGAAGAACGTATCGCAGCCCCTATGGGCTTTCGTCCGCACGGCAACTCTCCGTCCGCGCAGCACTTAACGCACGTTCTCCTACTCTGTGTTGTAGTTTATATTTTCTGCGCCCGTCCGGACGCGGGGTAACATTTTATCAGAAGCTGATCTCGTTTGCGATGTCGTACAGACGCTTGTCGAAAGGCTTCTTCATGCTGAGCGCTTCCTGGATATCTACGTCGTAGATCTTGCCGTCCTTCATGCCGACAACGCGGTTGCCGATGCCCTTTTCGAGCAGCTCAACTGCATAGTAGCCCATCTCGGAAGCAACGACTCTGTCGCGTACTGTGGGGCTGCCGCCTCTCTGAACGTGACCGAGGATAGTTGCTCTGGACTCGATTCCGGTTTCCTCATAGATCTTCTTGGCGATCTCCTCAGTGTGACCTACGCCCTCTGCAACGATGACGATGAACTGCTCCTTGCCGTTCTCGCGTGCGGTCTTGATCTTTTTGATAACGTCCTCGATGTTGAATTCGATCTCAGGAACGAGGATAGCGGTAGCGCCGCATGCAACGCCGGTGTTCAGCGCAATGTGGCCTGCGTTTCTGCCCATTACCTCAACGACTGCGCAGCGCTCATGGGAGTGGGAGGTATCGCGGAGCTTGTCAACCAGTTCCATAACGGTGTTCATTGCTGTATCATAGCCGATGGTGTACTCGGAGCACTGGATATCGTTGTCGATGGTTCCGGGCAGGCCAACGCAGGGGATACCAGCCTTGGAAAGGTCAGCTGCGCCGCGGAAAGAACCGTCGCCGCCGATAACAACGATACCTGCGAAGTTATCTCTTACGCAGATGTCTCTTGCCTTGCAGACATATTCCCACTCTCTGAACTCCTTGCAGCGTGCGGTGAATATCTCTGTGCCGCCTCTCTGGATTATATCAGCTACATCTCTTGTGGTGAGTTCGATCATGTCATTGTTGAGCAGACCGTTGTATCCGCGACGGATACCAACAACTCTGAAACCCTTCTTTATTGCAGCTCTTGTTACGGCGCGGACTGCCGCGTTCATGCCGGGAGCGTCGCCGCCGCTTGTAAGTACGCCAATTGTCTTCTGCATAGTAATTTCTCTCCGTTTCGTTAATAGTTGCGGTTGAGTTATTTCTCTCAATCCTATACGTGTATATTTTACTACAAAGTGCCCGTTATAGTCAAGGGTTTTTTCTAAATCAGACAGATTACTTCGCATTATAGTGCTATTTCAACAAAAATCTGCAGGAAACCAGTGCAAATCTGTGCAAAATCCGTCACACGGTAATTATACCCACAGTATAAATCACCAGCGTTTTGTCAGACTAAAATTGCACTGGACAAACTCGGTTTTTTAGTATATAATAAACAGGGGGACACCCCCGTAATGCAAACGCCTGATTGGAGGAATTACCATGGCTGTACTGACGATTACAAAAGAAAATTTCAAATCTGAGATAGTTGAGAGCAGCAAGCCCGTCCTGCTGGATTTCTGGGCAAGCTGGTGCGCGCCCTGCATGATGCAGTCCCCGGTGGTGGACGCCATCGCTGAGGAGCACCCCGAGATAAAGGTCGGCAAGGTGAATGTAGACGAGCAGCCGGAGCTTGCTTCCGCGTTCGCCGTCGAGAGCATTCCCACGCTGGTGATAATCAGGGACGGCGTCACAAAGGAAATACTCGTGGGGCTGCACTCTAAGGAGCAGATACTGGAGCAGTTCGAGGGATAACTCATAATTCGGAATTCGTAATTCGGAATTAACGTGTCCCGCTTTGCGGGACGTTATCTAAAAAGATTTATAAGGTCACCTCTAAAATACACAGGGCGAAAGAACAACTTTCGCCCTGTGTTGTTTCATATCAAAGTTTTTGAAATTCGTCCGCGAAGCGGACACAACAATTCCGCATTCCGAATTCCGAATTACTTATTCAGCAGTACCTCGACGCTTGCAAGCTTAACGCAGACGCAGAATATCTCCATAGCCTGGCGCAGCTCGTCAACAGACGGGAATGTCGGCGCGATGCGGATATTGCTGTCCCTGGGGTCCTTGCCGTAGGGGAATGTAGCACCCGCGCCGGTCATGACAACGCCTGCTTCCTTAGCGAGGGAAACTATGCGCTTAGCGCAGCCGGGGAGCGCGTCGAAGGAAATGAAGTAACCGCCGTTGGGCTTGTTCCACTTGCCGACGCCCAGGGGCTCTATCTCCTTGTCGAGCATGTACAGAACCACGTCGAACTTCGGACGGATAATAGCGGCATGGTGCTTCATGTGTTCGCTGATGCTCTCGAAGTTCTTGAAGTACTTTGCGTGGCGCAGCTGGTTGAGCTTGTCGAAGCCGATGGTCTGGTAGGTCATCTGGCTCTTGATGAAGTCTATGTTCTCCTTGCTTGCTGCAACTACCGCAAGACCGCCGCCCGGGAAGGATATCTTGGAGGTGGAGGTGAACTCGAATACCATGTTCGGGCTGCCTGCCTTTCTGCATTCCTCGATGATGTTCAGCAGATGGTCGTGGTTATCGGAAAGATGGTGTACGCAGTATGCGTTGTCCCAGAAAATGCGGAAGTCCCTGGCCTTGGGCTTGAGGTTTGCAAAGCGCTTTACAACCTCGTCGGAATATGTGATGCCCGTCGGGTTGGAATACATCGGCACGCACCAGATACCCTTGATCTCCTCGTCCTCTGCTACCAGCTTCTCGATGGTATCCATGTCGGGGCCGTCCTCGCGGTAATCAACGGTTATCATCTCGATGCCGAGCGCCTGGCAGATGGCAAAGTGTCTGTCGTAGCCGGGGGCAGGGCACAGGAACTTCACGTGGTCGTATTTGCACCAGGGCTTCTCGCTGCCGAGTACGCCGAGCTGCATAGCGCGGATAATGGTGTCGTACATCATCTGCAGGCTGGAGTTGCCGCCCACGATAACTTCGTCAGCGGAAACGCCGAGCATTTCCTGGAAAAGAGCCTTAGCCTCGGGGATACCGTCAAGCACGCCGTAGTTGCGGCAGTCGATACCGTTGCTGGATTTGTAGTCGCCGTCCAGGCAGTGCAGCAGCATATCCAGTGAAAGGTTGAGCTGCTCGGGCGCGGGCTTGCCTCTGGACATATCCAGCTTCAATCCCTTTGCCTTATAGTCTGCGTACTGTTTCTCCAGCGCGTTCTTTTCAGCCTGGAGCTGTTCCTTGCTCATCTGTGAATAAAGCATATTGTGACCTCTCTTTATGCAATTATAAAGGCGTGCTGTTGCTCCAGCACAACTCATTTATAACCATTATAGCATAGTATGTCGTTTTTTGCAAGCGTTTTTTTGAAATCCTGCAAAATAATTTGTCGGTGGGAATACAGACAAAATTCCCCGGGATAATCCACCCGGGGAAGCGTTCATTCAGTTTCAGAGAGCCTTTACAGCAGCCTTGAGAGCCTCGACCCTGTCGGTCTTTTCCCATGCGACGTCAAGATCATCGCGGCCCATGTGACCGTAAGCGGCAAGCGCCTTGTACTGCGGCTTGCGGAGGTCAAGCGTGTCGATGATGGCAGCCGGACGGAAGTCGAATACCTCAGCCACAGCCTTTGAGATAACATCGTCGTCTGCCTTGCCGGTGCCGAATGTGTCAACGAAGATGGAAACGGGTCTTGCAACGCCGATAGCGTAAGCGACCTGGATCTCAGCCTTGTCTGCAAGGCCTGCTGCGACTACGTTCTTGGCAGCATAGCGCGCCATGTACGCAGCGGAACGGTCCACCTTTGTCGGGTCCTTGCCGGAGAACGCGCCGCCGCCGTGACGGGAATAACCGCCGTAAGTATCAACGATTATCTTTCTGCCGGTGAGACCGCTGTCGCCCATAGGGCCGCCTACGACGAAACGCCCTGTCGGGTTGATATAGTACTTTGTGTCAGCGTCCAGGAGTTCTGCGGGAACGGTGGGCCTGATCACCTTTTCAATGATGTCGGCGCGTATCTGCTCCAGCGTTGCGGAAGCCTTGTGCTGCGAGGAAACAACAACGGTGTCCACGCGGGAGGGCTTGCCGTCCACGTATTCAACAGTGACCTGGGTCTTGCCGTCGGGGAGGAGGTAGGGGATAGTGCCGTCCTTGCGCACTGCGGTGAGCTTCTTTGCGAGCTTGTGCGCGAGGCTTATCGGCATGGGCATGAGTTCGGGGGTTTCGGTGCATGCGTAGCCGAACATCATTCCCTGGTCGCCGGCGCCGGTGTCGTGGGCGTTCTGGTCGCGTCCCTCAAGGGCGTTGTTTACGCCCATCGCGATATCGGGGGACTGCTTGTCGATGGTGGTGAATACCGCGCAGCTGTCTGCGTCGAAGCCGTATTCAGAGCTTGTGTAGCCTATATCGCGTACAGTCTTGCGCACGATGGTTGGAATGTCTATCTGCGCGGTGGTGGTTATCTCGCCCATTACCGTTACCATACCGGTGGTGGTGAGAGTTTCGCAGGCAACTCTGCCCATGGGGTCCTGCGCGAGAATTGCGTCGAGGATAGCGTCGGAGATGTTGTCGCAGATCTTGTCGGGGTGACCCTCGGTAACGCTTTCAGAAGTAAACAGATACTTGCTCATTGGTTTTCCTTTCTTTATTAGAGGTGAACTTTAACATACCGGTTCTTTTTGGACAAACAAAAAACTCACTCCTCAGGAGTGAGCCGAAATTCGTATCACTCCTCATCTTTCGGCAGTTATGCTGCCGCAGGAAGTAGCACCTTTTCCATTTGCCGTGAGCCGGAAAACGGAGAGGTTGCCGGGCTTCATAGGGACCAGTCCCCCGCATTACGCCAGAAGCCGCTCTTGATAAGGTTTTTTGTCGATAATAGTATAACATATGTGAGCGGCGTTGTCAATAGTAAATTTAAGATTAATTATGAAATTTGAAAAAATTTTAACGCGAATAAAGAAAAACACAGGACGAAAGAGCAGCTTCCGTCCTGTGCAGTAAGTTTATATCAGAGCTTTGGGGATAACGTCCGCGCAGCGGACACATAAATTCCGGATTACGAATTCATAATCCCGGATTTATCAATACATTCCTCCCATGCCGCCTGCGGGCATTGCGGGAGCAGCGGGGGTCTCCTCGGGCTTGTCAGCTACGAGGGACTCTGTGGTGAGTACCATTGCAGCAACGGAAGCAGCGTTCTGCAGTGCGGAACGTGTTACCTTTGCAGGGTCAACGATACCAGCGGAGATCATGTCGCCGTAGGTCTCGGTGTAGGCGTCGAAGCCGTAGCCTACCTTGCCCTCGCGGTTGATGGTGTCGATGATGACGGAGCCTTCAAGACCTGCGTTCAGAGCGATCTGACGAACCGGCTCCTCAAGAGCGCGGAGAACGATCTTTGCGCCTGTCTTTTCGTCGCCCTCGAGGGTGTCTACGAGAGCCTTTACAGCAGGCATTGCGTTGATGAGCGCAGTACCGCCGCCGGCTACGATGCCTTCCTCAACGGCTGCCTTGGTAGCTGCGAGAGCGTCCTCGATGCGGAGCTTCTTCTCCTTCATCTCTACCTCGGTAGCAGCGCCGACCTTGATGACGCCTACGCCGCCGGACAGCTTTGCAAGTCTTTCCTGCAGCTTCTCCTTGTCGAACTCGGAGGTGGTGTTCTCGATAGCGTTCTTTATCTCGTGAACTCTGTCCCTGATAGCTTCCTTGTCGCCGCAGCCGTCAACGATGATAGTGTTCTCCTTGTTGACCTTTACCTGCTTAGCGCGGCCGAGCTGGTTGATCTGGGTCTCCTTGATGTCAAGGCCGAGTTCCTCGGTGATGACCTCGCCGCCTGTCAGGATAGCGATATCCTTGAGCATCTCCTTACGTCTGTCGCCGAAGCCGGGAGCCTTGACGGCAACGCATACGAACACGCCTCTCAGCTTGTTCAGGATGATGTTTGTCAGGGCGTCGCCCTCAACGTCCTCAGCGATGATGACGAGCTTCTTGCCTGCCTGCACTATCTGCTCCAGCAGCGGGAGAACGTCCTGAATGGAGGAGATCTTCTTATCGGTGATGAGTATATACGGGTCGTCGATAACAGCTTCCATCTTGTCGGTGTCTGTTACCATGTACGGGGAAATGTAGCCGCGGTCGAACTGCATGCCCTCTACTACCTCGGAGTAAGTCTCAGCGGTCTTGCCCTCTTCAAGGGTGATAACGCCGTCTGCAGTTACCTTTTCCATAGCCTCTGCGATCAGCTTGCCGACGCTCTCGTCGCCAGCGGAAACTGTAGCGACTCTCTCGATGTCCTTGCTGCCGTTTACTGCCTGGGAGTTCTTCTTGATCTGCTCAACTGCAGCGTCAACTGCCTTCTGCATGCCCTTCTTGACTACCATGGGGTTAGCGCCGGCTGCGATGTTCTTCATGCCCTCGCGTACCAGAGCCTGTGCGAGCAGTGTAGCGGTGGTGGTACCGTCGCCAGCTGCGTCGTTTGTCTTGGTGGCAACTTCCTTCACGAGAGCCGCGCCCATGTTCTGGAATGCGTCCTCAAGCTCGATCTCCTTTGCGATGGTAACGCCGTCGTTGGTGATCAGCGGGCTGCCGTACTTCTTGGAGAGAACTACGTTTCTGCCCTTCGGGCCGAGTGTGATCTTAACTGTATCAGCCAGGGTGTCGATACCTGCCTGGAGAGCCTTGCGGGCTTCTTCGCCGTAAATGATGTCCTTTGCCATGATTAATTCCTCCTATACGATTATTCTACTATTGCCAGAATGTCGGACTGTCTGAGAATGGAGTACTCAACGCCGTCAACCTTGACCTCGGTGCCTGCGTACTTGCTGATGAGCACCTTGTCGCCGACCTTGACGTTCATTGTGATCTCCTTGCCGTCAACGTTTCCGCCGGGGCCTACTGCAACTACCTCTGCAACGGAGGGCTTCTCCTGTGCGGAAGCTGTCAGGATGATACCGCTCTTGGTGGTCTCCTCAGCTTCGACCATCTTTATTACTACGCGGTCTGCTAAAGGCTTGATTGTCATATATATTTCCTCCTAAAATAGATTTACTATGTTCGGTTTAGCACTCTATTTCTTGGAGTGCTAATTATATTTTAACCATTTTTCAGAATAAATCAAGGGGTGAGAGCAATTTTTTTGCAAAGTTTGTTACTATTGTGCATTTTATATTGAATTTCTTCCCTATATTTGTAGAAATTGCACACATATATTGGCGCTGTAATATATGAATATTCCCTGCAGATACACAAAATTACAGCCAGACGGAGATATCTGCCGCAAAAAATTCCGGAAAGATGCAACCTTTGGGGGGCGTGCGCGGTTTTATAAGTGAATTCAGGGGACCTCAGAGTTCCCACCGTACGGAGAAGATAAGATATGCAGACATTATCGCTTAATGCTGCGGAAAGCTTCGAGGAGGTCATGGAGCTGTACATGCCCATGGTGTACAGGATAGCCTACTCGCGGCTCGGAGAGCGCAGCGACGCCGAGGACGTCACCCAGGACGTGTTCCTGCGGTACTTCCGGACCGGCATGACTTATAATAACGAGGAACACCGGAAGGCGTGGCTTATCCGGTGCGCCGTGAACTGCGCCAAAAACACCGCGGCTTCCGCGTGGAACAGGCACAGGGCTTCCGGCGAAATGCTGGAGAACACCACCGACGAGGACGACCTCACGGCTTCCGGGTGCGACGAGCAGTACGAGCGCACGGAGCGCCGCATGACGGTGCTGAGCGCAGTAAAGCAGCTGCCCGAGAAGTACCGCACGGTGATACACCTGTTCTATTTCGAGGATATGTCGGTGGCGCAGATAAGCGCCGCTGTCGGCGCGGGGGAATCCACAGTGAAATCCCAGCTCAGCCGCGCCCGAAAGCTGCTTAAACCATTGCTGAGCGATTTTGACAACGAGCCGGGGGAGGTGGTTTTCTGATGGATCTCAGAGAGGAATACAAGAACGAGATGGAGAGCGTATCCCCGGACAGAGAAGCGATTGACAGAATGAAAGCCGCTGTTATGGCTAAAATAGCAGCCGGCGAGGGCGAAGCGGGGATTCCCGGGGAAAAGAAGAAGCCGCTTCCGCTGAGGAAGATCGCGTATATCGGCGGCGCTGTGGCAGCGTGCGCGGTGATCGCGGTCTCAGCTGCAACGATACTCCCCAGCGTGAACAAGAACAACGGCATGATAAGCGAGGCTGAAATCTCTGCGACCGCAGCAGGGGCGAATGAAATATCCGGCGGAGGCGCCGCAGATACCGCAGGCAGCCATGAAACGGGCAGCGCCGCAAATGCGGATACGTTCAGAACCGAGGACGACGTTGCCGTGGAGGAAACCACAGATGGTACCGCGGAAGCGGCAAGCGATACCGCGACAGACGACAGATTCTGGGACGACAGCCCTGACAGTGGCGGCGTTATCGACAGCATTACAGACAGCGTTCCTGACGACGCGGTAACGCCTGATGCGATACCGTCTGACGAACCAGACAAAGACAATGACACATCACCCGGCAAGTTGGACGACAACAAAGGCTGGCATGATTTCGGTGAAAACACTCTGGAGCCGAGCTATACCGACGACGGCAGGAACCCCGAATCCGGCTTCGACACCGCAGATATCATCGATAAACCTGACACCGATCAGGGCGACCCCGGCATTACCGGCGAATGCACCATGGAGGACTTCATGACCGGCGACAACTCCTTTGACTGGGACGAAACGGCAGACTGCGCTGAAGAAACTGAAGAAGAGTTAGACACCGAGGAGGCGCCCGAAGTCAGGGAGGAAACCATCATTTTCACCGGCAGGGGCTGGATAACGTTCCAGGGGGAGCGCTACCAGAAGATAAACATAGCTGCCGGTGCAGGCGAGCGGCTGCAGGCATACGACCCGGCTTCCGGGAAGCATTACACCGTGGTGAAAAAACTCAGCGTAATCTACGTCTACCATGGTGGAAGCTACGTGGGTGCGTACAGAAAATCGTAATATTTCAGCGGCTGCGGCAGTATAATATCTGCAGCGTCAGTATTCCGGGTTGGGATATGTGAATACCCCGACCCTTTTTTCTGTGTATTAAAGCGTGAAATTTGTGTGAAATATCAAAATATCCACAAAAAGCCCTTGAAAAGTTGAAAATTTTATGGTAAAATGATTATAAAGGGAAACGTGCGTTACACAACACCCTTTGCTGGATAAAAAATTAACATCAAAATTAACATCTCTGAGGTGATCATTCTTGAGTAACTCACATGATCAGAATAATGTACCCGATATACCTGATATAAAGCGCGACGCCGTACAGCTGTTCAACGCGGTTCACAACAGCGGCAACATCGCATATACAATGAACTTCCGTCAGGGCTTTCCGGTGAGGATACTCGCGGGCAGCTGCGCTTTCGGCACGGCAGGCGACGTCGTTGTCATGGGTGAAACAGTCCACCCGGACGACTACCAGCCTTTCTGCGAGGTCATCAGCAACGTCATCGCGGGCACGGCTGACGAGATAAAGCTGCACGCGCGGCTCAACAACGGCGGTGAGTACCAGTGGTTCTACATCACGGGAAAAGTGCGCCGCAGCCCCGACCACCTTGATTTCATAGACGGCATGATGTTCAACGTCACCGATTACCTCGACTGCGAGGGCGAGGACACCGTCATGCGCAGATACCGCAGCAAGCATACAGTCAAGCTGGAGCAGACTTCGTATACCCTGCGCGACATTCTCGGCGAGGATTATCTGGTGCGCATTCAGCAGCCGTTTTCCCAGACGGGGGGGCTGTATTCCGCGATAACCGACAGCGACGGCGCGGTGATAGTCCCCAAGGGGCAGGATAAGCGGCTGAATCTCAATAAAATGGATTTCCAGCGCAAGAAGAGTATCCGCGTGCGCCACCAGACCATAGGCACATGGCTCATCACCGGTGAAAGCCAGGAGGTCGTGGACGGCAGCGCGACCCTGCTTGAAACAATGGCTCATACCGTTTCGGGGGTGGCGAATTCTTACGTTGCGCTGGTGGACGAGATGGAAACCTCACAGAACGCCAACAAGCTGCTGGGTCAGAATTTCGAGGACCAGATACTTGTGAACGGCGTTTATTCGATATTCCTGCAGAGCCCGGACACCAAGACCGCGATAAAGAACATCACGCTGCTTGTCAGCGAGCATTTCGGGCTGTCTGAGATAGAGTTCTGCGGGGACGAGAACAACCCCGTGCGCACCTACAAGCTGGATCGTTCCGGCATGGTGGTGCCGATCATGGGCAGCTTCGTCTGCAAGCCGGAGATACGCGAGGAATTGGATTACAGCGGTATCGTGTGCACCGACCGGCGCACGGTCAACATTGATTATGACAAGAAAAACTGCAGCTGCGTGCTTGCCCGGACCTACGACCAGGGCAGCAACCGCGGTGTGCTTCTCTATACCGCAAAGACTTCCGGCAGGGAATGGACGGCACGGGAGCGCAGCCTGCTGAAAAGCCTGACGCAGCTGCTTTCCACCGTGATATACAAGTTGTTCCTGGAGGAAGAGCTCAGGAGTTCCAGAACAAGGCTGGAGCGCCTTGCTTACTACGATATCCCGACGAATATCCCCAACCGCAGCCTGTTCGAAAAGGAATACACCGAGGGCATCACCCAGGGTTATTCCGGCGCGGTCATCGCGGTGGAATTCTCAAACCTGAAGAACATCTCCGAGATATACGGCTTTGAATATGCGGACGATATACTGCGCAGCTGCGCGGAGTACATAATGGCTCTGCCCTGCAGCTCGCCGAAAAAGACGTACCGCTTTTCCAGCGACATTCTGTTCGTCGTCCTGCGCGGAATAGAGCGCGAGGAGGCGCGGCAGTTCGCGCAGGCGATACTGACGAAGTTCCGTTCGCCGTGGTACCTGCACGATAACGAGCACCACATGCGGGTTTACGCGGGCTTCACGATGTGCCCGACGGACGCCGAAACGGTCCAGAGCTGCGTGAGCGCCGCTACTCACACCCTGCGCCTTGCCAAGGAGCGCCGCATGGAGGACGCCGTGTGCTATTCCGAGGGGCTGGAGGAGAACCTCACCGACAACCGCGTAGTGAAGAAACTCATCACCGACGCAGCGGAGAACGGCTTCAAGGGGTTCTATTACCTGTACCAGCCGGTGCTTGAGATGAACACCGGGGCGCTGCACTGCTGCGAGGCAACGCTGTTCTGGGGGAACAACGACATGACGGTCCCCAGGGAGCGTTTCATGCCGATAATCGACCAGCTGGGGCTTTCGAAGCAGTTTTACGGGTTCGCGTGCGACCTGATATGCAGCTTCTGCGCTTCAGTGAGGGCAAAGGGATTTCCGGAGTTCCGGGTAAGCTTCAACATACCAGAGAATATCCTTAACAACGAGGTTTCGGTAGAGGTGCTGCAGAACGCCCTGCAGAAATACTCCCTGCCGCCGGGAGCGGTGAGCGTTGCGGTTTCCGAGAGCGAGGGCACGCTGACTGAGGGCGGCGTATATCTGCAGCAGCTTTCCGACATGGGCGTGAACGTCATCGCGGATGACACGGGCACCGGGTATTTCACCGCAGCGCCGCTGGATATCCCCGCAGTAAAGACGGTGAAGATAAAGGCGTCGCGGCTTTCCGGGGACGGTGTTTCCGCCGCGTTCGTGAAGTCGCTGATAAAAATGGCAAAGGAACGTAACATAGCAGTCTGCGCGCGGGATATTGACAATCCCCGCGACCTGACCGCGCTCGGAGGCTTCGACGTTGACCTCATCGAGGGAATATTCAACGGGCGCCCGCTGCGCGATAAGGAATTCATCGAGAAGATGACTGAAACTGCAGTATAAAATGAACCCGTCGAAAAAGTCACTAAAGTGACTTTTCCGCCGAAACTA
>ULTX01053637.1_pt1 | contig 18049 bp, 25 predicted proteins | sample 1958041 | NCBI WGS metagenome assembly ULTX01 (sample SAMEA4835747, study PRJEB28245) | human gut metagenome | biome: gut microbiome; material: fecal sample | place: Denmark | collected 2008
CGCCACCCTTAACATGGTAGAACTCTTTAAGAGTAACGGAAAACTGGTCATTGGACGTTAATGGGGTTGTGCCCATTTCTACCACCATATCCGACATTGTGTAGCAGAACTCTTAAAACCGTTAGGCTCGGTACCTAACCGGCAGCAGTATTCTTAATTACATTAGTCGGAGAAAAAAGCCGCGCCAGGACGCTTGCCTGGCTTGATGGTTTTATAGGTTTGTCATTTCTCCTACTCCCACCATCCAAAAGGACAAATGGTCGAGTCCTCGGCTTAATATTAAATATGAAAGGAGTGTATTACAATGTCAATGTGGTGGGATTTAAAGAACACATTATCTTATAATGCGCTCTTTAATTTTGTAGTTGGTTCTCGTGGTTGTGGTAAAACTTACGGCTTTAAGAAATGGGCTGCTGAAGATTTTATCAAAAACGGGAATCAATTTATTTATATTCGCCGCTATAAAACCGAAATGAATAAGAAAGCCAAAGAAAATTTCTGGGCAGCTGTTGCTCATGAATTTCCTGACCATGAGTTAAAGGGAACGCCTGAAGGTGCTTACTATATAGACGGTAAGCTTGCTGGCCAAACCAGATATATTTCTTCCGCTAAATCCGAAGAACTTCCACTTGTTAATAAAATCTGCTTTGACGAGTTTATTTCCATGGACGAAACCCATCATGGTTATCTTAAAGACGAAGTTACATTTTTCTGTGAACTCTATGAAACTATTGCTCGTATGCGCAGAGTGGTTGTATTCTTCTTTGGCAATGCTGTTACATGGGCCAATCCATATTTTACAGAATTTGATATTAAAAAGCCAATTAACAAAAAGCAAATTGCTACAACTAGAGATGGCTTAGTCTTAATCCAAATTGCTAACAATGAAGAGTACATTGAAGCAAAAGAGAAAACTGACTTTGGCCGTTTGATGAAAGGCAGCAAGTTTGGTAAATACGCTGTTCACAATGAATTTTATCTTGATAGTGTAGTTGGCATTGCTAAGAAAACTCCTGAAGCTAAATATCAATTTGGTTTTAAGATTCATGATGATTATTTAGGCTTATGGGTAGACTTCTCTTCTGGTAAATGTTATCTTTCTAGGAAATACAGTCCGGGTAGTGGCGTTATTTATGCGTTGACAAATGATGACCATGATTATAACACCATTTTGATAGCACGCACTCCACGCCCTAACTGGTTATTATATATAATTAAACAATATCGGTTGGGGGGTTTGTACTGTGAAGATGAAGTAATTAGGCGATACCTGATGGACATTTTAAAGATTGTAGGTGTATAATGTTAGGAGTTGAGTTTATGCCCTTTGTCATTGTTCTTGGTTTTATCGCATTTGACATTCTAACAGGGCTGATTAAAGCAAAGCACGATGGTTCTTATAATTCCAGTATCATGCGTGAGGGCGGTTATCACAAGTCCATGGAGATTCTTGCAGTGGTAGGCTCTTATGGCATTGAATACGCAATGCAGTATATTGAGCTTGGCATCCCAATTCCCCTTGTAGGCCCCGTGGTTACTTATATTTGCATTATGGAATTTATTAGCATTATGGAGAATATGTGTGCTGTAAATCCTGAACTTTCTGCTCTGTTTAAGCCTTATCTTGAAAAACTTAAAGGAGATGAAGAAAATGAGGAAAGCAAACGGTGATGTCCTTTTCTGTTGGCCTTTAGAGAAGCACATTATCACAGCTGGATGGACTTACAATGACGGTTCTTCCCACCATGCTATTGACCTTCGAGCTGCTCCTTGCACGCCTGTTTATGCAGCTGAGGATGGTGTAGTAAATCAGGTACAGAGTTGGGATGGTAGAACTAAATCCGGGATGCAGTCTTATGGCAACATGGTTAGAATTAGGCATAACAATTATAATGGTTCTAAGCTGGAAACACGCTATGCGCACCTTAAAGAATGTCTCGTCAAAAACGGTCAACACGTTTACGAGGGTCAGCTTATTGGGTATTCTGGCGCAACTGGTAATTGCTATGGAGCACACCTTCACTTTGAAGTAATTTATCATGATTGTCGTGTTAATCCTTTGAACTGGTTAGATAGCAATTTTTGTTGTGCAACGCAGACAGTAATGAAACATCTTGGTAGTTATACTTCGGTTCCTAGAGAATCTACTAAAGGTGATTTTATTAAGATTCATGCAACTGGCGTTGATATGCAAGCAATTATCGCTCTCTGTGAGAATCTTAAACTTACTTATAAACGGAGTAATAAATAATGAAAACGCGTGACGAAATTTCTGCAATGCTTGGTGGCTTTGTCGATGCCAAACCTGATGAACAGGGAACTCTGATTGCTGGTGTGCTTGACGAATTTGATGAATGTCGTAATGAAGCAGAACAGTTTACCAGTGGTTGTCCAGATGGTGCATCTAACTGGCATGAAGCTTATGACAATCTTCGCAAAGATTATGTTAAAGCATTTTTGAATGATGACAATAAGCCTAATGACGAATATCAGAAACCTAATGGTAATACAATTACAATTGACGAAGCTGCACAGGCTTTTGTGAAGAAAATGTTTGGTAGAAAGTGAGGTGATATATTTGTCGCGTCCATTTAGTTATAATGATGAAAGTTTTACTGTAATTGGAAACATTCTTTTTGTTCATGTTGATATTGGCAGCGATGCTTATACAGTTGGTCAGACTCTTTGTAGTATCCCTCAAGCAATTTTTACTAGAATGACAACTTACAATCAGCAAGCTTCTGTATCTAATAAATTTACTGGCGGTTCTGGGTCTAGTATTGGTGTTACCTGTACTGAAGATGGTAACTTGATTACGCGAACCGCTATTACTAAGGCGTCTATTTTGCCTAGATTTGTATTTACATGGTATTGTCTTAAAGACATTTAAGGAGGTAATTAAATTATGGCTTCTGCTGCTGTTGGTATTATTAACGCTGTATTTGGCAGTGATGCTACTTTTGGTGGTGCTCCTAAGATTGAGAATACCACTGAATCTATTAAATCCGCATGGTCGTTTATCAATTCTTATGAACCGCGTCTGAACTATTTCTGTAATGCTCTGGTTGACCGTATTGGCCTTACTGTTATGCGTTACATTTCTTTTGAAGACCCTTGGCAGGTTTTTGATAAGGGTGTTCTGGGAACTGGCGCTACTGTTCAGGAAATTTATGTAATGATGCAGAAAGCAACCCCTTACTTCTCTGCTGACCGCGCCACTAATGATGAAGTCATGAAAGCCGAATTTGGTAGCGACCCTGCTGAGGTTTACACTGCTTACCATGCTGTGAACTCTCGTATTAAGTACAAGGTAACTGTCAACCGTGAAGCTCTGGAAACCGCTTTCATGAGTGAAGCTAATTTGTCTGCTTTTGTACAGAACGTCATTGACCAGATTTATAAGCCCGCTGAGCTGGATGCTTTCATCATGAAGAAGTATCTGCTGTATCAGTTGGTAAAGAACAATAAGCTTAAGAAAGTAACTGTTTCTGCTGTTACTGATGAAGCTTCTGGCAAGACCCTGGTTAAGAAGTTCCGCCAGATTTACGGCAAGATGAAGTTCATTTCTAAGGAATATAACGCTGCTGGTATTCCTATGAATACTCCGGCTGAACGTCTGTATACTATTGTTCCTGTTGATATTTCTGCTTCTATTGATGTTGATGTTCTGGCAAGTGCATTTAATATGGATAAGGCAGACTTCATGGGGCATCGTCTGGAAGTTGATAGTTTTGCTCTTAATGAGTATGAAGTTGAACGCTTGGAACATCTGCTTACTGGTAATGACCCCTCTGGCACTGGTACTGTAACTGTTGCAACTGGCGGCGATAAAACCTATACTCACGTTACCCCTAACGATGAAGATATGACCGCTATTCAGGCACTTATGGTTGACCGCGACTTCTTCCAGATTTATACTAAGCTGAACACCATGCGTGAAACTGACCTTGGCTCCACTTTGGATTGGAACTACTTCCATCATATCTGGCGTATCTATTCTGCATCTCCGTTTGCAAACGCTGTGCAGTTTACTACTAAAGCTTAATCTTGACACTTTCTTAAGCATGTAGGCTTATCCTCCTAAAACGTGGGGCGCGCATACGATATCACGCGTTGCTTATATGGCAGTTTACAAACAATGTATCACTGACCAAAGTACAATTAGAGTTTCAGCAGGTTATCCACATTATTCTGATGGTTCAGTTCATGGTGGTATTGATACGGTACATACAAATCATCAATCTTATGCACCAATGGCAGGTATGGTTGAAACAGCCCATACTTGGCAAGGTGGCACGACTGGTAACGATTCTTGGGGCAACTACATTGTAGTTAAAATGAGCGATAATAGCTATTGGCTTGCAGCTCATTTTGTTAGTCAGATTCATAGTGTTGGTGAAACAATTACTCGTGGTCAATATATTGGAGAACAAGGACAAACAGGTAATGCTAGTGGTATTCATACGCATTGGGAATACTGGATAGGCGGTTACGGAACAGCTTACAGAACTAACCCCTCTGCTATTCTTGGTATTCCTAATGAAGTAGGTACATGGGATGTTGAATGGGATGCTACAAATCCACCAACACCACCTGAACCACCAACACCACCTGGCCCAAGTCCTACTCCTACAGTTAAACGTAAACTTCCAGTTTGGATGATGTGTAAACCACCCTACAGATTTTGAAAGGAGCAAGAACATTGCCAAATATGCAACTTTATATCTGTAAGGGTATCCCTACAGATAAAACCTATAATCATGTGCTTAGGTTTCAGTCTGATTCTTCCCGTTTTGCTTATTTCACTTCTAAATCCGTTCTTCATCTTACCAATTATACTTATCAGCGGTTAGAGCATTATATCTCTGTTGGTGTTAATGCTGAAACGATTGAACCATGTAATTATATTGTATTCCAGAACGCTGACTTTTCAGATAAATGGTATTATGCCTTTATTGACAAGATAGAATATGTAGCAAACGAAACCAGTAGAATTTATTTTACTGTTGACGTTATGCAGACTTGGTTTAATCAAGTAACATTACAGCCTTGTTTTATTGAGCGTTCTCATACAAACACTGATGAAATTGGCGATAATATCATCAATGATGAACTAGATACAGGCCCATATATTGACGATATTCAACAGTACATTGACTTTGATAAGCGTATCTGCATTGTTACAACCTTTGATAAGCCTGAAAAAGACTCTCCACCTGCATCCGGCTCTTTACGGTTTGGAATTTATTCTGGCTGCAAAGAAAACTTTTTTACTACAGCTGAATCTGCTAATAACTTTATTGCTAAGGCTGTAGAAGCAGGGCAAGCTCCTGACGGTATTTTGGGAATTTATATGGTTCCTCTTACCTTTGATACTGGTAAGTATGATAAGACTTTTGTAGTTCCTAATAATGTAGCTGGTTATGTTCCTAAGAATAATAAGCTTTTCACATATCCTTATTTTTATCTTCGTTATTATTCTACACAAGGAGATAACCATGTTTTTCGTTTTGAACTTGGAGATAGAAAGAAAAGTCTGCATATTGGATATAATGTAATGTCAAATGCTGGGCAGACTACAGCAATGTTTGCAGCAGAAGATTATAAAGGTTCTACTGGTTATAATCAGGAAGATGTGTTTGCAATTAGCAATTGGCCTACTTGTGCTTATAACACTGATATTTATAAGGTATATGTAGCACAGAACTCTAGTTCCATGGCAGTTGAAAATGCAGGTTTGGTAGCTGGTACAATGTTTGCTGGTATTAACCTGCTGACTGCCCCAGCAAAGGATGCTCAGGCTATGAGCAGTAAACATCCCTCTCTTTTTCCTGATAATACTTATGGAGCTATTGAAGGCTTAGCAAATCAAATGCTTAACATTGCTGGCACGCTTGCAAAACGTGATGACATGGACAGATTGCCGCCACAAAGTCACGGCTCTGTAAGTCCTTATTTCCGTTTTACTGATGCTGGTATTTTACCGACAAAGGATGCAAGTGCTCCATATGCTATGGCTAGTTATCATCATGTTACTAAAGAATTTGCAAAAGTTATTGATGACTACTGGACTATGTTTGGCTATCCCATTCACCAAGTTCAGGTTCCTAACATTGACTCTCGAAGAAATTGGAATTATGTTAAAACGCAAAACTGTTGTTGCTTAGGTGATGTTCCTGCGGATGTTTCTACAATGATTAACGACATCTTTAATCGTGGTGTTACATTCTGGCATAATCCCGGTCTTGTTGGAAATTATGAAGCAGACAATTCTATCTATAAACGTATTCCAGAAGTAGGTGAGTAAATGAGTAAACGTTCACAAAAACCACAGCCACCTTGGATTGATTCATATGACTTAACGGTTGCAACTTATGCTAACTGGTTTAATCGCCTGTATGATGTAGCACTTGCAAGATTCAAATGGGAAGGGCTTGACGATTCTCCTTTCTTGGATGAACGATTCATTGAACAGTTCTTGTTCTGGCAACCCTTAATGGCTGGTTATCATGACCCTGTTATGGGTAACTTGATTCTCCCGGCTATGCCCAGTGATAACTTTGATATTATTGGTGACCCTAAATATCTTCGTGCTTATGGCTACAATTCTAATTATCAGAAAACTGGACTTAATAAACAAAACTGTGCTTACCTTTGGTGTAATATGCGCCGCTCTCCTGATGCTATTGTTATTAAGCAGTTTGCACAACGTCTTACAAATATAGACAGAACGATTGACTTAAACCTTGCTGCACAGAAAACTCCACGAATTGCTTATGCAAATGAGAATACAAAACTTTCTGTACAGAACTTGGTGTATCAGCAAGATAAATATGACCCTTGGCTCTATCTTAAAGGCAATCCCTCTACTGATGATATTAAGAACATGATTGGTGTTCTTGATTTAGGTGTTCAGTACATTGGATTGCAGTTAGAGCAGCAGAAAAAAGAAACTCTTGCGGAAGCTCTTACCTATTTAGGTATTGAGAGTAACTACAATATGAAAGCAGAGCGGCAGTTTACTACTGAAGTTCAAATGACCTTAGGCCAGGTAGAAGCAGACCGACTTTCTCCATTGTATTCTCGCCAGAAATTCTGTAAGGATTATAACAGGCTCTTTAATACTAATATCTCTGTATCTATGCGTTCCCAGCTTGAATTAACTAAGATTATGGAGGGCCGTGAGGATGAAGAGAATTTAAGTGATACTAATATTGAGGACGGTGATAAGGACAATGAGTAAATATACAACTCAAGTACGCTTTATCTGTGAATCAAAAGCAGGTATTGTTGAACCTTATACCAATATTTCTTATTTGGAAATTATTGAGCGTGCTCGTCCTAAAATCTTTAATTTTAGTTATCCTATCTGGAATGAAAACAAGCGTAAAGAGCTTGAAACCAATATTCTTAAGCATTTCTATACAAATGAAATTGGTTCTGAAACCTTCGGCCTTTGGCAGCTGCGTCTGGATGACTGGATGAACAGCCATATGCCTTATTACAATCCCCTCTTTGAGGCACTTGATAAACAGTATGAAATGTTCTTAACTGATGACTTTTCCATTACCAGTGATGAAAATACTGAACATCATGATGTGAATACAGAGGATAGAACCAAGAATAGTAAGGTAAATATTGGCGGCACAAACAATTCCAATTATACTTCCAATTCTAACAGCAATGGAGAGAATACCAATACTCATACTGATACTCCTCAGGGTAGTCTTGATAATTTTCTTGCTGGTAAGTATATGTCGGATGCTGATCATAGCAATGCAAATTCTGTCAATAATTTTAGCTCTAATGCCAGCTCTAACAGTAATAGCAATACCACTCAGGATGATAAGAACAATACAAAAGAAAATCGTGATGGCAATGAACATCGCGTTCTTGACCATGTAGAAAAAGGTTATCGCGGTCGTTCTCTTGTATCTATTATGAACGATTATATGAAAGAAAACACAAATATCTATAATTGTTTATATAGAGATATGGAAGTTCTGTTTATGCGTTTATGGTAAAGAGGTGATTAGGTTGAAGTACAATCCTTTGGACAAACTTTTCCGTTCTGTAATTCCTGTTGCCTATGATGATAGCATTAGTTACTATGAAATGGTATCTAAGGTTATTGAGGTAATGCAGCAGTACATTGAAACAAGCTCCATTAGTTATGCAGACCCTATTCAGTGGGATATTACCAAACAGTATCCTCGTAACACAGTTGTTGTTACTGTCAATGGTGATGGATATTTAAGCACTCAGCCTGTACCTATTGGCATTGATATTGACAATAAAGATTACTGGACTAAGATTGGTAACTTCTCTGAACTCTGGGGAAGTGTTAAGCTTGCTATCACTCCTATTGATGAAGAGCTGAAAACTACTGCAAGTGCTAATCGTAATATTAACGACCTTGTTTGGCTTAATAATGATTTGTATGTAATTCTTAAGCCTATGGATGCAGGTACACGGTATATTGAGGGCACCAACTGTGCTAAGACCACAATTGCTGAACGTTTGCACTATATTCTGTCGTTAAAAGTTGCCAAGTATAATGCAGATGATACTTCTATTTCTTTTGGTTTCTTTAATCCTAATAATGGCACAATTGTTACTGGTGGGGATATTCATATCTATGATGCCCCTGTTGAAACTATCAAAATTGTTGGTAAATAAGGATAGGTGATATTATGCCAAGTAATTATGTATCTAAGTTCAACCTTAACGACCAAGAAGTAATTGTTAAAGACAGTGAAGCTCGTACTACTGCTAATACAGCAAGCACTAATGCTACTAACGCTCTTAACAAAGTTACTGAACTTGAAAAGCTCTCTCGTGTTGAAGTTACCTATACGCAAGATGCTGAAACAATTAGTATTACTGCTGGCAATCATAATGTTGAATAATGGGGTAAATGATATATGCCTACTAATTTTGTAACGCAAATCAATGTTGATGGTACTATCTGTGAAATTAAAGACTCTGTAGCACGTACTGATGCAGCTAGTGCTAAATCTACAGCTAACACTGCTAATTCTACTGCTAATGATGCTAAGTCTACTGCTGATACTGCATCTAGTGATGCTACTAATGCTTTGAATAAAGCTAATAGCGCTATCACTACTGCCAATACTGCTAAGTCTACTGCTGATACTGCTAAGTCTACTGCTGACACTGCTAAGTCTACTGCTGACACTGCATCCACTAATGCAACTAATGCACTTAATAAAGCTACTGCACTTGAGCAACTCCCTCGTGTTACTGTTACTTATAGTCCTGACGATACCACTATTAAAGTTGTTACCACTAATACTCATACGACTGCTTGATAGAAAGGGTGACTTAAATTGGCAAATCCTACTGTTGACAAATTTAAGATTGATAATTCCGTTTATGATGTACAAGATACCCAAGCTCGTACTGATATTGCTAAGAAGATTGACAAGGACACTGTTGGAAATCTTGACCAGACTGTCAGTGGTAATATGAATCAGACAGTTAGCGGCGATTATGCTATTAAGGCAGATAAGTTTGCTGTAAAGTCTACAAGGAGTGCTTATAACGCGCTTGTGGTGCCTAACAACCCTAATACCCCAGTTACTATTGGCAGTCAGGGCGGAACGTTTTTAGATGGCCCTGTCAAAACTAGCATGATTGTCCAGCATTACAACGATAATTTTGACTGGTGGCCGCTTACAGATTCTCGTGGAAACGACCACAAAGTTGCGATTATTCGCGATACTGCTGATTTTACTACTATCCCCAGCTCCCCAGTTGATATTCGTACCTATCAAGACCTTAAAATGGATGGCACTGATGATATTACTGCTACCATTAACACTCACACTAAGAATGAACCTCTGTTTATTCCTGCTGGTACTTATAAGGTAAGTGCTCCTTTGCAGCTTAAGCATAGCCTGTATGGTGCTGGTTCTTCTCGTGACCCTGCACGTGGCACAAGCGATACTATCTTGCTGTATACTGCTAATCCTACTTCTTTTGGTAGTCAGGGCGTTATTACTGTATCGGGTGATGACGTAACTGGTAATATTGTTGTTGCTAATTTGGATATTACTTGTAATGGTATGATTGGCGGCATTGTATTTACTACCAATAAATACACTGATAACAGCATTTACAATGTAAGTATCAATAAGGTTAAGTCCTATGGTGTTTACTTGCAGCCCAGTAGCAGCACTTTGAACCGTTACTGCTATATGGATAATGTAATGGTGTGGGGATTTAGCGATAATACTCCGGTGGAACGCTGGACTGGTTCTGTTGCATTTTTCTGGGGCAATAAAGCTCCCGACTGTGAATGCAATAACCTTGTTAATATGGTATGTCAAGTTGGTTTTGACTGCCGTACTGATGTATACGGTTGCAACTGGACTAGCTATACTGGTATTCCCTCTGGCGGTACAGGTGGTGCTGACGCTAATACTTGGTGGAATAATTCAATCGCCTGCAAGATTACTAACAATGATATTCACGTTACTAACTTCTATGCGGATACTTGTCGCTATGGTTTTGTCTTTGATGGTCCTGGTAAGGCAGCAGCTTACATTAGCAATCTGATTTATACCTGTGATGACGGAACTGCAACCACCGGAGAGGGCAACGCGGCAATTGCGTTGATTGGTACAAGTCCTAGTCCGCAGTTGACGGTTGACGGAGGTGTGATTAACCGCAGTGCCAAAGTATCGACAACGATTCAGACAATTGGCACATATCCTGTTACTGCTATGGTGTGCAAGATTGACAACGCATATATCTACACTAAACGTGAATATATTTTTAGCGGAAACAATCAGTACATTTGCTTGACTGGTGAACATCGCTGTATTGATTTAGCAATTACAAACCAAATGCAATATACCATTGCAAGTCAGTCAACTGCTGGTGACCCTGAACAGTACAAAGCATTTGCTTATATTCCTGTTCCGAGTGCAGATATTAGCTCACAAGGCTGTATTCGTATCTGTGACCGAAATGATATTGACTTTAGCATTTATCTTTCTAACAATGTTGAATCTGGCGGATTATTTGAAATTAGCGCTGTTGATAATCGTCAGCTTAATAAAGCCATTTATGGAGCACCCACAGGTGCAGGCAAGACTGTTACTTGGGATGTTGTTAATGACATGGATAAACTGTATTATGTTAATGATGGCAATGCTATTATCCTGTATTGTAAACGTCCTGCATCCTATGAATATACTGTTCAGTTGTCTGGCTTCACATTGGGGAATTCTCCTGTAATTTTGGACAGAATCCGTAACTTGGATGGAACCCCCATGGACTTCCCTAGATGGAGCAATAATAATGGTATGACTGCTATTAAGGTTCTTCGTCCTAATATTAGCTAAATAATAAAACACCCCTAGGTGGTTATCCACTTAGGGGTGCTTTTCTATTTAGAATGGCAAATCATCGTCAATGTCTGGCGGCAATTCATTAGGGAACTTGTCAGTCATCCTCACTTTCATCATCTTCATCTTCATCTTCCTGCAAGGCATCAAAAGCGTTAAGAATAGAATCGCTCAAAACTTTACGAAATTCCTTAGTGATGGGGTAGCAAATATCATGCCATTCATCTTTCTTATTCTTTGCACTAGGCATGGCTACAAACAGACCCTTGCTGCCGTCCATAATCTTGATACCAGTAATGCAAAATACGTTTGCAAGCGTAACAGAAACCATAGCGCAGCAATTAGACTTCTTGTTATTGATAGGAAAGATACGGATATCGGTGATGACGGAAGAAGCAGACTTAGCAGAATTGGTGGACTTAGCGGATGCTTTCTTGTTAGTGTACATAGTTAGTTCTCCTTTGTAAAATAATGATAAGTAAGAAATTTATATTGAGGACAGTTTTTATACTGGCCGCAACAATCGGTTTTAAGGTTGTAATCTTGGCGTGACACTCTCATACCCTCACAGCGAATGTAATTTGTTGTATGAGAGGCATAATAAGGACATGTAGCTCTTCTACTGATTCTGTAAGAATCTTTTTCTTTCAATTAAATCATCTCCTATCACTCCATTCCCACTGGAATACACTTGCAGGATTACCATCAATTAACATAGCATATTCTTTGTCGGATTGTACTTTATGATAAGTTCCATAAAGTTCCTTACCATTTTCATCGTGGTTTATGCTAACAACTTCGGGCAAATAATCTATATACGATTCTCCACGTAATGAATAACAGAATGAATAATACATTCTATTAACAGGACTATTTGTTGAGCGCAATGTATAACCACAAGGTTCTAGTACAGTTACAGAATATTCGTCTAAGTGGTCTGTTTCTCCATTATCATCTGTAAAATCTCCTATGATATGTGTTCCTGGGGTTTTACGAATGAGCTTCTTATTTATGGATTCATCATAACTAATATTAGGGCGAAAATATTCCATCACTAGGTACTCAAAATCTTCATCGTTCACTATTTGTGTAAACAATTCAGAAAGCTGTTTCTTACTTGCACCTGCTACAGTAGCCTTAACTTTTAAGTGCTTATCTGCATCCAAGTATGTTGCGCAATAGCATTTACTTCCCCATGTTACAAAATCCTCATAGTGACCATCAAAGTCCATAATGCCAAAATTGTAACAATTTTTATTCTCGCTGTTATTGAGAATATTCTCATTGAATCTATCAATGGCTTTTTGAACATCCGCATTATAGCCAACAAAATAACCGCTGTCTGTATCGTGATAGAGAGGTTCAATGCCTTGGCTTAATACTAGATAGAGCATAAAGCAAATAAGGTGTAGTCTACTATAAGCAACCGTATATAAACCATCTGTGAAAATATTTAGGGAATTTCTGGATTTAAGAAACTTAACCCCGGTTGGAATCCATTCAAATTTTTCACCTTCCCCCTGCACACCAACTTCCTGCCGTAATGGCTTCATTGCTGAACATCCATACTGACCATTCAATCCACCTTTACTTGCCATTAAGGCGAAGTGAACTAAATCTTTGTTATGGGTATTCATAATTTCTTGTGCTACAGAATCATCATAAAGCTTCAATCCCTCAAATGTGAAATCGTTTAACGTTTCTACATGGTCAGCAACTTTATGCTCAAGCTTCTTGAATCCTGTCTTTTGGCGTGCATAATATTTAACTGTATTGCGTAAAGGCTTGTTAATAAACTTGTGGGCTGTTGCATAATAAAGTTCATCACATTCTGAACTACTATAATCATAAAGCATTTGAATTAACATAAAGTCAATATCGCAGCCATGAAATGTAAGTTCATCTGCTTTGACTACTTTACCATTGTCGAAGTTACCATTTTTAATATTGCTGCATTTGGATGTACTGATATAGCTGTAAATACAGTTACCAAAATCCTTAGCGTTAATATTATAAAAGGTAACATTGGCCATGAAGTTATATTTTATTGGCCTTTCAAACAAGATTGATTCACGGTATGCAGCTTGGAGGACTGAATAGAATTTAACATCTTTACATCCATATAACTCAATCCGCTGGTCGGGATAATCGAAGAACCCTGAGTTAGCGCCGCTTTCGCAGCCAGATAAGAACTCATAGTTTGCAGACTGGAAATTTTGGTAACATTCATTAGGATTAAGCTCCTTCCTCCATTTATAAGGGAATTTCCTGCCATACATTGCTGATGGGTGCATAGAACTTGCGTCAAAGCACCATACATCCTTAAATATTTTACCTACTGCGTAAGGATTAGCATGAGTGTAACCACCTGCAAGACAGTCCTGAAAGAACTTCATAAACGGTTCATTATTCTTAAGTTCTATCGCCGCTGTGAATTGTGCAGTATGAACTTCTTTATCGGTAGCAATATTTCTGTTAAGCCTTGTTTCACGCTTAATCATTGATGTGTTAGATACTCCAATATCTGATACATTATCAACTTTAGTAAAGTTAGCCATATAGCGACATAGTGCATACAAAACAAGCTTGCAGTCACGTTCATTGTAAATGTATTCAGAATCAGGTAAATCTGACCACCAATAATATTTTTGGTCATAACCGCCTTTGACTTCTTTAAGTTTAGGAACTCCAAGCTCTGTACCGATAAGTTCAAGACTTTTACAGGAAAGAATCTTGAAGCTGTCATAAAATTCAAGATGGTCAAAAGCTGCTACTAATGGCTGGTGCGGAGCAACTGCAATGAAACGTTTAGGATTAAAGTTCTTAATACAGAAATTTATGTTACGCATCATTGCTTCAAATTCATAGCTCAAGTTATGCACAAAGATTTTGACGTATTCATCATTATTCTTGGCGTCCTCATTGATTCTCTCAAATTCTGAAGAAATAGAATCATAAGTTCTAAAGAAATTATAATCCATTTCATTCTCAAAGTCACTAAATGGTGCATGAGGTATAGGACGATAAGCAAATGAAGCTAGGCCGTGAAGATAAGTGCTTTGTAGATGCTCTTGAAGTTCATCCTCACCATACATTAAGGATGATGTTTCAATATCATAGCAATATATGATGCTTGAATACTTATGTTCATTACGCTTTCTCACATATAGCACCACCTTCTTTCATTCGTGAATATTACCATAAATTATACTTGGATGCAAGCTCTGTGAATTCTTCATAAGCTTTTTTATGCCGCTTTATAAAGTTTTCATTACCCTGTGTAATAGACCTAAGTTTATCACTTGCATCAACAAGCACTTTACCAATTTGGTCAGAATTTCTTAGCAAATTGTCATACTCTGAATAAGCTCTATCCATATCTGCCAAAGTGTCAAGTCCTAACTTTTGACCCAACTCACATAATTTTTTCAAATCGTCTGGGGGAATATTCCTGCTATATGTGCCCATAAGATTATTTAGTATGCCGGAAATTGCTCCCCATTTCTTTTTGTCAAAATAGGAATCTGGATTTCTAAGAATCTTATATGCGGCATCGCTATAATTAAATACATCCTCAAGACGATTAGCTACTCTCAATGACCTGTAACTATCAGTGACAGATTTATTTAATGATTTAATATGTTCTGAATATTTAGATAGATACTCTTGCATAAGCTTTTGTGACGTTTTATCATCAACATTATTAGCTGCATCAATAAGGTCATTATACAGTTTTTCAGCTTCATCAAGAGCAGTTTTAGCAGTAAATTTCAGGGCATTGGCAATTTCAGGAGATTGTCTACCTCTAAGACTTTCTTTAAGCTCACCTGTTACAGTGATACCTGCTTTTCTGGATTTACGTCTTGTTGCGCCTATCTTTTCCAGTAGCCTAGTTGCTTCGGCTTGGCGCTTAAATGTTTTGTTCTTTGCCATAACGTTACTCCTGCTTTCGTAAAGCTAACTCTTTTTTAATGTCATTATCATAACGGTCAAGCAGATAACACAACTCTCTAATCTGACAATCTTGGCAATCCTTATCCATGAAGTGTTTTAACCATAAGGGGCAGGATTTAATATACCAGTTATCGCATAGTTTATTAAGTAGATTAAGAGTTTTTGTATCTAGGTCTTTAATTGTCATAATAAACACCTTCCACGTTTTCTGGCCAAACAGAATCTAGGCAATCTCCTACAAAATATTGGTTAAATGTACAGTTAGAACTTGGTGCTACTGAGTAATAAACTACTCTGTCATCATGCTCTATAATGTCAATAACCTTACCAATTTTAGCAATGGTAATTGCTCTTTTCTCTTGTCCATCTCCATAGAAATAACCATATTCTCTTACATTGTATTTAATGATTGAGCCAATGGGGATGGGATGGATGGGAACATCATAACGCATTGTATAAACTCCTATCTTAAACTAATCGCTTAAATCATCATTATTAACTCCTCTTAGGATGTCAATGATAGCTCCTAAAACCCACAATAAATTGAGCATTGTATCAGCTCCTTTCTAAAATTTGCTGTATGTACTACAAATAACTATATTATCAATATAATTGATATAAATTTCTTGAAAAATCTCGTTATCATATAATCTACTAAGATTTTTATAATAGCCAGCTGCATACAAAACATTATCCTTAAAGATATACACATATGCTTTTGATTCATCTAAAATATCATGATTAAATAAATCATACAAAGTCATTTATACCACTCCCTTAATTTAAGTTCTTGCTTAACTGCTTTCATTGTTAGCTTGTACCTAATACAAATTTCTTGATTTAAACAACCATCACAAGTACAACCAAGATAATCTTTAGGACAAGACCATGTAAAGAAGTCCTGACAGAATCCATATAAAGCCCAGAGAGTTTTGTCTTGCCTGTACTTAAGATTATTTTTCCAGAACTCAAAGTCTGAATCATTTAATGGTGCAAGGTCTTTTCTGGTAATCATAAGTATCACCTATTTTCTTAATAATGAAGAGGGGAGAGGGAGAGGGGGATTATCAAGTTTAAGAAATTGAACCCCGGTTTATTTTTAGGCTTCTTGCAACACCCCCGGTGGGCGGCACGGCAGGGTTGGTGCTAAGGTTAATGCCCTGCTAATTATTTTTCTTAACGGATGGACGCTTTAGCGCTTTAAAGCGGTAAAGTGTGTTAAGGATTTGTCAATCGCTTTAGCTCTTTAAATCGGTAAAGTGTGTTAAGAATTTCACAGGTTAGCAGTTAGGCTTAACTATTGCTAGTTATTTATGCTTAATAGTAAAGATTTCTAAGTAAAAATTTGTATAAAAAATGCACTGCCATTAAAGGCGGTGCACTTTATTCTATTTCCCGGTCACTGCTGATTCAATGCGGTGGAAATAACGCTTGCAAAATCATCCTCTAGATTTTTCCGGGCGGCGCGCTTGCTAGTGCGAGAGTCATTATACAACCTAACAATTATCGGGTAGTTCCGGCCCATTCTATATTCATATCTAACCCAATTCCGAAACTTTGAAACGTGTTGAGTAGTTGTATTACTATAATGGTCAAACACCCACAAAATTCTAGTTGTACGTTGGTAGGCAGCTACAATAGTGTTATAACTTTGTAAGATTATAAACTCGGAATTATCAGGCGTAAAAATCCATGCTTTACAGTAATAAAGTTGTTCAATTTGACCCTTTACAACGCGTTTATATTCGCTGATAACAGCGTCTGTTAGTTCTCTTTTTGTACTATACATCATTTTGAAAACACCGCCTTTACAAAGTCGTCAATTGATTCAGTTGCATTGTGCATATCGTGCATAATAGTTGGTTTGTAAATGCTGGAAAAACCAGAAGCAACGAAACAACTCTCATAAGTTGGAAATGCATCAATATTGCAATAGGCTACATCCACAAGACCGCAATTGTCAAATAATTCACGCTTGATAGTAAAACCCGCGTCAATGCCGGATTTTTTCGGCCTGATTGTAATAAGTTGCATTTTCATTTTTTGTATATCTCCTTTATAATCTATTTTGGCTTTATGCCATATGGTACCGGGCTTTACGGTAAACCCGGTGGAACGTTTAAAAATTTACTGTTGAGAGAGCGGGCGCTCAATAGGAACGGCAACGGCGTTGAATACCTCACGCGGAATTCCCATTGTGTTTTCCTCTTTGGGCTGAACATCCAAAACCTGCCATTTGGTGCAAGGCTCGGAGTTATGCAAGGCTTTTTCAACCTTTTCAGCATCCAAAACGCCATCAAACTGTTTGACCATTTCACCGGATTCCACGCTAAAATCGTCGTTGAAACGCGCATACTTTACACGGGCAACGGTGCCAGCCTTAACGGTACGGGATACACAAGCGGTGCTCTTGGGCTTGTCATTGATGGGGCGAGTAATGGTAATAATTTCATTCTCTCCGTCAATGGTTTTTTCGATTTTCCAGTTAGTCATAGCAAAATACCTCTCTTTTATGTTTTTTGTTTTGGAATGGGATTTTTCTTTATTTCCCTTTCCTCTTTACAATTATATTATAACATACGTTAAAAATAATACCATGCAATTTTGTTGCAAATTATATAGATAAATGTTGACTGTTAATTTAATGACAATCGGTTTAGTGCTCTAAAGTGGCAAAGTGTGTGCTATTCATGCAATGGCCGTCACTACACATATAAGCG
>ULTX01074044.1_pt1 | contig 17990 bp, 20 predicted proteins | sample 1958041 | NCBI WGS metagenome assembly ULTX01 (sample SAMEA4835747, study PRJEB28245) | human gut metagenome | biome: gut microbiome; material: fecal sample | place: Denmark | collected 2008
GGGCATGACCTATGTCACGGGGCTCTACTATAAAGAGGGCGACAAGCTATATCTTTGCAAGAGAGCCGGTACACCTGACGGCACGGAGATAACCCTCTATTATTTACCCTCGCAATTAATTAATCTTTACTTTGAGGAGGTTTAAAAAATGAAAAGTTTTATATGCACCGTATTTGGCGCCATCGGCGCGGGTATCGCCGCAGCATTCGGCGGCTGGTCCGCCGCTTTAACAACCCTTATCATCTTTATGGCGATCGACTACATCTCGGGGCTTATCCTCGCGGGTGTGTTCCACCGCTCGAGCAAGACAGAGAGCGGCGCCCTTGAAAGCAAGGCGGGCTGGAAGGGGCTCTGCCGCAAGGGATTGACCCTCTTGATCGTTGTCGTGGCAAGCCGACTTGACGTCATGCTCGGCACGACTTTTGTTAAAGACGCAGTCTGCATAGCCTATATCTGCAACGAGGCGCTTTCAATCCTTGAAAACGCCGGTCTGATGGGCGTGCCTATCCCTAAAGCCGTTAAAAATGCGATTGAAATTCTCAAGAAGAAAGGAGAATAAAAAATGGGCATAAATTTTGAAAAATTTATAAAAAAACACCTCGGCAAAGCGACCGACGTTGACGGTGCGGCGGGCGTGCAGTGCGTTGACCTCGCCAAGGCATATCTCAAAGAGGTATTTGACGTCGATTTCTTCGCCGTCGGTTCGGCTAAAAACTACTTTGAGCGCTTCGAGCGCTTTTCGGCGCTGCGGGATAAATTCGTCCGCATACCCAACACCCCCGATTTCGTGCCACTCAAAGGCGATATCGCCGTCTGGGGCAGCTCAAAAGGCGGCGGTCACGGTCATGTGGCTGTTTGCTCGGGCGAGGGTGACACCCGACACTTTTACAGCTATGATCAAAACTGGGACGGTAAGGCATGCAAGCTCGTCCGTCACGATTACCGAGGTTTCCTCGGGGTGCTCCGCCCCCGCTGTCGGGTACTGATCGGCAGCGGAGAGCCGGCCGCCGCTTGTTATCCCAAATACAGCGGCAGCTCGTCAAGCCTGGTCGACGCGCTTGAGAGCCTGGGCGTCAACTCGTCGTTTAATAACCGCCGCAAGATCGCCAAGGCGAACGGCGTTAACGGCTATGTCGGTACGGCGGCGCAGAATATCAAGCTGCTTGCCCTGCTGAGGACGGGGCAGCTCAGGAGGGCGTGATATGACTTACATAATCATGTGGCTCTCACACCTGCTCAAAATCATTGACGCCATAGCGACGGACGGGCTGCCGAGGATCCCACTTGACCGCCTTCCCGCACTCGTGGTGGCGTGGGCGCAGTATGTCGTCAAGCTCATCCGCATATATGCCGCCGTCATTTTCGGCAGATAAAAAATCGAGGTCAGCGCTTCGGCGCTGGCCTCTTTTGCTTTTTAAATGCGGATTGATATTATCAAAAATTTTTTGAAATTTTTATGATTATTTGTGAAAAAGACTTGACAAACATACTCAATGGGTATATAATATAGATACAGCTTAAGGAAAGGAGGGCGAGACAATGGCTAAAAAACATAAAAAGTCAACCAAGCTAAACCTTGAAGAGATTTTAGTAAATGGCTTGGTTGACTTGACTGTGGGAACGCTGCTGATTTTGATAAGTAAAATTATCGATTAAAGCAGCGGGTGCAGGGGAAGTTCGCGGCTTCCCCTCGCACCTCTATTCTACGACTTGTTTTTGCTATTGTCAATATCAAAATGAAAACATTTATTTTTAGTTTGGGAATTTTGCTTGTATGTTTTGGAATTGCAAAAATTTCATTATGGCTAACACATAAGGAGGATTAAAATGAGTTTTAAGGAATTGCGGATCATGGCTGGAATGTCGCTTAAACAATTTAGCGATTATTTTGAGATACCTTATCGCACCATACAAAATTGGGAAGCCGAAGTAAGGAAATGCCCTGAATACCTGCTTGAGCTAATGGTATATAAACTCAAGCACGAGGGGCTTATCAAAGAGGTAATCGATTACAGCCGCGAATTATAACTGAGGAAACAAGACCGAGTCTGTGCTTGGCAAGGGAGAGAGGGATTTCCTCTCTCTTTTTTTTGCCTTGCTTATTAACTTGATTTATTGATAGTTTGCTACATTCTCAAAAAAATTGAGATTTTTATAAAATATTATGAAAAAAACACTTGACAAACCATGAAATTCATGGTAAAATAGTAAACGTAATGAGGAGCTAAAAGCTCCAAGAAAAGGAGTTAAAAAAAATGAAAAAAATCAACGAAGTCAAAAAGATCGGCACCCTCTCAAAGGAAGAAATAACATACGAAATCTACCAACTCGGAAATGCGACTTTCCGTTACTGGAGGATCGCGGGCGGCAAGACGCTCAGAAGCGAGAAAAGCTTTGACAGCGAGAAAGAATGTATAGATGATATCATGAGCATACCGGAGATATAAAAGCCATTCGCAGAGTGACGCCCCGAACGGGGCGGTAATGCGGCGGCACGGTCACAAGCCCGTGCAGGCGTAAAATTTGAAAAGAGGGAACAAAAAAATGACGAAACAAGAAGCAAGACCGAAATACACAACCGTTATCTTTTACAAACACTGGGTCAACGGAAACGGATGGGAATACGAGTCAATTCTTGACGTAGAAGAAAATGATCCCTACGGATTAGATGAAAGATACATTGATTGGCTCGAAATAATCGGAGGTAGCATAAGCGACGAGGACGGCCTAAAAGTAATGGCCGACAACTCGACGGAGGACACTCTGTACTCTATCGTTTTATATGACGCTGCGGACTATAATGAGAACAATACCGACGCCGCCGAAATAGGACGGGTTGAGCGATGGGAATCTGAAATAGCGCAAGAGTATCTCGCGAAAATGGCTGATTAACGCAGAGTGGGGCGGCGCTGCCGCCTTAATACGACAAAAAGGAGAAATCAAAATGGCGATAACGAAAAGGTGGAAAATTTGGGGCGACGAAGGTCACAGGCAGAAGCTGAGCTTCGGCGAGTCGATCCATTGGGATTTTAGCACAGACAGCAAAACAAGGATAATCGACGTGGACGCGGAAGACAAGACCGGCACAAACGACTATGTGATCGTCACCATAACGAGAGACAGCGCCGAGGAGTGCGAGCGAGAGCTTGCAGGTCAACTCGACGACGGCCTCTTTGAAAATGCTAAATACGGCAAAATTGAGAAAATCACCGACGAGGAACTCAAGGAAGAGCAGCGCACGCGAGTGAAGTCACTCGCTAAGAAGTACGGCTCGCAGAGAGCGCTCGCCGAACACTTCGGCATGCCGATCCGCACGGTTGAGACGTGGTGCCAAGGGCGCGGTCAGTGCCCCGGATACGTCCTCCGGATGATGGAGATAATCCGGGGATATGAGGAGGAAAGGCGAGCAAAGGCAGAAGCGCCAAAAGGCAAGAAGCTGCTCTACGTTCTCGCCTCGGAAGGCGACGTGAAAGGTGACATACAGGACGAGGGCTATTATTGGGATGAGCAAAAGGCGAGAGCCGATGCCAAGGCTATGGGCAAAGATGGCCGTAGCTATTGGATCAAAGGCTACTATGTTGGAGAAAATGAAAATAATGCGAAATCGGCATATTTTTTGATTAAATATGAGGGATATGATGGGGATCCCGACATAACAATAGACGTCGGGCGAAAGCACGCCGCCAAGGAGAAAGAGAGTAAGGATAAAAAGCTGCTTTATATCGTAAAGTCACGGAAGAACGCTGCAAGCGACGAGTGGGACGAGGGCTACTGTTGGGATATCAACGAGGCGAGAGAGCTTGCGCAAGCCAGTAAAGAGCACGACGCCTCGCCGTATGAGTATTGGATTGAGGGCTATTATGTCGCCGACGACTACCCCGCCAAAGCCCAGGCGGCATATGACCGATTGAGCGACGATCTGAGCGAGGAGATCTGCTGGCCGGATCCTGACTTTTACGAGGTCGTAAAAAAATAACCTTGACAAGCGCCTTGAGCTATGCTATTATATAGCCGAGCAGTAACGCTCATGTCACTGCCTTCGGGTAGCGTGGATTAAAATGAAATTGTGCAAGCGATCAAATTTTTAATGTTTGAGAGCAGCACACCTGTAGGGGCTCGCAAATTTCTTTGTGGCAAAAATAAGGTCTGCACCTTGAGTGGTGCAGGCCTTATTCGTTTTTTTGCGCAGAATCAAAAAAGCCGAGCACGAAGCTCGGCCTGTCCCCAGCTGCTTTTATAAACTGCTGGCAGATCTGTTAAATTTATTATATAACAAAAATAACCATTTTGCAAGAGAAAATAAAATTTAAGTAAAAAGACAAAGCCCCGAAGCCTTAACGACCTCGGGGGAGCTTTAATCCAAAAATGCTACCCTTGAAAAAGTAGATTTCGGATTTTAAATCAAGTGGTGATCCATCGGAGATTCGAACTCCGGACACCTTGATTAAAAGTCAAGTGCTCTACCGACTGAGCTAATGGATCAAATATCAACTGTGCTTTTTCAATGCTCAAATATAATATATTATTTGACCGAGATTGTCAAGTGTTTTGAGTAAAAAAGTTTAAATATCGCATTTGGGCGTAGTCGGCATAATCGGCAGCTGTCTGTTGCGGCGGTGGGTATCGGTTGGATTATAGAATTACTCCCTCAGCCGCTCCGCACCGGCTCCCTCTTGAGGAAGGCGACTTGACTGTGGATTGACAAAAAGCATTTCATTAAGAAAGGCTGCCGCCGTCTGGATCAATACGTTCATACACAGAATTGACAAAGTCAATTATTCCCTGCATCCAATCGTGGCCATACCTGAGCCGCAATATCACCAGTGCCGCACCGACCAGCATCAAAGCAGCAAATGCGACCTTCGATTTTGCAGACTTCAGCCTGCTCACGGCGGCAACACACACCGCGAGTATCGGCATGGCAAACGGCCCAAAGATCCAAAAATCAGTAATGTAGCAAAACAAGCATATAAATGCAGTCGAGATGAAATCATCCTCGATGGTCATGGTCACACTCGGCACAAAAGACAGTATTTCGAGCACGGCGCACAATACGGCGGAAAGCAGGAGCCGCCGCCCGTTCAGTCGCTTTTTTCGAATGAGCAAAATAAATACTATAGGAATTATAAAAACGGTATATATGCTGATATGCCATAAAGCCCCGATAGAATTCCCGATAATCATAAAAGCACCTCTCATGGCAATCGCCGCTTTGGCCTGCCATTGTAAATTTAGAATTTTTCTCTTTCAAATCGGCTTATCAAGTCCTTTTTTCTAATGTGTTTTCTATTCGCTGCTGAATAAACAAAAAGATTCTGCGGGGCAAACACGGAATTAATCGCCGCATTGACTTCTTCGACAGTCAGCGTTTCCTTGCGGAGCACCGACTCCTCAATCGAGAACGGAATGCCGCAAATAAAATCGAAATATCCGTATTGCCGAGCCAAGCCGCAGGTATCGTCTCTGTATTTCACGGCGTTGACGGTGGAGAAGCCGACGGACGACAGATATTCGCGAGCCGTTATCCCCCGCTTAAATGCCCTGAGCTGCTCAAAAAATATATCGAGGCTGTCAAAAAGGCGCTTATCTTGAACGCTCCAGCCGACAAAAAGTCTGCCGTAGCTACCGTAAACTTCAAGGCACGTATCCATATCATAGATAAGACCGCACGTATCTCTGAGCATAAGCGAGAGCTTTGAGCCGTTGCCGCAGCAAAAAGCGTCATAGGCGACCCGCACGGCGACAAGGTCATTCTCCGCAAGGTCGATATCAAACACCATACTCACGTCGGCCGTATCGCCGTCTATACTCGGCAGCCATCTGTCCGTCTCGATTCGACGGCTAAAGGCGTTTTTAGGGCGGAATTGCTTTCTTGTCGGCACTCGCTCCGCCGTCGGTTTAACGGCAGTCAAGCTATCCTTGATCATATGCTCGACAGATTCGTCAAAATTGCCGACTGCCACGAAGCAGGCATTATCGCAGGAGAAGAATCGCCGTTTCCATGCGTTCACCTCTTGCAGTGTAAGCGCCGTTACCGTCTCGATCGTTCCCTTTATCGGCCTTGAAAGAGCAGCCGAGCCGCTTTGGAGACGATCCAAATAATCAATACCTCTCCCGCGCTGCTCTATCTCACGGCAAACTACCCTTTTTTCCGCTTCAAGCTCATCAAAAGTCCAGCGAAAATCGGCAAAAATCTCTTTCATCAGCTCGAATGCTTCGGCAGCATAATCGGAAATGACCGTTAACTCGAGCCGTGTATATTGCGTTGATGTCGTGCCACCGACGGTGCCTGCCATGCTCTCAGTTCGAAAATAGAATTCCTCTTGGCTCAAATGGTTCAGCCGCCGAAAAAACATATGCTCGACCAAATGAGAAATGCCCTGATTTCTCTCCGATTCATAGATCGAGCCGACCGCAAAATATATCGCGTATGTGACGGTCGACACCCGTTCGTTTCTGTCAATTGTCAGTGACAGCCCGTTTTTAAGATTCAATCTCTTTTTCATGTGACCTCAATCAATACTGCACGCCCCGATAGCTCGGAGACGGAAATATAGCTCTCGATAAGCCGCCCGATATATTTCGGCGAATAAGCCCCTGCTGCGTCGGAATTGCCGAGAGCATTTTCTATCAAGCCGCATATTTCGTTATCTCGATCGGCAAACAGGCAAAGACATTTTGAAAACGGCTTCAGCGGCACACGCTTTATCTCGATTTTTGACACTATATCGTAGCTTATCACTGCGTCGGCGGGGTGCCCGTTAATTATAAAAATTCTTGCATTCGATCGAATTTTCGCCGACCGTGACCGTCTGATTTATCTCACATATGGCAAACCTGAGGAATATCAAAAAAAGCGCGAAAACAATTAGCTCCGCAATTATCAGCATATATAGCGAAGTGCGAAAAAGAAATGCAACTGCCGCCGCAATCAGCAAGTATACAGCCGCATATTATGCAATAATTTTGGGCTTTTTCTTAACAAATTTCATTATTTTTCCCCGTATTCAACTATCGTCGGCAGCTCCCGTATTCTTTTTTTCGCGGAAACGTCGCTCAATTGAACTCCAAAGCTTTCATTTCATTCAAACTGTTTTTGTTTATTGTAACAGGAAATAAAAATTTTGTCAATATAACGCATATGTGCCGTTACGGCATCGAAATTTCTAAGTTGTTAGTCATTCATGCGATCTGCATTGAATCCAAAAGTCTGTTATGACATTCAATAAGGAGAATTTACAAAGCGAGCCTTTTAGTGCGTGACTTATGGTACTTATATGTAGTTGGTGACTTGCTTTAATTTCGCAGAAATCAATCCTTTGTCACGGAGTGACTGAGGAGTGTCAAGGCGGACAGAATAATGCCTGAATACCGTAAATGACTTTAAAACCCCGCTGTTTCATCGCAGCGGGGTTTTAATCAATATCTATTGAAATGTGTATTCAGCCAGGCTATGCAGATATCGAGCCAGCCTTTGATGCGGGCATTATACTCAGCGTCCTCGGGCTTTGAATAGACGGTGCCGTCGGCGACGGAAAAGCCGTGATATCCCCTCTCGTAAATATGCATTTCAAACGGCACGCCCGCTTTATCGAGGGCGGCGGCATAGGCGAGAGAATTCTCTATCGGCACACAGCCGTCCTCCCTTGCGGCGACGATAAAGGTCGGCGGAGTATTCGCGTCCACCTTTTCATCGAGCGACGGGACAGGCTCGGCAAGTATCCTGCCTATCGACGAGAGGATGCAGGGGTAACCAAGCACGCAGGCGGCGGGTCTAACCCTGCCCATTGTGCCCAAAGCGGCGCAGAGATGGCCGCCCGCCGAGAAGCCGATAGCGGCGATATGCTCCGGCTCAACGCCCCATTCCGCAGCGTTGGAAATGATAAGCTCCATTGCCTCCTCGGCGTCATTCAGCGGCCTCGGGAACTTTGCGGCGCCCTTACCGACCGAGTAACGCAGCACGAAGGCGGCGTAGCCCTTGGCGAGGAAGGAGAGCGCAATCGGCTCCGCCTCCCTGTCCGAGCACATCATATATGCGCCCCCCGGAATCACAAGGATAGCCGGGCGGGTCTTATAATTCGGCATTTCATCCGAGGCGGCGGGGAGATATGCGGTCAGCGTAACGCCGGGGTTCGTCAATTCCTTAACAAAAGTCCGCATATTCTCACCTCAATAAATGACCTTGAGGGTCTTTATCTCAAAGGGCTTGAAGGTCAGCTCATTGCCGCTGAATTCGTCCTTGACCTCTTCAAGCATATTGGTTATCTCGACCTTCTTTGCGCCGCCGAAGAATTCAACGGGGCAGACGGTGTAAGTGCCCTCGGCCTCATAGAGCCTGACGATGAACGCCTTTTCGTTATCCTCGCAGGGCTTGATGACCTCGACAATGACGTTATCCGCCTTGGGAAGCACGAGCGCCGACGAGCTGAAGCCGCCCTTGCCGACAACGGCGGGCACGTTAAGCTCATAAGCGGGCTTGATAACTTCGTTTGCGCCAAATCCACCGACATGAGGCAGGAAAGAATAAACAGTCCTGTGCAGGCCGTGGTCGCCGACATAGTCGGGTCTTGTGCCGCCCTTGTGGAGCGACAGGCGCATATTGCCGCCCTCAACGCTGATGGCATACTTGCCGTCGTTGAGCACTGCCGCGCCGCAGCGGGTTTCGGAAAGGTCGGTGTATTTATGGTTGACGACCTCAAACTTTGCTTTCTCGATGGTATTGTTGCGGGTGGTGGGTCTGAGGACGTTGCCGTACTGTATCTCAAATCTGGCGTAATCGCTGTGGAGAGAGGTGTCGAAGGCGGCCTTCATGAAGCGGTGGTCATCCTGCCAATCCATGAGAGTGTCGAATCTGACCTCGGCGGTGTCGGCAAAGTAGAAAGCGTCCTGAGTGACGGTCGACTTCTTTGAGACGGAGTATTTGCTCCTGATGACCACGGCGGCTGCGCCCGCGGAGACGACTTCGCGGCTGAGCAGCTCGGAATGATCGGCAAATTTGCACTCAAGGTCGGCATCGACATCCCAGTTATCCCATGCAGTGGGGACATCCTCGGCGACAAGCAGTGTATTGAACGCATAGCCGTCGCCCCTGAGCTGGCGCTTCATCCTCTTGTCATAGAATGACGAAATATAGCCCTTACCGTCAAATTCTATCTCGGCGAAGGGGGTGGAAACACCCTTATCTGTGAGCTTGACGCTGCCGTCGGTATTTGCCTCGCCTTTGACGAGCTTAAATGAAATGCTTGAGAATGCGGGCACGGTGACACCGCTTATGATGAGCATCTCTCTGCCGTCAAGGTCGGTGTAATGCTGCTGCTTGCAGTCGATATCGGCGATATAGCCGGCGGGGCACTCGATGAATATCGGGTCGTTTCTGTCGAACGAAAGAGTATTGGTGACGCTCACGCCGTCGCCCTCGCCCGAAGCATAATCGGCTGAGAGCCTGCGTGCGGCGGCGATGACCTCGCCCGTCTCCTTGAGAGACTGAACGTGAGCGGGGTGGATGCAGGTGCCGGGCAGGATATCGTGGAACTGATTCATCAGCAGCTTCTCATAGAGCGGATGGATATGCTCGTCGGAGGCAACCTCGCCGCCCTTGACCGCCTTGCCGACAGTGAGTATCTCAAGGTCGCGCAGCGCAAGCTCGGCTTTCCTGTTATTGCGTTTTATATTATGCTGGTTGGTGAGCGTGCCTCTGTGAAGCTCAAGATAAAGCTCGCCCGCATAGGTCGAGGGATTCTTCACTCTCTGCTCAAGGTCGGTCATAAAGTCGCCGACGGTGGTGTAATAGGTCTTGCAGCAACCGTTGAGGTCGGCAACACGCCTTGACTCCTCGATCATCTCAAACTGCGGTCCTCCGCCGCCGTCACCGTAGCCGAAGGAGATAAGGCGCCTGTCTGTAACCGATCTCTCCTTAATGGAGGAGCCGTTTTTGCCCTTGCCGTAGACATGCTTGCTCAGATCGTCGGGGGCGGGCCAGCAATGGGTACGGTTGAAGTGGGTGAAGACCTTGGTGCCGTCGATGCCCTGCCAATAGAAGGTATCATAGGGGAAGATGTTGGTATCGTTCCAATCCATCTTGGTGGTGAGGAAGTAGTCAACGTCGCAGCCCTTCATTATCTGAGGGATCGCGGCGCTGTAGCCGAAGGTATCGGGCAGCCAGAAGCAGTTGGAGGTGTAGCCGAAATACTTCCTCGTGAAGCGCTGACCCCAGAGGAACTGACGCACCATGGATTCGCCCGAGGTGATGTTGCAGTCGCATTCGACCCAAACGCCGCCGTTCGGCTCGTATCTGCCTTCGGCGACCTTCTCTTTGATGCGCTCAAAAAGCTCGGGGTAATTCCTGCGGATCATATCGGAGTGGCAGGAGGAGCTTTGGATGAATTTATACTCGGGGTACTGCTCCATAAGGGAGAGCTGATTTGAATAAGTCCTGGCGCATTTCTTCTCGGTCTCGGGGACAGTCCAAAGCCATGCGGTATCCATATGCGAATGGCCGATGATGCCTGCGGTGGGGGCTTCGGGACCGTTCTTGACCGCAAGAGCCTCTTTCATAAAGGGCTTTGCCGCGCGCAGAGCCTCTCTGAAGGTCTCGTCGTCGGTATCCTCGTATGAATAGTATACTCTCTTATGCACCTCATAGAGGGTGTTGACGAGCTGACCTCTTCTGAATGAGGTCTCGGGCAGAGCGGCGGTAAGCTCGTTGAGCACGCGCAGGTCAAAATAGAACTCCTGCATCTCATAATCCTTAACGCAGATGTCAATGCCGCCAAAATGATAGTTATAATCAAGCAGCTTATGCTCCTCAAAGGGCATGGTGCCCCTATATGCGTGGCCAGCATAGACCTCGAGGGCGATCTCTATCTTCTCCCCCGCCTTGGCCTTTGACTTGAGCAGGTCGCAGTAGTGATTGCCGTGACCGGTGAAAACTATCTTGGTGGCAAAGGTGCCGAACGGCATACCGTTGACCCAAAGCAAAGTCTCGTAGCCCTCGGTATGGGGCTTTATAAAGATATCCTTGCCGTCAAGCTCGGCGGGCACGGTGAACTCGGTCTTGAACCAGCAGTATGAGCCCTCGCCTCCCCAGCCGAAGCCCTTGTCAACGGGCTTAAAGAGGGAATCGTCGGGTATCTTATGGAGCCTTTCGGTCGTCTCGTAGGCTCTTGCGCCCACCTCGGCGACCTTGCTGAAAATTCTCGGCTCAAGCATGGCTTCAAATCTCTCGAGCTTGCCGAGCATACGCTCAATTTGTTTCTCTGTGAACATACTTCACTTTCCTTTCAGTCCAACTTATTGATAGGGCATACCCTCATGCAGATGCCGCAGACCGCGCCTCTGCCGATATGCTTAAATTTATCTTTCATATAGCGGCTGCACGCCTCGGGGTCGAAAATCTCGCTGCGCTCCGTCCCCGGCGACCAGTCGCCGCCCTTTATCGCGTGGGCGGGGCAGGCGTTGACGCAGATATCGCAGCCGTTGCAGCTATTCTCCGCCGGCTCGCTCGGGCACTCAAACGGGCAGTCGGTAAACACCGTGCCCAGGCGCACAAGGCTGCCGAATTCGGAATGCATAAAGAGCGAATTGCGCCCTACACTGCCGAGGCCCGCAAGGCAGGCGGCTTTTTTATGGGAATATCTGCCCTGATAATTCCAGCCGTCCTTATTGATGCTCTGAGACGCCGCAACGGTGATGTAGCGGTATCCCCTGCGCTGCAAAAACAGCCCCGTCTGAAGCAGCATCGAGTCTATAAATGCGTTTACGCTCCTGTAGTGATTAAAATATGTATGGGTCGGCTCATCGCCTATCTCACGAATTATCGCCTCGGAGAGACGCACGACTATGCTCACTCCGTAAGGCAGCGGCGCAGCTTCGTCGGCAAAGAAGCCGACATCCGAAACGCCCTTCTCAAGGAGAAATTCCCGCAGCTCGCTCTGAACGCTCATCATTTCACCCTTGCCTCAAAGCAGAGCCAGCCGCCGCTCTCGTGCCGCTCAACAACCTCAATACCGTTCTCGGCAAAAGCCGCAAGCACATCCTGCTCCCTCGGCTCGATTATGCCCGAGGTGATGAATACGCCGCCGTCGTTGAGATATTTCTTAACGTCACGGCAGAGCACGATGATGATATCCGCCACGATATTTGCGACGATTATATCGAATTTGCCCGTGACCTTATCGGTCAGCGAGCCTTTGAGAACGGTGAATTTCGGCTCGTCGAAGCCGTTTGTCCTGCCGTTCTCCTGAGCGGTCTTGACGGCGAGAGCGTCGATATCGACGCCGACGGCGCTGTCAGCTCCGAGAAGCAGACCCGCGATGGAGAGTATCCCGCTGCCGCAGCCGACGTCAAGAATGCTCTTGCCCTCGTGAGCGTATTTCTCAAGGCTCTCAAGGCAAAGGCGGGTGGTGTCGTGAGTGCCCGAGCCGAAAGCAAGACCCGGCTCAAGGTGAAGCACGGCGCGGTCGCCCGCGTCATACTCCTGCTCCCAGATGGGGCGGATGAGCAGGCGCTCGCCGACGGGCATAGGCTTGAAATACTTCTTCCAATTATTCTCCCAATCGGCGTTCTTGCAGACATTCTCGTCTATCTCATGAGCTATCCCCTCGGCGGTCAGCCTCTCGGTGAGGAAAGACACCGCTTCGTTGGGATTCTCCTCGGGTGAAATATAAATATGCACTATGCCCTTTGACCTGTCTTTGGCAAGCAGATCCTCGTCAATGAGGTCGATACGGGCTATCTCCCACGCCTCCTGCTCGAGGGTGCGGTAATCCTCGATATAGATGCCGTAGGGCACGACCATCTGGGCGATATCGCCCGCGCGGTCGACATTGTCGGCGTCGACCGTGATCTTTATCTCAGTCCAGTCCATTTGTTACTCCGTAATCAATATTTATTGTGAACATCCTCGGCGAAGCAGAGCATATCCTTGACCTCGATGACCGTGCCGTCGTCGAGGATAGCCTTGCCGTTCATCCTGCCGAACACCTGATGCTGATCGGTGACGATGAGCTTCACGTCTATCTTTGCAGCTCTGTCGATGATGGGCGTGAACTCCATCTCAAATCTGCCGTCGCTCGAGGTGAAGGTCCACGGGTCGGTGTAGCCGCTCGCGGGGATATTGAATTTAACGTCGTCGAGCTTGTGGCACTTGCCGTCGTAGAAGAGTATGTTTTCGCTCGCCGCGGTGGTGTCGCCGAAGCCGTAGCCGATATTGAAGCCGAAGGCGTGACCGTCGATATCCATGTTGCCCGAGCCCCAATACCAGGTGTTGTCATAAGTCCAGACGCCTCTGCCCCAGTCGAGGGTGCCGAAATCGGTGGCGGGGTCAAATATGTATTCCTTGCCGTCGAAGGTCGCCTTGCCGCTCGCTCTCATGCAGTTGATCTTCTGATTATAATAGAAAGCGGTGGCTTTCTCCTTCCACGGGGTGGCGATGACCATGGTATCCATCTCGGGCTGCTCAAGGGTTATATCGCAGGAGAAGGTCTTGCCCTCGTGGAACTTCTTGAAGTTGCAGAGCAGGCGGCGCTTGCCCCCTGACACCCTGAACTCCATATCAAGGCGCTTGTCGTGATAGACGGTGTTGCCCCTCTCGCTGGTGGTCGGGAGCTTGAATTTGCCCATGGGGAAAGCGTTGAGGATGGTCTCGGTATGCTCCCAGGGAATTGAGAAATCGAGCAGAGTAGCCGACTGGAGGCCGATATAGCCGTCATCCGAGAGGGTGAGAGCCACGCCGAAATTATTCTTCTCGGAGATTATGAGATAATAATCCCACTCCTTGATCCTGAATTTCGGAGCCTTGATGGCGTTCCTGTCGTATACCTGACAGAGCTTCCTTGACCAGCCCGGCTCTCTGAGAGTGCCGTCGGCGTTAAGTAAGGGCTGCACCTTGGTTACTTCATGGTTTCTCATAATATTTCCTCCTGTATGTTATTCATTAATAAGATTCACTTTATCCTCTCCGCCCCTGCCGTGGTTATAGAGATTCCTATTGTCGAGCGCCCACTGGCGAGGCGTGAACTGACCCGCTTCAACGGCGGAAACGGCGTGATTCATCTCATAGAGCCTTGCGTCAAGCAAGTCAAGCTCCGAGAGCAGCTCCGCTTCGATAAACATCGGCAGCTTTGCCGCGCCGAATTCCGGTGAGCCGTGGTGAGAGATGAGCATATGCTCAACGAGGGTCAGGGTCTTGTCGCTGATGCCGTTCGCCCTGCCGATGCGGTCGACTATGACCGTGCCCATTACGAGGTGGCCGAGCAGGTTGCCCTTGACGGTGTAATCGCTTGCGATGCCCGTCTCGGCGACATCAAGCTCCTCTATCTTGGCGATATCGTGCAGTATCGCGCCGGAGGCAAGCAAGTCGAAATTCACGAAGCCGTAGATGCCGCAGACTGCCTGAGCGAGCCTGAGGATCGACAGAGTATGCATGAGCAGACCGCCCCTGACGGCGTGATGCAGATTCTTGGCGGCGGGCCAATACAGCAGCCTGTCGCGGTATTCGCCTATGACGCTGAAAACGAGAGTCTGAAGCTCGCCATCCTCAAAATCGGCCACGATGCGCTCGATCTCGGCAAGCATATCCTCGCCCGAGAAGCAGGCGGAGGGCACATAGTCCTCGATCCTCGCGTTATCCTGCGGCAGCACCTTGCGTATGCGCTCCACGCGGAACTGGGTGGTGTCGTTAAACGGCACATAGCTGCCGCGCACCTTGACAAAATCAAATTTGGCAAAGGCGGTTGACGGCGTTTCTTTATAATCCCAGAGCTTTGCGCCTATCTCGCCGCCGTTATCGGCAAGCACGAGATCGAGGTAGGGTATGCCCTTGGCGGTCAGCTTCTTATCGACTGATTTTATCAGGCAGAAGCCCTCATAGGCTGCGCCCGTGCCTATCTGAACGAAATTCATGGAAACTCCCCTTTGAGGTTTTATCATTTATTAATTGTAACATATAAATGTTTAAAATACAAACTATAATTTCACATATCTCACACTTTTTTAGCTTGACAAATCGCACGGCGGGAGTATAATGATATTACAATATTATTCTCGGGGCGGGGTGAGAATCCCCACCGGTGGTAAAGTCCACGACTCGGGCACAAACGCCCGACTGATGCGGTGAAACTCCGCAACCGACGGTAACGCGCTTTTAGGCGTGAAGTCCGGATGAGAGAGAATGCCGAAAAAGCGTTTCGCCCCTCCGCGTTTGCGGGGGGGATTTTGTTTTTTCGCTCTCTAAGCAACCTCCGAATTAAGGAGAGATAATCATGCAAAACAAAAAAATCATACGCCTTGCAATAGCGGCGATGCTCACGGCGCTGTCCGTCGTCTCGCTCTACGCTATCCGCCTGCCTTTGATACCCTCTGCGCCGTTCCTCGAATACGACGCCGCGGATATCCCCGTGCTCATCGGCTCGATGCTGCTCGGCCCCGGCATGGGGCTGCTGATGCTGCTTGCCGTGTGCGCCATTCAGGCGTTCACCGTCAGCGCCGCAAGCGGCTGGATAGGCTTTGTGATGCACCTTGCGGCCTCGGGCGTGCTGGTGCTCATAGCGTCGATGATTTACAAGAAAAAACCGAGCTTCAAGCGGCTGATAGTCGGCCTTGTGCTCGGCTCGCTCGCCATGACGGCGGTCATGGTGCCTCTGAACATAGTATTCACGGGCATATTTCTCGGCCAGGGCGCAAAGGCGGTGGCGGAGCTGCTGATACCCGCAATAATCCCCTTTAACCTGCTAAAGGCCTGTATCAATTCCGCGGCAACGGTCGCGATATTCGCCCCGACGGCAAAGATACTCAAAAGATACACCGACGGGCTGTAATTATTCATCATCCCGACGCAAACGGCATAAACTTCTATTGTAAAGACAATGGAGGGATGCCAATGAACTGCTGCATAACCGAGCTGAGATGCAAGGAGGTTATCAACAAGGCGAACGGCTGCCGCATAGGGCTTGTGAGCGATATCGAGGTGGATTCCTGCTGCGGCCGCGTGGTGGCGATAATCGTCTACGGCAGACCGAGATATTTCGGTATCTGCGGCAGACGTGAACGCATAAGGATATGCTGGGAGGATATCGACGTTATAGGCGAGGATACCATCCTCGTGTGCAAGGTGCCGCCCTGTGACAAGCCGAGGAGAAAAAGAACATAGCAAAAGGCACGTCCAAAGACGGGATTTTTGTTTTGTATTATTCAATATTTGTCATTCGTTAAATGCGCAGGATTTTCCAATGGAATGCACCCTTCAGGCGTTTTTTAAAAAATTTGTTTTGAATAAAGTACAGTTAAATATTATAATGAGCGGAGCAAACACTTCATTTATCGAAATACTATTGCACCAAATTAATATTATTTAACTATCAGAGCAGCAAAACTTTAAATTTTGCTGCTTTCTTACTTATTCTCTTTCAATTTTCACTAAACCCGTGAAAAAAACTCTCTGTTCGTGATATTGAATCGAAGAGCTTAATATGCGATAATATATTCAGAAAGAGGCGCCGCTTTCAATCATTGAAAGAGAGGTTCTACTATGAAACTGAATATAGGCGAAACGATAAAAAAAATGAGGAAAGAAAGAGAGATCACGCAGGAGGAATTTGCACAGGTACTCGGTGTGTCGTGTCAATCCGTGTCACGTTGGGAAAACGGCTCGTGCTATCCTGATATTGAGCTTGTGCCTACCATTGCATCATTTTTTGGTGTTTCCACCGATAATCTTATGGGTGTCGATGAAATAACGGAAATGGAAAATGTAGAAAAATATCTTGAACGCTTTCAGCTTGCCATAAGCAGGGGCGAGATAGATGAGTGTATTGCTGTTGCCCGTGAGGGGGTTAGGGAATATCCGAATAATTACATTCTGCTCGATAAACTGATGTATGCTCTTTTTGTCTCGGGCGATGATGACGGTAACATTCCGGAATGGAAAGAAAATATGGAAATGTATGATTCCGAAATCACTGCCCTGGGCGAAAGAATTATGAAATATTGTCCTGATCAAAGCATACGGCTTGCGGCAACCGCGAGACTTGCGTTTAATCATTGTCTGCATGGGAGAAAAGAAATCGGCAGAAAAATTTACGAAACACTGCCCTCGATGGAAAACTGCCGTGAATTGCAGATATGGTGGGCACTGAAAAAAGAAGAAAAGCTGCCTTTTTTGCGGGACTCAATTATGAAAAGTTATGAAAATCTGCGAACATTTATTTGGCTTTTAGCGGATGCGGATGTAGTTGATAACGAAACAGAGCTTATTGTGTTGAATAAAGTGTTTGAATTGGAGAAGCTTATCCTTGACAGCAACAGACCAAACAATAATTGGGGCACAGCGTGGCTCAATTTTGATATTGCCAAAAGATATGCGCTTTTGAAGGATTACGATAATATGTATAAGCACCTGCATCTGGCTGTTGAAGATGCGAAGGCTTTTGATAATCGTCCCGATAAACAGAGATACAGTGCGGTATTAGTCGGCGAAATAATCGAGCGAAAAACCGATTTCGAGACTGCTGACACAAGAACTCTTTGCGAAATACTTCGAGATAAATGGATGATTCATGATGAGTTTGATTCGGTGCGCGATACCGCTAAATTTAAGGCAATTATAAAAGAACTCAGCGAATAGTTTTTAAGTGTCAAAAATTCAGGACGTCACCATACGCAAACTGTGCGCTCCACTTCATGGATTGAAATAGTTATCATGTTTAACTAACAGAGCAGTAAGACTAAAACCTTATTGCTCTGTTTTACTTTACCTACCGATCCAAACACCGACTCTGCTACACCCGGCCACACTAACAAGTCAATCTCCACTTTACATAATTTTTGTGCCGAACTCAGCGCGAAAAATGGCATATATACGGAATTTTGCCGATGATATTGACATAAAGTTGAATGATTGGTAGAATAATATCGAACCGGATAGCAACAGCTAAACGGTTGACTTTAAGATTTATAGTTAGCTAATGCTAATCGAGAAAAAGTACTGTGACGCC
>ULTX01085092.1_pt1 | contig 17973 bp, 17 predicted proteins | sample 1958041 | NCBI WGS metagenome assembly ULTX01 (sample SAMEA4835747, study PRJEB28245) | human gut metagenome | biome: gut microbiome; material: fecal sample | place: Denmark | collected 2008
TGCGGATTAAATGATCGCTTTGATGTATAACGGACTGCGGTTTAAGTCGATGCAGGAACCGTCGGTCAGCTGAACAAGCGGTTTGGAAAAGACCTGCTGGTTCAAGAGGACGATCTTGGCGCTTTCGCCGTTGCTTAACATGACACGGTTGTTCTGATAAGTAGTCGCGATATGCTCTAAGAACGTCAGGATGTATTTCGGTTTGTATTTCTGAAGTCCTTCCTTCTCGAATTCGGCAATGACCTCGAATGGACAGAGCGGAGCACGGTAGATGCGAGCTGCGGTCATGGCATCGTAGACATCCGCGATCGCTACGATCAGCGCGAAATCATCGATATCGCCTTCTTTTAAAGCGAGTGGATAGCCGGAGCCGTCACAGCGCTCGTGGTGCATCAGCGTAGCCTTTAAGATGCGGACATCGAGCTCATGTTTCTTTAAAATGTCATAACCAAAGACCGGATGCTTGCGGATCAGGGCAAATTCCTCGTCCGTCAGACGTTCCTTCTTGTTTAAGATATCATCCGGTATCTGGGTCTTTCCGATATCATGTAAAAGACCTGCGATCGTCAGGGTATCGATGTCAGCCTGCGGCAGCTTTAACCAGATGCCGATCATGCGTGAGATCAGAGATACATTGATGCAGTGCGCGTAAATGCTGTCATTCACCGAACGGAGATTGTGCAGCATATCGAAAAAGTCGATCGTAGTCTGTTCAGGCTTTAACAGTGAAGTGACCTTTTTTAACATATCCTTGGTATCGATCGCTCTCCCTGCTACGATCGAATCAAAGATATTCTTTAAGTCATTGGCACTGAAAGAAAAATCAACCTGGAATTTCTGGAAAGCGGCACTTTTTTTGACCTTCTGTGAATAAGAAGGCTCGGTCGCCTGGCTGGTGCCGTTGGTAGAAGTCTTCTGCTCATAGTGGAGCAGGGAATTCTGTGTAAAGAAATCAGCCTTTTTCTCAGCGGTTTCTTTTGCCTCCGGCTCCTTTTTCTCCGGTTCTTTTTCTTCCGTCCCGGTTACGACTTCTATGGCCACAGACGGAATCTGGTAAAATGCAATTTTTTCAATGAGCGGTCTGGTCAGCGTGACACCGACATCAAGCAGGATCTGACCGGCGTTGGTGATGACCGGCGCAGCTATGATCATGCCGGGAACCAGCTCATTTACGGAATACTCTTTGACGTTCATATAAACTCCCCCAAAATAAAAATATGTTGTTTATAAAAATTTAATTACTTTAAGATAAATATACTATTTTAAAGGGAAACGGTCAATAAAAAATGTAAAACGAAGTAGAAAAAACTTGACAATGCGCGGGGAAAGGTGTAATGTAGTCGGCAGAGATTTGAAAATTCAATATTGTTACATATTTCTCTTATTCAGAGTGATGGAGATACATAGGATCGATGAAGTCACGGCAACCCCTCTTTACGGAAGGTGCCAACCTGAGCGAGTATTTATGGCAGCGCAGATCAGGATGTGCTGTTGTTCGAACAATAAGAGGATTTGATTATCTTAGTATCGAGTCCGCTTTTGGCGGATTTTTTTATTTTCAGGAAAAGGAGAATAATAATGGAAAAATTACTTTTTACTTCTGAGTCTGTTACAGAAGGACATCCGGACAAAGTGTGCGATGCTGTTTCCGATGCCATTCTGGATGCGTGTATGGCGGAAGATCCGATGAGCCGTGTTGCCTGCGAGACAGCAAGCTGTACCGGATTTGTCCTTGTAACCGGTGAGATCACCACAAAGGCACATCTTGATATCCCGGCGATCGTCAGAAAGACAGTAAATGAGATCGGATACAACGATGCCAGGACAGGATTTGACGGAAATACCTGTGCAGTCATGGTAGCGTTAGACCAGCAGTCCCCGGATATCGCAATGGGCGTGGATAAGGCTCTTGAAGCGAGAGAAAATAAAATGTCAGATGAGCAGATCGAAGCGATCGGTGCGGGAGATCAGGGTATGATGTTTGGTTACGCAACAAACGAGACCGAAGATTTCATGCCATATCCGATCTCACTTGCGCACAAGCTTGCGCGTCAGCTGACCAAGGTGAGAAAAGACGGTACATTGAGCTATCTCAGACCGGATGGAAAGACACAGGTTTCCGTGGAATATGATGAAGGAGGAAAGCCGGTTCGTCTTGAAGCTGTCGTTCTCTCTACCCAGCATGATGATGATGTGACACAGGAACAGATCCATGAAGATATCAAAAAGTATGTATTTGATCCGATCCTTCCGAAGGAAATGGTAGATAAGGACACCAAGTTCTTCATCAATCCGACCGGACGTTTCGTGATCGGCGGACCGCACGGTGACGCAGGTCTGACCGGACGTAAGATCATCGTAGATACCTACGGTGGAATGGCACGTCACGGCGGCGGCGCTTTCTCCGGAAAGGACTGCACCAAGGTTGACCGTTCCGCAGCATATGCGGCACGTTATGTTGCAAAGAACCTGGTTGCGGCAGGACTGGCAGAAAAATGCGAGATCCAGTTATCCTATGCGATCGGTGTTGCACAGCCGACTTCCATCAATGTAGATACATTTGGAACCGGAAAATTATCCAGCGAAAAACTGGTTGAGATCGTTCGTGAGAACTTTGACCTGCGTCCGGCAGGAATCATCAAGATGCTTGACTTAAGAAGACCGATCTATCGTCCGACCGCAGCATACGGCCATTTCGGACGTAATGATTTAAGCCTTCCCTGGGAAGCACTCAATAAGGTGGAAGATTTAAAGAAATATCTGTAAGAAAAAGAGTTTATGAAATGTTTATAAATATTTGTGCGTAAATTTATAGGCTTTTGGCTTTTTCGTGCTATAATTAAGAAGCGGTGTTTAGCCGCTTCTTAATTTTTTTGCAATGACAACGAGGAAATGCCTATGAAACTGAAAACAAGACTGGTTGTGGCGTTTTGTATCATGATATTTGTGCCGGTGGTTCTGGCGGGAGTCGTGCTCTTCGGATTTAAAAATTTTCAGATGAAGAATTTAGAGCAGACTTACGGACTGGAAGACGGGGCGGATTATAATTATCTGACGAACTCCCTTCAGCTGTTGAATCGTTTTACCAGGGACGATTTTGAGAAAATAAAAAAGATCGCGGCGAGAAAGCCGGAGAAACTCGAAGATGTCTCATATCTTGAAGAGTTAAACAGCAGCCTGCAGGAAAAATATTCCTACATTATCGTGCGCAAAGACGAGGATATTATTTTTGAGGGTGCGGAGGATGCCAGGGATCTCCCGAAGGATCTTCCCGCATATGGAGAGTCGGATGCGGATGAGAACAGCGGTGTTTATATCGACGGAGATGTGCAGGCATTGTTAAAGCAGGTGGATTTCCACTATGCGGACGGATCGAAGGGCAGTCTGTTTCTGGTCATGACCGTACAGCAGATCCTGCCGGAGATCAAACAGCTTGCCATAGATCTGGTGGTTTCGGTCATCCTCATCCTGTGCTTTACAGCGGCGATGATGTCGGTGTGGATCTATCGCGGGATCATCAATCCGATCAAGAAATTAGAGGTTGCCACGCAGAATATCAAGGAGGGAAACCTTGATTTTACGATCGATGTGGACAGCAATGATGAGGTAGGAGAGCTGTGCCGCAACTTTGAGGAAATGCGGCAGCGTCTCAAAGACAACGCGGAAGAAAAGATCGCGAATGAAAAGGAAAATAAAGTCTTAATCAGCAATATCTCGCATGACCTGAAGACACCGATCACGGCGATCAAGGGCTATGTGGAAGGGATTATGGACGGAGTCGCGGATACGCCGGAGAAGCATGACCGTTATATCCGCACGATCTATAACAAGGCGAACGAGATGACGACGCTCATCAATGAGTTGACCGTTTATTCCCAGATCGATACGAACCGCATTCCGTATAACTTCAAAAAGATCAATGTGGCGGACTATTTCAATGACTGTGTGGAGGAGATCGGGCTCGAACTGGAATCTCGCAATATCGGATTGTCCTATTACAATTACGCGGACGACGCAGTTGTGATCATTGCGGATCCGGAGCAGCTTTCCCGTGTGATACATAATATCATCGGAAATTCTCTCAAATATCTGGACAAGCCACAGGGCTTTATCAATATCCGTATCAAGGACGTGGGAGATTTTATCCAGGTGGAGATCGAGGACAACGGAAAGGGAATCGCGGCGAAAGATCTGCCGTACATTTTTGACCGCTTTTACCGCACGGATGCGTCGAGAAATTCCGCGACGGGAGGAAGCGGCATCGGGCTTTCCATTGTGCGCAAGATCATAGAGGATCATGGCGGCAAGATCTGGGCGACCAGTAAGGAAGAGACCGGAACGATCATGTATTTTGTAATCAGAAAATATCAGGAGGTACCAACAGGTGAGTAAGATTTTGATCATAGAAGATGAAGTAGCGATCGCGGAACTGGAACGGGATTATCTGGAACTGAGTGATTTTCAGGTGGAGATTGAAAATAATGGAGATGTCGGGTTAAAGCGGGCACTCGAAGAAGATTTTGATATGTATATCCTCGACCTGATGCTTCCGGGGATAGACGGATTTGAGATCTGCCGCAGGATACGTGAGATAAAGAATACGCCGATCCTCATGGTATCCGCGAAAAAAGATGACATTGACAAGATCCGTGGACTGGGACTTGGTGCAGATGATTACATCACAAAACCGTTTTCACCGAGTGAGCTGGTTGCGCGCGTGAAGGCACATCTCGCGCGGTATGAGCGCCTGATCGGAAGCAGTGTCAAGGAGAATGATGTGATAGAGATCCGCGGGATCCGCATTGACAAGACGGCAAGACGGGTATGGGTAAACGACGAGGAAAAACAGTTTACGACCAAGGAGTACGACCTTCTTACATTTCTTGCGGAGCATCCGAACCATGTGTTTACCAAGGAGGAACTGTTCCGGGAAATCTGGGATATGGAGTCCATCGGTGACATTGCAACGGTTACGGTACACATCAAAAAGATCCGGGAAAAGGTCGAGATCGACACGGCAAAGCCGCAGTATATTGAGACGATATGGGGCGTTGGTTACCGGTTTAAAGTATAATGCTGTTATATGACGGGATAAAGATATGATGAAAAAGATCCCTGCGGATCCAGGCAATGAAAACCGGATCCGCGGGGATTTTTTTGGAACTAGAAACGGAAGTCTCTTTGTCCCTCGTGGATATTTTCAATATATTCGGCTGCCTTTTTGCGGACGGTTTCGTTTGGAATGGTTTTAAGTTCGTCCGCGATCAGCTTTTCGCCAACAGCTTTGGTTTCCGGGGAAGCGTAGTCTTCCAGATACTCTTTCAGTGTCATGAGCGCGTTCGGATGGCAGCAGTTGATGATCTGTTTGCTCTTTAACAGGCTCATGAAGCGGTCGCCGGTTCTTCCGGCGCGATAACAGGCGGTGCAGAAACTCGGCACATAGCCAAGATCCATCAGCCAGTGTACGACTTCATCGAGGCTTCGGCGGTCAGATACATCGAACTGGGCAGAATTTTCTTCTTCCGGTTCCGGCTCGGCATAGCCACCGACACTGGTGCGGGAACCGCCGGAGATCTGTGAGATACCGAGATGGAGCACACGCTTACGGCTCTCTGCGGATTCTCTGGTGGATACGATCATGCCGGTGTACGGAACGGCGATCCGGATACAGGCTACGATCTTTGCGAACATGTCATCGGAAATACCGTTATCAAACATGTCCGGATCGATATCATCGGCGCGTCTGACTCTCGGCACACTGATCGTATGCGGGCCGACGCCGGTATAGGCTTCGAGATGTTCCGCATGCATGATGATACCGGTGAAATCATAGCGGTAATTGTTAAGTCCAAATAAGACACCAAGGCCGATATCGTCAATGCCGCCTTCCCTTGCGCGGTCCATTGCTTCGGTGTGGTATGCGTAGTCGGATTTTGGACCGGTCGGATGCAGTGCTTCGTAGGATTTCTTATTATAAGTTTCCTGGAACAGGATGTAGGTACCGATGCCGGCTTCCTTTAAACGGGTGTAGTTCTCGACCGTTGTGGCAGCGATATTTACGTTGACACGGCGGATCGCGCCGTTTTTGTGTTTGATGCTGTAAATAGTCTTGATACTGTCAAGAATATATTCGAGCGGGTTGTTGACCGGATCTTCGCCGGCTTCAATGGCAAGACGCTTGTGTCCCATATCCTGCAGGGCGATGACTTCACGCCGGATTTCTTCCTGTGTCATCTTCTTTCTGGTGATGTGTTTGTTCCTTGCGTGATACGGACAGTATTCACATCCATTGATACAGTAATTGGACAGATAGAGCGGGGCAAACATAACGATACGGTTGCCGTAAAATTCCTTTTTGATCTTCTCTGCCAGTGCATAAATTTTCTCATTTAAATCGTCCAGTTCACAGTCTAAAAGGACGATCGCTTCTTTGTGGGAGACCCCTTTCATCTTTGCCGCTTTTTCCAGAATCTGCTCGATCAGAGCTCTGTTGTTTTTGTTCTTTTCGGCATAATCAAGACATTCCAGGATCTCTTCATCGCTGATAAATTCCTCAGCTTTTGGTGACATAACGTTGTACATAGTTTCCTCCTTATCCTTCAGAAAATTCTTTCGGTCAGTATGTGTACCAGTATAAAATTTTTCATGTTTGTACAGGGAAAGCCCCGGTACTTACAATCCATTTCATTATAACGCCGTAAAAATAAGCAGTCCAGAATAAGTTTTCCTGCACCGGAATTTGTACAAAAAGATCCGCTTGACAGTTGGAAGGCGGATATCTTGTCATGCCAGAAAAAGGGAGGAGAGAGAAAATGTATCGGGAAGATTTTAAGAAAGTAAGTGAGATCGGAAAGGCGAAAACGGGATGGTTAAAAGAAAATCCGATCGGATATTTTGTGGCGGCAATGGTGGCGGCATACTTTACGGCAACGGCCGCCGCAAAGTCCGCGCTGGATGCGGGTGCGATGTTTGTGCGCGGAATACTCTGCAATATCTGCGTCTGCCTTGCCGTCTGGTGCAGTGTGCGCATGAAAAGTGAATCCGGCAAACTGATCATGGTAATATGGTGTATTTTGATCTTTATGCTCTGCGGGTTTGAACACAGCGTTGCAAATATGAGCATCATCGGCCAGGTGCTGATCCACGGAGGAGCACCGGGCGTTAGCCTTCCGCTGTATTTAAAAAGCCTGCTCTTCGTTTCTGCAGGAAACATAGTCGGCGGAGTGGGATTTGTGGCACTGCCCTATGCGGTGATGGCACAGAAGAAAAATTAGATCCAGCCGCCGTCTAAGGTGATGACCTGACCGGTCAGATATGAATGGCCGGCCGCAAGAGAGAAAGCGAGCTCGGCGACTTCTTCCGGGGTGCCGTAGCGTCCCGCCGGGATCTCATCTTCCAGTTCCCTGCGCTCCTCCGGGGAGAAGCAGGCGTTCATGTCGGTATCGATCACGCCGCAGGCAATGGCATTGACCTGGATGTTGCTCGGAGCCAGCTCTTTTGCAAGCGCGCGTGTGAAGGCATTGACGCCGCCCTTGCAGGCGGAATAGGCGACTTCGCAGGAGGCACCGACAATGCCCCAGACCGATGAAATATTGATGATCTTTCCCTGCTTGTTATGCACCATACAGGGAACTGCGCACCGGCAGGTGGAAAAGACCGAAGTCAGGTTGGTGGAAAGAATGCGGTTCCAGTCTTCGATATCCATATCCGTCAGCAGACCGATGCTTGCGATACCGGCGTTGTTGATCAAAACGTCAATACCGCCGAAAGTATCGGAGGCGGTCTGTATCATTTCCTTTACAAATGAAAAGTCCCCAATATCCCCAAGACAGCAGATGCAGTTGACAGCGCAGGTGTTTTTCAGATCTGCGGCGAGCGCTTCCAAGGTGTCTTTCGAATGCGCGCAGTTTAAAACAAGATTATATCCGGCGGCGGCGAAACGGCGGGCAAGCGCGGCGCCGATCCCGCGTGAGGCACCGGTGATCAGTACAGTTTTGGTATGCATAAAAAGCCTCCCATGTTAAAGTGATGATTTTCCATAATTATGTATTATACGCTATTGCGGGTGCAAAGGGCAAATGATAATAGAAAGATGGCAGGCAAAAAGAGAAGAGGGAATCCAACCATAGGATCCCGGACAAATACCGCTAGAGACATCGGTAAGAGAATTGTGAAAAAATTCTAAAAATTTGCAAAAAAATGCAGAAGAATGTTGCGAAATAGATAAAATATGTTATAATAATAATATGATATAGATAGGTATCAAATATAGCAAAAAGGGGTTGGGCATCATGCGTATTACAATTAGCGGAAGAAATATTGATTTGACCGATGGACTGAAAGGAGCCGTTGAGGAGAAGTTATCAAAGTTAGAGAAGTATTTTACACCCGACACCGATGTATATGTGACATTGAGTGTAGAGAAAGAAAGACAGAAGATTGAAGTTACCATTCCGATGAAAGGAAATATCATCCGGTCGGAGCAGGTCAGCAACGATATGTATGTGTCGATCGATCTTGTGGAGGAAGTCATCGAGCGGCAGCTTAAAAAATATAAGACAAAGATCATTTCCAAGCAGCAGGCAGAAAGCAATCTGCGTCAGGAATTTATCGAGAAGGAAACAAGCTCGGATGAGGATATCAAGATCATCCGTTCCAAGAAGTTTGGAATGAAACCGATGTATCCGGAAGATGCGTGCGTACAGATGGAATTACTCGGACACAACTTCTTTGTATTCCGCAATGCGGAGACGGAAGAAGTCAATGTAGTCTATAAGAGAAAAGGCAATACATACGGACTGATCGAGCCGGAATGCTAAAAGATCATACAGACAGGCGATAGAAGAAAACCCGAAGACGGGCGGTATCTTGTACCGCCTGTCTTTTTTCGTTATAATAAGTCTGCGATACCGGACATCCGGTATCGGCGTTGTTTTCTCCGGGGTATCACAAATGAGGAGGAAATACGAATGGCTACATATGAAATTGGCAAGAGAATAAAGAAAGCCAGAGAAGAATGCAAAATGACACAGGAGGAGCTGGCGTTTGGGATCTGCTCCCCTGGCACATTGTCAAAAATTGAGAACGGTGTGCAGGCACCAAATAAAAAAACATTTGAGGCACTGATGCAAAGACTCGGAGAGCCGGAATACCTGTATTCCATTCATCTGAGCCGTGAGGAGATACGCGAAATGCAGCTGTATCGCAAGATCGAGCGGTGCTTTTTGAAAGAGGATCTGGTCAAAGCCGAGGAACTTTTAGACCAGTATCAGAAAACCTTTGTCGGGGCGAGAGGGCTGGACTGGCAGAGGTATCAGGCACTCTGGGCATTGTGGCATGCGAAAAAGGGGGCGTCCGCCCGGATCGTGATCCAGGAACTTGAGGCGGCGTTACGCATTACCATGAAGGGGTATCAGAGCGGGCTGCCGGATGGGAACAAGCGCCTGACGTTTGAAGAGATAGCGATTTTTAATAATATAGCGGTACAATATTACCGGATGGGAGACCGTAAGCGGTCTTTTTCTTATATTACATGGTTAAAAGCGTATTTTGATCAGTATAAACTGGACGAAGAAGAACAGGCACAGATCTATCCGTTAATCCTTGGGAATTATGCGGATATGCTCTGTATGCAGGGAAAATTAAAAGAGGCAAAAAGGGAAGCGGAGCGTGCCATCTGGCTTTGCAAGGAGTATGCGAAAGCGGCATATCTCGCGTATCTGCTCGGATGCCTTGCCCGGATACTGACAGAACTTGGAGAACGCGAAGAGGCGGAAAATTATTTTGCGCAGGCGGCATGCATTTTCCGCATCATGGGGAGCTATGGCGCGTTGGAACACATGCGGGAAAGTGACAGAAAAGAACTGTCCATGTTGATCTGAATAAACAGGGAGATGTATAAATAAGATACCCTTTGGAGAAAGCAAAGTGGGATACTTTATTCTTGTCATAAAAGAAAAAAAGGTATAGTATAGATAGCATAATCGTAAAAAGGAGATATCAGGCATGAAGATAGTTGTTTTAGCAGGCGGACTCAGCACAGAAAGAGACGTTTCGTTTGTGACAGGAAACATGGTCAGCAAGGCATTACGCGCAAAAGGACATCAGGTTATTTTGCTGGATGTATTTATGGGATATAGCAATAAGAAAGAAGATCTGGACGGGATTTTTGACCGTTCCGAGGAAGTGAGCGTCAAGGTGGAGGGCATTCCTGAGACAGCCCCGGACATTGCAAAGGTAAAGGCAATGCGTGAGGACAAATCAGACGCGTTTTTCGGTCCGAATGTCATAGAGATGTGTCAGATGGCGGACATCGTATTTATGGCGCTTCACGGAGAAAACGGAGAGAACGGAAAAGTGCAGGCAGCGCTGGATCTGTTTGGCGTAAAATATACGGGAACCGGATACTTCAGCAGTGCGGTGGCAATGAACAAAGCCGTGACAAAGCTGTACTTTGAGGTGAACGATATCCCGACTCCGCACGGCATCACATTAAAGAAAGCGGACCGCGCGACGGCATTTGAAGAGACCGGACTTACCCTTCCTTGTGTGGTAAAACCATGCAGCGGCGGATCCAGCATCGGTGTTTCCATTGCGGATACCAAAGAAGCATATGAGAAAGCATTAGAGGAAGCATTCCGTTACGAAGAGGAAGTTGTGATCGAAGACTACATCAAGGGCAGAGAGTTTTCGGTTGGCGTCATCGACGGCAAGGCACTGCCGGTCATCGAGATCGCGCCGAAGCAGGGATTTTATGATTTCGTAAATAAATACAAGGCGGGAAGTACGGTAGAGACCTGCCCGGCAGAACTTTCCGAAGAAGTGACCAAAAAAATGCAGTATTACGCAGAACGTGCGGCAGAAGTGATCGGGCTTGACACCTACTCCCGCATGGATTTTCTGATGGACGCGGACGAGAATCTGTTCTGTCTTGAGGCGAATACACTTCCGGGAATGACACCTACCAGCCTGGTTCCGCAGGAAGCGGCGGCGATCGGCGTGAATTTTGAGGATCTGTGCGAACAGCTGATCCGGGTTTCCATGAAAAAATACCAGTAGAGGATAATACGATCGATGAAAAATATGACATTGGAAAATATCGAAAAGGCGTGCGGCGGCAGATACATTGGAACGGAAGCTGAAAAAAAGACGGAAGTCCTTGGTGTTGTCATTGACAGCAGACAGGTGGAGTCCGGCTATCTGTTTGTCGCAATCCCGGGAGAAAAAGTCGATGGGCACAAGTTTATCCCGGATGTCTTTGCAAAAGGCGCGGCAGCAGTTTTGTCGGAGCAGCAGTTAGAGGATCCGGCGGGACCTTATATTCTTGTGGAGAGCACAACAAAGGCACTGCGCGATCTGGCGGAGTATTACCGGAAATCGCTGGATATCAAGGTCGTCGGGATCACCGGAAGTGTCGGTAAGACCAGCACGAAAGAGATGATCGCATCCGTGCTTTCCGAGAAATACAGGGTCTTAAAGACCGAAGGAAATTACAACAACGAGATCGGACTTCCGCTCACAATCTTTAAGATCCGCGCGGAACATGAGGTGGCAGTCCTTGAGATGGGCATTTCCGAGTTTGGGGAGATGCACCGCCTTGCGACCATGGCGAACCCGGATATCTGTGTGATCACAAATATCGGACTTTGCCATCTGGAAAACTTAAAGACCAGAGACGGGATCTTAAAAGCGAAGACCGAGTCCTTTGCGCATCTGAAAAAAGACGGGATCGCGATCTTAAACGGAGATGACGACAAGCTCTCAACGGTCCGTCAGGTCGGCGACAAAGAGCCGGTCTTTTATGGCATGGAAGAAAAGATGGAATACCGGGAAGACGCGAAAAAGTCGGTATACGCGACTGGGGTGGAAAACCTCGGACTGTATGGCATGCAGGCGCGGATACATACACCGGAGGGCGAGCGGGATGTGCGCATTCCGATCCCGGGCGAACACAATGTATACAATGCGCTCGCGGCAACTGCAGTCGGACTTTCCCTCGGGCTTTCCCTCGATCAGATCAGTTCCGGCATCTTAAAGGCAAAGACCATCGGCGGAAGGACGAATCTGTTAAACACCGGAAGCATGACAGTCATCGACGACTGCTACAATGCCAACCCGGTTTCCATGAAAGCGTCGATCGATGTCCTTGCGACTGCGGAAGGAAGAAAGATCGCGGTTCTCGGAGATATGGGAGAACTGGGTGAAAACGAAAAAAAACTCCACTACGAGGTAGGGGAGTATCTTGCAAAGAAAGAAATCGATGTCTTATTCTGCGCAGGAGAACTTTCCGAAGAGATCGCAAAAGCGGCTCAAAAAGAAAGTAAGACCTGCGAAGTATATTATTTTAAGACGAGGGAGGCTCTCTTGGAGCAGCTTCTGCCGTTCTTAAAAAAGGGAGACACGGTTTTGGTCAAGGCCTCCCATTTTATGGAATATCCTAAGATTGTGAAAGCACTGACTGATTGTCAGTAAGCATAGTTTCAACCTTTTTCTGGACGATGGAGGCAAGATGCTTGCGGTCGTCCTTTGAGAGGCCTTCCATCAGAATCGGTTCCCCGTACTGTAAAACGACATGTGTTGATTTTACGCGGGGAAAATGATTTTCTAAAATATCAGCAGAACCGGTGATCGCCATTGGAACAATGGGGCAGCCGGTTTTTTCTGCGATCTTTAAGCTGCCCGCTTTAAACGGTAACAGCAGATCTTCGCCGGTGTTTCTGGTCCCTTCCGGGAAAATGCACATGGAAACGCCGTCTTTTACATAGTCAATTCCCTGCAAAATCGTCTTTAATCCCTGTTTGATATCCTTGCGGTCCAAAAACAGGCAGTAGAGACGTTTCATCCAGATGTTTAAAAGAGGTACCTTTCCGAGGGTGTCCTTGGAAATATAGCCGGTAAGCCCCGGGCATCTGGCATAGGTGATGATAATATCAAAATAGCTTCGGTGATTGCATACATAAAGAACTGCCTTATCCTTTGGTACATTCTCCTCGCCCTTTACGGTGAGTTTTACGCCGCAGATGAAACAGATGACGCGAAATGCCCACTGCACCATGCGCAGGGAACTGATGTCAGCTGCGTGCCGGTTGAATTTTCGGATGATCCATTCAACGATCAGTACGGGAATACCAAGGATCAGATAGCAGACTGCAAAAAGCAGCGCGAGAATTGTTCGAATCATAATAAGCCTTCCTTTAAAAAAATAGTTTTTTTCATTATACAATAGGAAACCGAGGAAGTACATCTCTTTTTCCGGGAGAAAACGGAATAAGAAACGCGAAAACGGCATAAAATGTAATAAGGAAATTATGGGAAGTTTTAGAATTGCGCAATTTGATAACAGGAAAATGCCGGTTACTGATACTTCTTGCCGGTCTTTTATGCCTGCTTTGCGGCTGTGCCGTGCGGGAGGAGAAGACGCAGAAGGTAAAAGATCTTTCGTATACGATCGTGGATGAGGAGGACATTCCGCAGGCGCTGCTTGATACGATCGAAGAAAAGAAAGCGGCGGAGTGCAAGCTCACTTATGAGACAGACGACGCGCTTTATGTGGTTCATGGCTATGGAGAGCAGGAGACCGGCGGTTACAGTATAGCGGTAAAGGAGTTTTATCTGACCGGAAATGCGGTCTGTATCGATACGGAACTGATCGGACCCGCAGGAAATGAACATCCGGCAAAGAGCCCGAGTTTCCCATATATTGTATTGAAGACGGAGCGTCAGAACAAGAACGTGATATTTGAGTGAAAAATATTTTGATATTCAAAATATTTAACTTGACAAAGTTTTAACGCAATGCTATACTAAAGCAAGGGTAAGCTAGGGAGGGATGTTAATTATGCAGCAATCAGATATTAGCAAAGTACGGTCATCCATACATCAGCGTTGTGGCAACAAGGTTATGATTCAGTTAGACAGGGGAAGAAATAAAGTTGATGTACAGGAAGGCGTGATCCAGAAGGCATATGCGAGCGTTTTTACCATTCTGGTAAATGACGAGAACGAGGCGAATCCGCCGCAGCTGTTGTCCTTCAGTTACACCGACGTGATTACAAGAGATATCAGAATGAAATTATGCTAAACGAGCATAAAGCTCTTCTGTTCCGAATAAGATGTGATAGATATTCGGAACAGGAGGGCTTTTTTTGGTATTAAAGAAAAAATACATACACAGAAATCAGGAAAAGGGGCAGGCGGTGAGCCAGCTGACACTCGATGATGATTTTAATATTTCCGACCATAAACCGGATGTGGTCAAAGTGATCCAGGATAAGGGAGAGATCCGGCTTGAGGAAGTGCGGGTGAGTGACGGTCATGTGTGGGTGAAGGGGACGCTTGAGTTTGCCATCCTTTATAAAAGTGACCAGTCCCAGATGCGGATCGCGTCGCTTACCGGAAGCATACCGTTTCAGGAGAATCTTGGCATGGATCAGGTGACCGAAACGGATACGGTAAAGATCCATACACAGATCGAGGATCTTTCCATCGGGATCATCAATTCCAGAAAATTAAATATCCGTGCACTGGTATTTCTGCGGGCATCTGCGGAGACGATCGGAGATGAGGCGGTTGCCTATGATATTGAGGAGGAAGAGGCGGTTGAGAAAAATGTGAGCAGCAGGGAAGTGCTTTCGCTTATCATGGCAAAACGGGATAACTGCAGGTTCAAACAGGAGATCACGCTGCCGTCCAACAAGCCGAATGTGTCGGAACTCTTATGGAAGAATGTGCAGATCCGCTGTCTGGATACCCGCCTGAAAGAGGGAAAAATAGAAGTCACCGGGGAAGTGTTGGTCTTTGTCATCTATAACGGCGTGGAAGAGGAAGAAAAACTGCAGTGGATGGAGACGGCGCTCCCGCTGCGCGCGGACGTGGAATGCGCGCTCCCGGAAGAGGAGCTGATCGCGCAGATACAGGTGAACCCGGGACTGATGGAACTGATCGTGAAGCCGGACTACGACGGGGAAGAGCGTATGCTTGCGCTGGATCTTACGCTTGATCTTGACATTCATGTCTGGAGAGAGGAGCCGGTGGAGGTGCTGGAGGATCTGTATTCGTTAAAGAAGAATCTGATCCCGGAATACGAAGAGGGAACACTCGAAAAGCTGCTGATGAAAAACAATACCAAATGCAGAGTGGAAGAACGGATGGAGATCCCCAGAGAAGAGGGAAATATCCTTCAGATCTGTTCGTGCAGCGGAAAGGCGGCGGTTGAGAACAGCCGCGTCACGGAAAACGGTGTGGAAGTGGAGGGCACGTTACAGGTGCAGATCCTTTTTGTCACGGCGGAGGATGCTTCTCCGATCGGCGCGTGGGAAACGCTCCTTCCGTTCCGGCAGCTGATCGAGGCGGATGGGATCACAAGTGACACCAGAACAGAACTCGAATGCTGCGTGGAACAGCTTGCCGCGATCCTTTTAGATGGCGGCAATGTGGAGATCAAAGCAACGGTGGATCTCAATCTGATCGCGTTCTTTAAGCAGCATATCAAGATATTAAAAGAGGTGAAAGAAGAAGAACTGAACCTGGATGTTTTGCAGAAACGGCCGGGTATTACCGGGTATATCGTAAAAGAGGGCGATTCCATGTGGAATATCGCAAAAGAGAACCATACGACTGTGCAAAATATCATAGATACGAACGAACTGAGTGGAACACAGATGAAAACAGGCGAAAAACTGCTGATCGTAAAGGCAGTATCATAGGTAAAATTGACGAAAAATCTTGCTGACGCCGGGAAAGTTTGATATGATTAGGAAAGAAGTTATGAAATGTAAACAAAAAAGGAGTTTTTAAGAACATGTCAAACGAATTTGAAAACAATAACGATGGAGGAGAAAACAACCAGAATCCATATTATCAGGATTATGGGGCTCCGTCACAGGGGAGCGGGCAGCAGGAAAACAATACCGATCCGTACCAGAACGCAGGAAACCAGGACTATAGCAACCCGTATCAGAGTGGACAGCAGGATTACAGCAATCCATATCAGAGCGGACAGCAGGATTATGGCAGCCAATATCAGAGCGGACAGCAGAATTATGGTAATCCATATCAGAACGGACAGCAGACGTACGGCGGTTACAACCCATATGGAAATGTTCCGTTAGATAAAAAGGGACAGCCGTTAAAGAACCGGTTTGGAATGAAACTGACATTCAGTATTCTTGAGATGATCAGCGGAAACCTGATTTCACTGATCTGCGGTATCATTGCCTGCGTGTTTACCTGCAAGGCAAATACCGCTTATAAAGAAGGAAAATGGGAAGAATTTAAGTCGCACGCGAAAGTATCCAATATTGTTTTGTGGGTCGGACTTGGTGTTTGCATCGTGGTTTATGTGATCGTGTTCGCCCTGATCGCGGTGGCGGGTCTGTCAGTCCTTCCGTTTATAGGATCCGGCAGCTCCGGTTCGTCGGTGGCAAGCGGTTCCTATGATTATTATGATGAACAGGATTATAACTATTACGACGACACAGACGACTACGATTACGACGACGAAGATGATGATGCGGATGAGGAAGAAACCGAAGATTACGCGGATGACTGGGAGGAAGAGGATACCGAAGACGCAGACGCGGATACAGGTTATGCATCAGCAGGCGTTACAGCCGGAAGCGGTTATACCGATCCGACGGTTACCATAAACGGCGCAACCGTTACTTTCCCGTTAAGCTATGCGGATTTCGTGGCAGAAACCGGTCTTACCATGGATGCGGATGAAACAGGAGACATCGTCAGCGCGGACGAATATGACAATTACGATATCACAAATGCTTATGACAGCGAAGGAAATGATGTGTGCAGCATCTGGCTTTATAATATGAGCGGCTCCGATCTTGCGATGGAAGACTGCTATGTTGCTGGCATCATCGCGTACAATGACGGATATTCTACGGCACTGGATCTTGTGATGCAAAACGGCATTACCTTTGCGTCAACACAGGATGAAGTCAGAACAGCGCTTGGAGAACCGAGCAATACCTCTTCGGATACTTACAGTGACGGGTCTTTTTATGAAAGCTGGAACTGGGACTACGCGGATCCGGATTCCAATTATTTTGATGAGGTACAAATCGAGTTCGTAGACGGTGTGATCACCAAGATCGAAGTTGACAACGTGACTTTGCCGGCAGGACAGTAAAAACAGTTCCGTTAAGAATGAAAAAGAAAGAAGCAGATATATGAGCAGAAATACAAAAGATTTAAAGTCCGGGGAGAAAATATGTATGCACAGGAAAGTCGTAGCAGCATGTATGGCAGGAATACTTATGAGTCTTAGTGTTGTGCCGGTATCTGCTTCTACGCTTTCCAAGGCGAAAAACGCGAAAACGGAAGCGGAGAGCGATTTAAACAGCCAGAATGAAAAAATAAGCAGCCTGCAGAACGAACAGGCGCAGTTACAGAGTGAGATGAACTCTCTGGACGCGCAGCTTTCCGAGGTACTTGTCAATATCCAGATCCTTTCGGATGAGATCACGCAGAAGCAGGCTGAGCTGGAGGATGTTGGAAACCAGCTGGTGCAGGCACAGCAGAATGAGCAGACCGAATACGAAGATATGAAGCTGCGCATTCAGTACATGTATGAAAACGGAGACAGCACGATGCTACAGAGCCTGTTAGAATCCAAAGACATTTCAGACTTTGTGAACCGGGCGGAATATGTCAATTCCGTGTATTCCTATGACAGAAATCTGCTGACACAGTATCAGCAGACGGTACAGCAGGTGGCAGATCTCCAGATCCAGGTGCAGGGAGAAGAGGCGGAACTTGAGGAGATCCAGGAAAGCTATGAGGAACAGGAGACACAGCTTCAGACCGTGATCGCCGAAAAGCAGTCGCAGATGTCTGATTTCGATACGCAGCTTGCCAACGCGAAGAATCTTGCAGCACAGTATGCGGCAACGATCGAGCAGCAAAATGAGATTATCCGTCAGGAACAGGAGCGTCAGGCGGCAGAAGCAGCAGCGGCAG
>ULTX01082993.1_pt1 | contig 17836 bp, 16 predicted proteins | sample 1958041 | NCBI WGS metagenome assembly ULTX01 (sample SAMEA4835747, study PRJEB28245) | human gut metagenome | biome: gut microbiome; material: fecal sample | place: Denmark | collected 2008
ATGAATCACATTCCTGCGCTTTTACAGATGTGACACAAACCAAAAATAAAAAAAAAATTATATGCTTCATAACCAAGTAAGAGTTTAAATGCGGGTGTGCCGAAATAGATATTAATTTTCATTTTGACACACCCGTATGTTATTCATGTAAATCAACGATAGTGCCTGCTACGGCATTTCCTCTTCGTCTACAGCTTTCAGTGTTGCATACTCATACTGGGTCTGCCCGTTTTCGTCACCTGAATGGTAACGTCCGGTCATCACCGCATTGGTAGGACACAAGAAATAACTGCCACTTTCTTTCATTCCCGAAGTTACTGTTTTTCGATTCGGGACGATGTAAAACTTTTTGCCTGTCATACTTTTTTGTTTTAAGAAGTCGTCCCTAATGTAGGTGTTTTCTATATAGAGTATTCACCTTACTTGTTTTTTAGAGCAATTTTCCAGTAAAATAAATCAGCAATTAATTTTGTTTAATCATTGTGGATTCTACAGTTTTGTTAGAATCTGATATAGAGCAGGATAGTTCTTTGTGTATTTATTTTATGAATTGCTATTTAGGTATTGACGTATCATTAAGAAATCCGAGATGAAACGGAAATCTATATCGTGAAAAACAATGCTGTCTTTCGGATTTGAAGCGTTATACAAAGTTCCTTCCATTACACCGCGGATAAGCGATTGTATCTTCCATGCTAACAATTTTTTGTAAGAATATCCGGTCGTCACAAACTGTATTCTGTTCGATATTGATATATTCATTATTTAAGTAACCTCGGAAATAGCTATACACAGGTAATGGCTTTTCTTCTATTGCGGGAGCATCGTTATTGTTACAAGCAAATAGAGTGGATAATACCATTATTAAGCTAAAAGAATAAATAAGCTTTTTCATGAATCAGAAATTTAAAATTGGTATAATAAAAATAGTATAAATTTTTCTATTAATAAAAACATTTGTTGTCAGTTTTAAGTTTTGACTATGAGTATTATTTATCTTTTATCAGATAAAATGTACAGTTTCCACTCATGAATTGTTGTCGTTCATTTGGTCCGATAAAGAGATAAGATACATTATCTATTCGGTCTTTCTTTACAATTCCCCAAAAATTAAAGAAATAAGGATTGTTTACTTCTTCCGGATTAGGGCGGACACCATATCCATAGGGATTTTTTATATAGAGAAGAGCACCGTTAAAACGGTATGCGGCTTTTCCTTTTATATTTTCAAGCCATGGGTCTAAACATTGAAAACTTATGGTATCTGCACTTTCAAAATATAGTGATAAACTGCCTGTTTCGTATGTATTTCCTATCGGAGAATATATTGGTTCATAAGATTCGTTTTCTTCTTTACTGCATGAAGTAAAAGTTGTTAATGCAGTCATGAATAACATTAGTAATGCAATAAAAACATGTTTCATTTTTTTTTAGGTTTTAAGTTTTTCGATGACACAAAGGTATAGAGGAGGTATGAAAGGGCATAAGAAAGCAGTACGCAAAAAGTACGCATTTTACTTGAGTACTTTTTGCGTATTGGTTTGTAAAGTATTGTAAAGAAGTGAAATTAAAGATTTCGGATGAAATTGTCGCAATCTTTAGGTTTCCCTTTTTTTCCGGTGAATTTTTTATAAAGCCTTTGGCGGAGCGAAGAAATGCCTTGCTTTGAACTGCATACGATGTCAGCTATTTGGGTTAAAGATACGTTGATTTTTATCAATAGGCATACTTGCAATTCTTTTTGTGAGAGCGGACAAAGTTCATTCAGACGTTGGACAAAATGGGGATAGGTTTCTTCAACGGTTTTGGTTAATTCCAACCAATCCGTATCTGTCATTTTTATGGTTTCATTCTTATCTATGTAGTGCAGTTTTTTCCATATTTCGGTTTGTTGCAGGTCGGCTTGCGAAGACTTTCTGATGAGTTGTGCGGCTTTGATTTCTTCTCGTAATCTTTTCAACTTTTCTTGCTGAAGCAAGATAGTTTGCTCTTTCCGTTTTTGTTTTTGCCAAAAGACAATGCCTATTAATAAAAGGAATAATAAAGAAAATATTGTTACGAAAAGCAGTTGTTTTTGTTTGAAGGTTTGTCGTTTAAGGACAATGTTTTCTTTTTTATATTGCTGATAATTGTAAAGTGCATGTATTTTGTCGATGGTAGCCGTACGGATGGTTTGTTGTAAAGAATCTTCGTAGAGCATGTATTGTTCGTAGTAATTTAAAGCTTTGATTATATCACCTTGCCGATGGGCTATATCAGCTAAACCTTCGTAAGCACCAGCTTTGTGTAGTAGTGAAGGGAGATAAAGTTTATTTTTATAATAATAGATAGCAGAATCATACTGATTAGTAAAATGATAATAACGAGCCATGGCAGTATAATATGCAGAAATGCTGAGTGTATCAAGTTTTTGTTGGGCTATTTGTAGTTTTTTATATCCTTCGGAATAATACCCCCAATCAATATAATTGCCAGCCAATTCTAGAAAAACCATGCTAAGCAATGTACTGTCTTGTATTTGTAAAGCCATTTTACCCGCTTGGTTGTAATAATAAATGGCACTATCTTGCTGATTTTTTAAAGCAAAAGCTCCTCCGATGTCCCGCAAGTCGAAGACAAGACCGGCACTGTCTTTTAACAATGAATCGTATTGATAGGCTTTTCGAAACATTTCGGGAGCTTCATTGTAAAGCTCTTGGTAAACAAAAAGTGTACCCATCTGGCTATAGATGCGGCTCGATAAATTGTAATCAATTAGTTTTTCGTGTTTCATTACATCAATAGCTTGTTGGTAATATTCCAATGCCCGGGGAGCATCGTTTAAGTCGCTATAAACACGTCCGGCATAGTAGAGGGCTTCGGGCAGATGGGTTTTATTACGCTGCTTTGTGTAATACGTTACGATTGGAAGGATCAGGCTATCCGATGTATGGGATTGGCCATGCTGTCTTCCCATACGCGCAATAAGGTTTGTGCGCTATCCGGCTGGACATTCAGCAAAGAGTCTGCCTGTCGCAACAGATAGGTTGTATGCGAATCGGTATGACAAGCTGTCAGCCAACTTGTTAAGATAAAGAGGTATAGAAAATTGTGCAACTTCATATCCATGTTTTTTCAAATCCTGACACAAAAATAAAAAATATATTTATTGCCGACAAATGGTAAATTTACACGAAACAAGCAATACGTAAAGACATTTCATTGAAAAATATGTGAATTAAAGAATTCCGTTCGAACTTCTTCTGTGTTTTTATTGTTGCTATGGTTAACGCCGGAAAAGAGTTTTTGACGAGATGCATCACGGCTGATTGATAACCTATTAATTTTAATCAACCAAGTAAAGATGAGAAAGAATGTTTTTATCGCTTTTTTATGTGTACTGTTTTTATCCGCTTGTCAGCAAGAAGAATGGTTTAATTCTGAGGAATTAAAAGATAATCAAGTGGTATTCAAATTGCAATGTGCGGAATTTGAGGATGAAAATGGATTGAATCGGAACGGATTGGAGCGTAATGTGCCTTACGACCGTGTGGAATTTTGCGTAGCAGACAAGCAAGGATATGCCGTGACTTCTATCAAAGGAGTGTATGATGCCGCTTCATCGGAACTTCGTTTCGAAGGATTGCAGGAAGGTGAATACACTTTGTCAATAATAGGTATAAAAGGTGATGCACAGGCAGATGGTGTGACGATAAATCCCGTAGTGCATATTTCAGAACCGTGGCTTGTTTTTCCTTCCAGTTTATCGAAGCCGCTCGAAGCGGATTATTTTTATTCGCAGACTCCTTTTTCGGTGAGTAAAGAATGGGGAAAAGACGGATATGAAACCGTAGTTTCGGCTCCCAGCCGGATTGTGCAGAAACACATCGTAGGAAGGGTTGATTTTTCGTTTGATTTCAATAACCGGTATATACGTACAGCCGTTATTGGGAAAAAAGTACAGATAGGTAAAGTGCGTTTTTATACTACATTTTCTGCAGAAGGCTCATTTTCAGGTGAAAGTAAGGAAATATTCTTGGATACTTTAGGTATTGAAACCTCTTCAAGAAGTTTTCATTTTCCTCCTACAGCAGGCTCTTCGTTGCAAGGAGAAATTGATGTATTTACCCGGAATTATCGGGGAAATGAAGTGAAATGCACTTATGTTTTCGATACAGGAGAAATTATACCCAATCGTATTCATGCTGTAGTTACACACGTGGTTCATCCGGACGATGATGCTGGCATTATGTTTATTACCCGCAATGCATACGGAGAAGGAAATCATGCCCGTATTCTTCAAGACGGCGAACCGAAAGAGATTTATACCGATGCTTCGCAACGTGGATTTAACACAGCACAGCCTTTGCAAGTATCGGCTACGGATGACGGACGTTTGCATGTGCGTTTTTATTCACCTCGCCCTTTGAGCGGAGTGTTGGTTAAGGCACGCATTCCTTCTGTAGGAAATGAATACGTTGATTTGGCATATTTTGATTCGATTCCTTCTTTTGCCGATTTTTATGAAACGATGCCTTTGATGGAAAAAGACGGAATGTATCATACGGAGTCGGGCAGGTGGATTCAGATTCCCAAACAAGATGTAACTTCTGGAGCGGATTTGACCTTTAAGATAGAATCGGGTGATGCATACTGGAAAAAACTCCAGGCTATTAAACATGGATGGAATATTTCATTCGAACTGTATGGAGGCAATCCCGATGCTGCTGATGGAGGTCCTGTAGGGAATTGGATGGGAATCCGTCCGGTACATTGCCGGGAAGTGGTGGCGCTTTTCCTTAACTTCACTTATATGATTGATATGCAGGAACACGAAGAGATTTTACGTGCTAACGAAGACCGTTTATATGGTAATGGAGGAGTAAACGACAAAGTAACGGCTGAAACTGTTTTACGGCAGATGCGCCAGCCAAGGACATTACGTGTGGGTTTGGTGTATCCGGGAAACGGTGTAGTAGGATTGGGAGGAGGAAGCACTTTCGGCGCCTACCAGCCTGCATGGATGCAGCATTATTTTGATACATATTCGTGCGAAGTAATGTTTCACGAGTTGGGGCATGTTATGGGATATAATCATAGCAGTTCGTTTACATACGGTCCATGGGCACAAGAACTGATGAATCATTTTTATGTGAAACATATCAGCGAAATGCCTATTGATAAGCCGGACTATCTGAATACGAAAGAAAACCCTTATTTGTATTAGTATTTTAAGATGAAGAAAATAATAATTGTATGGAGTATGGCTTGTGCCCTGTTTGGAACAGGCTGCACAGCGGAATATGACGGAGGTGATGAACTTTTATCGGAATATACAGTTGTCCGTTTGAAAGTTTCCGGTTTTGCGGAAAACAGTTCGGAACCGGATGCACATATTGCTACGGTATGGGGATATCGGTTTGAGGATGACGTATTGAAAGAAATCATTATACCATCGGAACCGGATGCAGACGGGCGATGTATGTTTCGTCCTGTTGAAAAAAAAGGTGAAGTTTGTTTTTTAGTCAATGCCGGGCAGTTGGAAGAATTAGAACAGATGCGTCCGGATGTGACAACAAAAACGGAGTTTTTGAATTTATCTGCTGATATAGACGAGATGATATCCGATGAGGGATATGTAGTAATGAGCGGTCAGATGGATTTGGAACGTGTTTCGGCATCGGGAGAGGCGGTTAACTTGAAACGAAGTGTGGCACGGGTAGATTTGTCTTCTTTAGATAAAGGAGTAAATGTACTTCAAGTTACAATAAAAGGCATGTACCGTCAAGGTTATGTTTGTGAACGTTCTGATAAGGCGGCACCTTCTGTTTCAGCCGTTCTTGATTTCAGCAAAGAGTATACCAGTTTTAACAATTGTACTGAACCTCTCTTGTATTTGCCAGAACAGAGTGGAGTGAAATCGGAAGTGGAAGTCATTGCCGTTTCTAATGGTGCTCATTATCGTCTGACCACTTCATTGCCTGCTGTAATAGAACGTAATGTAATTTATACGTTGCGGGTACATGGACGAGGAGGCAATTTATCAATCGAGACCACAACGGATGAATGGGAAGAAGGAACGCAGACCGAATCAGATAAATTACTGAAAGGAAAAATAAATGTCGCGGCTTCTCTTTTGTCGGAAGGAGTTCGTGTAAATGCTACAGGCGATTCGGTATTCATTCCGTATACCGGAAGCGATATGCATTTGGCGTTCATGGGTGAAGAAGGTGCGTCTGTTGTGATAGAAGGAAAGGTGAACGGTGTGGATGTACATCCCGTTTCAGTAAAAAATTTGCAACAGATAGCAATGGTAGACGTACAAAGTAAACTCCGTGTACCTGGAACGTCTGAGGAATATATATACGTGGAAATTTATCGCAATAAGGTACATACGGGACGGGTGGTTTTGGTAGTTGAGCCAAGTCCGGTTCGGCTGGAAGGGTTGCTTCAATTGGATGAAAATGGTATATGTGATTTTGGAAGATACATTGAAGGCGAATTGGGGAGGTTGATGTTGCCCGAAGGTAAAACGGCACGAATGGAATATGCCGATGAAGAATCGCCATGGATTAAACTGGTTTCAGTAGATAACGGTTATCGCCTTTTAGGAGGCTGGAAACCGAATGACCCTAAAGCGGATGGGCGTGTACAGGAAGGGAAATTGGTTATTTCAGATATGGATGGAAAACATGAAGAAGCATACATTATCCGTAGGCGTAATTGGGGATTGCCAGTAGTGAATATCAACGGGACTTGGTGGTGCAAATACAACCTGCGGGGAAATGTGAAGCGTTTTGAAGACCAATTATTGCCCAAGGATGACCCGGCAAAGGATGTTGATTTATTGGATTACCTGAATACGTGTGATGAGGCGGATTTATTGCCTGTTTTAGGCTATCAATATCAGGCGGGCTATCCAGAAGGTTATCCGTTGAGGCATGACGGAACGGCATTTTATTACGAAGGAATGCGTGCTTCTGCCCAAAGTTTCGGCACGTTGGCTCCTGAAGAAATGGCTCCCGAAGGGTATCGTATTCCAGCATACGAAGATTATGCGTTCTTTGCTCGGAATACGGATTTCAATGTAGGCGGAATCGGTACACGTACTTATCAAAATGCAGCAGGACAAACTATTACTGTAACAATAACAGAACGGGATGTTTCGTTTGAAGGGCAGCCATACGGCATCATGGCATTTTACGATTTTGAATATGAAGGCATACATTGGGTATTATATGGATTGGGACATCAATGGAACACGACTCCCGGCAATATAGCACGAATGTCAATATTATTGGCTACATACGGGCATAGTTCGCATAGTTGGATGATGGAAGGATATGCACAGGCAGACCGCCCAGGTGAGAATTGGTTGAAATTTGTTGCACAGAATAATACGAAAACCCGTGTTGTGAGATGTGTTAAGATACCGGTGGAATATGTGATTGAATGATAATTAAGTATTTAATAAAACTATGTTTAACTAAACAATTTACGAAAAATGAAAAAAGTAAGATTAATGGGATTAGTGTTAGGTGGAATGGTATTGACGGCTTCTTGTTCGGATTCTGATTATCCGGAAGGAGGAAATGGTGTAACAATGCCGGTAGTAAAAGCATCACTTTCGGATTACGAAGGACAAAATGAAATATTGGAAGGAGAAAATGACATCAATCATGTACAGGCTTTTCATTTTAGAAATGGTGTATTGACGAAAGTGTATGATGATTTACAATTTAATGATTCAGCTTGCCGCATTCCGTTGGATAGTAAAGAAGGGTCACTTTATATGCTTGTCAATGCTGAGGGATTGGTTGATGGACAGGATTTGCTTGACCGAAATATGACTGAAACGGAATGGAAAGAAACGGTATTTTCATTGAAAGACGGAAAAGAAATACATTTTTTTAGTGGCAGTTTGAATTTAGACGAGGCAAGCCGTTCACAAACCGAATTGTCTTTACCGTTGAAACGAGGTGTGGCGCGTTTTGATTTGGATATTCGGACTGTAGGTACTGCATTGGTAAAAAGCCTTACATTGAAACATGCTGCTAAGGAAATGTATGTATTTCCAAAAACTTCGGCTTTTTCGCCTCCTAGCGTAGAGCGTCGTGATACAACCGTAGTTTTCTCATCTCCGCTTACAAGCGATACTGTAGGGGTTTTGTATGTATATGAACAAGAAAATGAAGGCTTGGAACTTAGTATTGATGTTGTAATTGATGGAGAAGAAAAGACTTTGGTCAAGACCTTGGATGCACCTGTAAAACGTAATACAGTGAATACGATTGTAGTACGCCGTGATTATATCAATGTTGACTTAAATGTGACATTTGATGAGTGGGAAGAAGGTAGTGACATCGAATTGGATGCTAAACTGAAATCATAGTGCTTTATGAAAAAGAGAACGTATATAAAATATGTAAGTTTTCTCTTTACTTTATTTGCCGTGCAAGCTTGTTCTGATAATTTGGAACAAGCTACCGGCATTAGTGAAGGGACATCTGAATTACAAATCAGATTGTCGTCTTTTCAAGGAGAAGATTTTCCGCTTGTATCTGGTGAAGACCGAATAGAGTCGATGAAAGCTTATCGTTTTGAAGAAGGGATATTGCGTAAGGTTTACGATCCTATTAAAGTATCTTCTGATATATATCGTTTACCGCTTGATCGTCTTTCAGGTATGTTGTATGTAGTGGCGAATGGAACATCTGTTTTAGACTTTTCGATAGAAGGAAGTACGACTGAAACTGATTGGCTACAAACGGTGGTATCGACTAAAAACGGAGAAGCATTGCATTATTTTACTCAAAAGATTGATTTGTCAAACCAATCGGAAACCCAACCGATGCAAGCGTCATTGACAAGAGGCGTCGCTCGTTTTGATTTTCGTATCAAAGCGGAAGGTAATGTTTCAGTTACTGATTTTGTATTTCGTCAAGTGGCGCAACAGGCTTATTTCTTTTCCGATAGTACGGTTCGTTCACCTGAAAATGTAGTAAAATCTGATTATACAGTTTGCACACCTGAGATGCCGTTATCGCAAAATATGTCTGGAATACTTTATTTGTACGAACAAGTAAATTCTGCGTTATCAGTTTATCTGCAAGCGGTTATTGATGGAAAAACATATACTTTCGAAAAAGTTTTGCCTGAAACTATTCATCGGAATACGGTATATACAATTGTTTTGCGAAAAGATGTGTTGGATGTAGAAGCCCGTTTGGAAGTAGAAGCATGGGGAAATGGAAACGGTTCGGATTTATTTCCTGACTATGCCAATCGTGTTAAAGTGGACCTTTTACAGTCGGAATTACCTGAAGGTGTAGAAGTTTCTGCAACAAAAGATGCTGTTACACTTCCTTATTGGGAAACTGATTTGTTATTAGCTGTGGCTTGTGACAATGAATTGGAAGCCCTTCCTGTGTCCGATATGTATGGAGTAACGGTAGAGTCTGTTCCGATAAAGAATAAGTTTGACGGGTTGAATCGTTTCCGTATCCGTAAATTGCTTTATCCGCCCAATGTAGCAAATGAAAGTTTTTCACTTCAATTCCGTCGGAAAGGTTTTCAGCATGTTTATCCCGAAGATGCGATAACTTTTTCCCTTTCAGCAAATCCTACTATGTTATCAGGTAATATGGAGTTTGGTGTTGGGAAATATCAATTTGATTTTGAGCGGTATGTGGATAATGAATTAGGAATTTTAAATTTGCCCGAAGGAAAAGAATTATTGTTGGTATATGCTGAAGGTGAAGACGAATGGGTGAAGATAATGCCTGTTGAAGGACAATCAGATGCTTATCGAATAGTTGCGGGATGGAGACCTAATGACCCGACAGCTAATGGGCGAAAACAGGATGTTACACTTGTTATTTGTAATCGTATCGATGGTTCTTGTCGTGAAGAATATACTGTTTCACGCCGTAATTATGGGCTTCCGGTTACGTGGTTACATGGCATTTGGTGGTGCAAATACAATGCTTGTGGCAATTCTCGTTCGTTTGAGGACCAAGTATTGTCATCGAATGACCCTGCAAGATTAGCTGGAAAAACAGTTTTTGAATACTTGGCGGATTGTACACCTGAAGTTTTCTTTGACCTTTGGAAATGGGCATATCAAGGCGATAGTGGGATGGGTATGCAGGTGATAGATAAAGACGGAGTAGCTGTAATGGACCGTTATAGCGGACAAGTATCGGCACATATTAATCGCTTACCTCCCGATGCACTTTCTCCCGAAGGTTATGAGTTGCCTTCAATGGAGGACTTTAACCGGATTTTTGATGCTACAGATTATGTGTGGGTAATGTGGAATGGTATGCACGAACTAAAAATACCATGGGAAGGTCATAGCCGTATTCGTCGTACCCAGCAGCGGCGTAATGATATTACTGTGGGCAGTATCGCTTTGACAGACTTGATAACAATAGAGATGCAAAGTCCCGATTTCCCTGAGTACGAGCCGATTGTGTGGTATGGTCCCGGTGCGCAATGGAACGATGCGGGCATCTATCACGGGCATTATAACAATATTTTGTGGAGTGTCTGTTCGCCTGAGGAAGGTAGTGGTTGGTATTTGGCTGGCAGTATGGGAGGACTTTATCTGACGAAGAATGGAGCCGGTAATAGGGATACTCGTGTCTTGCGTTTTAAGAAATCACCAGTAGAATTTGTGTATTGATAGAATCAAAAAATGTATAGGCATAAAAAAAGGAGTACCGCTGTACTCCAACCTTTGTTAACCTTAAATCTAATACTATGAAAAACACATTGCAAAGGTACGGACTTTTTCCGTATCTGCAAGTGTTTTCGCCTAAATAATCTGTTTTATAACACGTTTTAAGAATCTCGTTCCGATACTCAAACGTTTTTAACAGATAATTCTTTTCGTGCCGTTTCCAAAGCTTCGTTGATGTTGCTGCAAATGTTCTCTTTGCCAAGCAAGGTATAGAAGCCCGATTTCTCCAACGTAGCGTGTACTTGCGGGTTCACGCCCGAAAGGATGATATGGATATTCTCTTTTTGCGACATTTCGCAGAGGGTGGTCAGGTTGTGGATGCCTGTTGAGTCGATGAAAGGCACCTTACGCATCCGGATGATACGGATTTGCGGACGGTCGCCGAAGCGTGCCATGATGTCCTCGAACTTGGTGGCAATGCCGAAGAAGTAGGGACCGTTGATTTCATACACCTCTACGCCTTCGGGAATGACAAGGTGCTCTTCGTGTACTTCCAAGTCCGATTCTTTATTAGGGTCTATTTCATCGGTAATGACAGATATTTGCGTAGTCTCCATCACGCGTTTCATAAACGAGACGCAAGCGATGACCAATCCCACTTCGATGGCTACGGTCAAGTCGAAAATCACGGTCAGGAAGAACGTGATGAGCAAGACGGTTACGTCCGATTTTGGATTCTTGAGCAAGCCTTTGAACACCCGCCAGCCGCTCATATTATAGGATACTACCACCAATACGCCTGCCAAACACGCCATCGGGATAAATTTCGCCAAAGGCATCAGGAAGATAAGGATAAGCAGCAGCACTACGGCATGGACAATGCCCGCTACGGGTGTCTTTCCTCCGTTATTGATGTTGGTCATGGTGCGGGCAATGGCTCCTGTGGCAGGGATTCCGCCGAAAATAGGAGATACGACATTGGCAATGCCTTGTGCCACTAATTCCGTGTTCGAGTCGTGACGGTCGCCTATCATACCGTCTGCCACTGTAGCGGAAAGCAAAGATTCTATCGCGCCTAATACGGCAATGGTGATGGCTACAGGGAAAAGATTTTTTATTGCTTCCCAATCTAATGTAGGCACATTGGCATCAGGTAGTTGAGCCTGAATGCTGAACCGGTCTCCGATAGTATCAATGCATGTGATTCCTCCATACATCTTCATCAGCCAGACCGCAACGGTTACAAGGATGATGGCGACTAATGAGCCGGGAATCTTTTTCGAGAATTTGGGCGTAAGGGCGATAATGACGATGCTGACTACACTCACAAGGGCATTCCACCAATTGATGCTATCGAAATGATGGAAATAAAGTATCCACTTGCCGATAAAGTCGCCCGGTACTTTTTCGTCTCCGAACTGAAGCCCGAAGATATCGGCTATCTGGGTCGTGAAAATGGTTACGGCGATACCGCTCGTAAAGCCTACCACGATAGGGTAGGGAATAAATTTGATGATAGTTCCCAATTTGAATATCCCCAATATAATAAGAAGAACTCCCGCCATCATGGTGGCTACCATTAGCCCTTCTATTCCGTATTGCTGGATAATCCCATAGATGATGACGATAAATGCGCCTGTAGGACCGCCTATCTGTACTTTGCTTCCGCCTAAAAACGAAATGATAAATCCTGCTACAATGGCGGTGATGATGCCTTTTTCGGGGCTGACTCCCGAAGCGATACCGAAAGCAATGGCAAGCGGAAGGGCAACGATACCTACGATGATGCCTGCCATCAGGTCGGTCATAAAGTCAGTTTTCGTGTAATTCCGAAGCGTATCGAAGAGCTTCGGTTTGAGTTGAAACGTTTTCATGCCTATTGAATTGAATAGTTTAAAATATTAAAAAGAAGTGCAAAAGTATATATTTATTTGAACATACACGAGCGTTTTCGGGTTATTCTTTCAAAAGAAGGAAATAATTCCTTAATAGAACATAAAATAGAGATTGTAATGATTACAAACTTGAATAATTTTATTATCTTTGTTTTGTTGAAAAGAAACAATATGTCTAACCACTAAATAACTAACGATTATGGGAAAAAGTATTAAAGGAACAAGAACCGAGAAGAATTTGGGTATTTCATTCGCTGGCGAATCGCAGGCAAGAATGCGTTATACATACTTTGCCAGTGCGGCAAAGAAGGAAGGCTACGAACAGATAGCGGCTATTTTTACCGAAACGGCAGACCAAGAAAAGGAACATGCAAAACGGATGTTCAAATGGATGGAAGGCGGCATGGTGGAAATCACGGCAAGCTATCCGTCGGGTGTTATTGGTACTACATTGGAGAACTTAAAAGCAGCGGCTGCAGGCGAAAATGAAGAATGGTCGCTCGACTATCCGAAGTTTGCCGACATTGCTGACGAAGAAGGTTTTCCTGCTATTGCAAAAATGTATCGTGAAATTGCCGTTGCCGAAAAAGGACACGAAGAAAGATACCGTGCGTTGGCGAAGAACATTGAAGAAGGCAAGGTGTTCAAGAAAGATACCGAAGTGGTATGGCAATGCCGCAATTGCGGATACCTGTTTGTAGGTACGGAGGCTCCCGAAACCTGTCCGGCTTGCTTGCATCCGCAGGCTTACTTCGAAGTGAAGAAGACGAATTATTAAACGTGTTAGGCGTTATTAATTAGATAAGATATGTTGAAAAGCGGGGCATTTATCGGAAAAATGTCCCGCTTTTTACCTCTTGAAAGCCTCTTTTCTGATAAAATTGAAGAAAAATGAGAAAAAAACTGGGAAAAGTATTGCAGGTTCAAAAAATAGTTGTACCTTTGCAACCGCAATCGAGAGAGAAAGCAATGAAACAAACAAAAAATGGTGCGTTAGTTCAGTTGGTTAGAATACATGCCTGTCACGCATGGGGTCACGGGTTCGAGTCCCGTACGCACCGCAATAAACATTGAAAATCAATGTTTTACAGAATAAGCACCCTATTTTACACCCAAGAATGTAAAATCAGGTGTTTTTTTGTATTAGTTTGCATATTAGGCCATTAAAGTTTTAGAATATCTAATCTTTACTGGTGAATTTAGTGAATTCTTCGGGCTTATAAAGATAGTAATCTATAATAGCACAAACTAATTTATGAAAAGATGTTTTTCTAAGTTCAGTAGACCCTAAATCCGTTCTGTTACATGCCAAACCTCCAACATAATCATCATCATATATTTCAAAATAAGAATATCCTATCGAATTAAAATCATTTTTTGATTGGTAAGGAGTTAATTCAATTTGTAGCAGTTCATTAATTTTCTGTATTAATGCAATATTAGGTCTAAAATCCGAAAGTAAAGGAAATGTAAAAGATAATTCTTTCCACTCTCTGTCATCTCGTCCAACTCTAGTCCTGCCATCTTGAAAATGCGTTGCTTTCATATTTGAAAAGAAACTGAAAATTTCAATTAACTCTTTACTTGGGATTAAATTTTCAACAAAATTAATTTTGGAAGCTAATGAAAGACCTTCTATTGGTACTGCTATTAGATACTCTTGTTTTGCAAGATCGTCATTATAGTTCTTTATAATGCATAAATATAGCAAGCAAGAAATGTATTCTTTCAAAGAACCGTATGTTCTTTGTTGGGAAATATATGGAAGTTCTGAATATATCGTTTTGGTCTGTATGTCATATTTTAGATTAATATTCAAAATGGAATTTATTAGATTTGCTATATAGTGATTTATATATTCTTCCATTCCAGCTCCAAATCTGATGATTTTATTGCCATTTACATCTTTTATCTCCATATTGTAAATAATATTCAGTGCGTCAGATTTGTTAAAACGGTGAACATTAGAAAGATAATTATCTTTTTGCGGTAATGTCTTCTCAATATAATTAAAATTTATCAAATTTATAGGCTTTTGATGTCTTACATATTCATTCAACAAAGGAATTGTCCTTTGAAATAGATACTTCATTGTTGTAGCCTTAGATTTATCATATTTGCCCCATGGTTCTTTCCGAATGAGATCATTTGATGTGAATATGTGATTGATATGTTGTTCATTATCTTGATTATAAATCTCTACTGAAATTTCATAGCTATAGAATAACTCAAGGTCATCTCGACCGTAGCGATAACCGTATGAGTGGTGTTGCAGAGAGTTTCTTAGCACTTTGATGGAATTGATTATTATATGGTCAAATTTAATCGGTTTATAGTCTTTTGTTTTTTTTACAATATCATAATAACCTATTTCGCATTCTGTCCATATCCGTTCTTGAAGAAAAGGGTAGTTTATAAATGGGAAAATGGTTGAACAAGTATTTTTTAATCTACATATAGGATTTTCACAATAACACGAGTCATAATCTCTATTTACTAATTTATTTAGTTTGCACCATTGGCACGTTGATATACAAGCGGAATTAGGAAATTCTACTGTCTCTATTTCATTTAGTTTATCTGCTCTAATTATATCACAATCATTAATAAGTATCATGTCTTTTACAAGGAAATAAAAATGTATACTAAAAAATGGCTGTCATCAAAATAAAAAGGAATGTTTCTTATATCTTTTGTATTTATATGGCATATAAATACCTAATTCATAGTTAATTACCCTCAATACATTGAAAGCATTCCCCCATCCATTACAAAACTCTGGACTAATTGCAATCGTTACAACATCTATTTGGGACAGTGAGTTTTTAATCTCTTTACAAATATTCTTTATGTACTTTCTTGTGATGAATTGAAAACACTCACCATCTTCTCCTGTAAAAAAGAAATCTAAGTCAATATTAACAATCCATCGGTCTATATCTTTATGACATTTAGTGAGCCAATAATTAATATTAGTACCTAATTCCCATAAATTAGGTTCGTAGGTATTTATATGCTCAAGACTTGTGCCCTTTTGATCCGTTCCATCTTTATGTGTTGCATAATAAATCTGTAGTAGGAGACTGGGATATAATCTGTTAAACATATCAATATAGTTATCATATTTTATAGCTTGATTATTCTGATTATCTTTTAAAGATAAGTAAAAAGAGAAATCATTATTAATTAAGCCATTCCTATTCTCTGCTATAAAATCATCGGTAAGGTTATTTATTAAATCATAGTGTCTATCGATATGAAATAGTCCATATCTTTGATTTGTGTCTATTTTTTGTAGCCAACACCAAGCAGCGGCCAAATGATTATCCATTATATAGAATTTATCATCGTTAAACAAAAAATTCATATTGTAACAACCTGATGACTTAAGCTCGTGATTCTTGTATATCCAATTCATATTATACGTCTTATTTTTACTCTACAAAAATAGCGAAATATCCTGATACTTGCTTGATATTATCAAATTATAGCTTAAATCCTCTACTTTTTCTTGGTTCTTCCGCTGGCTGCCACAAACCTTGCCGGAATTTTTCCCATTGTTCTTTGAACCATCCACCTATTGGTTGGCTGTTTATGGTCAATACCAGTTTGCTACTATCGGTTGGACTTTGTTCTACCTTGAAAATATCGTTCTTGATGTCAAACTTTCGCCTGTGTTCTTCAGAATAAATCCTGCCGTTGCATCTGATAGCCTCTTTCTTTGTCAAAAGGCTCTCTATCATTTCTTGGGTGAAGCCGATGGCTGCGCACAGCTTTTCCATTCTCAACATCTCCTTGAGCATAGGAAACCATTTGAACGTCTTTTCAAGCAGGGTATTCAGCCGTGGGAAGCGAGTTGTTGAGCATAATCATATGGTTTGCCTAATTGATTCTTGCAACAGGTGATGCCATGAACATTTTTTCATGTCCTCAATCGGCATCCGGTAAACGGTGGTTACTGTTTGGGCTACATCTTGAATTTGTGCAAGAGCTTCTTGCGTAAACGATGCGTTGTTTAGATTTCGGATTTTGTCCGTGGTTTTTACACACTTGGAGTAAGTAATAACGTGTGAACTGGCACATATAAGCCAAGTTCCTGACCGAATATCCTTTCTTTTCGGGATAATTGAACCGTATCGCTTGTGCCAGTTGCTTAATAACCTTGCCTCCCCAGCCTTGTCGGTTCTGGTGGTACAATATATAATTGTCTATCTTTCAGTAGTGGAACAGCATCTGCGCATTGGCGGCACTGATGAGGCGGAATATCGAGAGCCAAGGCATTGCAGATGAAAGTCCTTCTTCCGGTATGGGTCCCACAATACGTAATTGGGTGCATTAAAATCAATACCCCAATATACACCCAATAATTGAAAATAGCAAAAGGCATTTAATGATATTTAGTAACATGGTGGATTTGTAATAACTTGATTATTATCAGTATATTGCAATCTTCTTCACTCATTATGTTCATTCCGATTCTTGAAAGTGACAATGCCGTTTTTAATCAAATTCTACTTGCCAATTTTCATCCCGGTATGCTGAGAAGCACATTCCTATTTGTTCCTTCGTATTCTTTTCTTCAGCTAATGCCGGGAGTTCATCTATTCCGAAATAACGGCTTTCTACGGTTTCTATATTAGGTTCAAAGCTCCCGCCCAACACCTTGCAGAGTACAAATACCTTGCATATATTATAAGCGTATGGAGGCTTGTTGTGTTTGTTTCGGTCTTGTAAGGCAATGATGCGCACGGCTTCCACATCCAATCCTGCTTCTTCCCGTACTTCCTTAATGGTATTTGACCTGATGGTCTGCATGACATCCACCCATCCGCCGGGCATAGACCATGTGCCGTTCTTTTCTTTTACTAACAGAATCTTATTGTCTGCAAAGATAGCTGCACGTGTGTCCAGTTTGGGAGTTTGGAAGCCCGTTTCGTTACAGAACAAGCCTTTTACCCGCTCCAAAGGCAAACCGCTTTGTAAGCTCATCATTTCTGCCGCTATTGTTCTGATACGTTCAAATCGTTCCTTGTCAAAATCGTCTTTTGTATAAGTCAATCCGGCTTGAGCCAGAAACTGAAGTTCTTTCGCCCATTCCAGCCATTTCAGATTACAGGTATTATCCATTATGAAAATGCATTTATATATCACGAAGATACGAAAATGAATTGATAAAATCAAATTGTTTTTGTCTGTATGGGCAGGAAAAACAATAAAAAAATAAGAACTAAGCTCTATTTTTTAGAATCTGGGAAAGTTGTTTGAAAAACTCATCCGT